>RRYU01004279.1_pt1 | contig 30835 bp, 29 predicted proteins | sample 2162651 | NCBI WGS metagenome assembly RRYU01 (sample SAMN10267283, study PRJNA491782) | microbial mat metagenome | isolation source: biomat in the production well | place: Japan: Minami-Kanto gas field, natural gas well KTG3 | collected 2017-06 | reverse complement strand
CGTGCCGCTGGCGCATCTGGCCGCCGGTCAATTTAGCGTTTTCTTTGCGCGTTTTCTCAACTTTGATGCCGCCACAGCCGGTTTTTTGCCCGGTGTGCTCCTGCTGCAGCTGGTAATGGCGCTGGGCGTCCCGCTGGTAGCAGCAATCATACCTGTCTTGCGTGGTACGGGCATCACCATTCGTGCGGCCCTTGATGGCGAAGCCAGTGCAGGGAGTTTTGGCTCAAGCTGGATCGATCGGCTCTTGCAGACCATTCGTGGTTTGCCGCGTCCACTAATGCTCTCACTGCGTAATACCTTCCGGCGCAAAGGCCGGTTGGTATTAACGCTTACCACCCTGACGCTGGCAGGGGCGATCTTTGTCAGTGTTGCGAGTGTGCAGGCATCGATCGATCGGTCGCTGGCAACCCTGTTCGATACGCTCATTCGCTATGATATTCAGGTTAGCTTCGACCGACCCTATCGCATTGAACAGGTTGAACAGATTGCAGGACAGGTTCCCGATGTTGCTGCCGTCGAGAGCATTGGTGCAGTGCTGGTGCGCCGCGAACGTCCCGATGGCAGCGCGAGCGACTTTCTCGCGTTCCAGGGGCTGCCAACTGACAGTACCCTGACCGAGCCACGCATTGTGCAGGGGCGCTGGCTGTTGCCAGGTGACGAAAATGCCATTGCGGTGAGTGCTAATTTTATTCAGGACGAGGGCGATGTCCAGGTAGGTGATGAAATCATCCTGCAGGTTCAGGGCCGCGAGACGCCCTGGCGGGTGGTGGGGGTGTTCCAGGGCCTGGGTAACCAGCAACTTGCCTATGCCAATTATCCCTACTTTGCGCGTGAGGTACGTGAGGCTGGGCAGACGCGTGAGATGCGCGTGATTGTCAGTCAGCCGGGTAACGCTGCGCTCCAGCAGCAGGTGGCGCAAGATCTGGAAGCACACTTTCGCGATCGCGGCATACGTGTAAGTGATATCACCACGGCAACCACGCTGCGTGAACGTAACGAGCGCCAGTTCAATATCATTACGCTGCTGCTTACAGTTATGGCTGTACTGATTGCTCTGGTTGGCGGGCTGGGTCTGGCTGGTACTATGAGCATCAATGTGCTGGAACGTACACGCGAAGTAGGCGTTATGCGCGCAATTGGCGCGTCGGATGGGGCACTGCTACGACTGATCTTGTTCGAGGGGGTGCTGATTGGTCTCTTAAGCTGGGGCATTGGCACAGTGCTGGGCATTCCACTCAGCCGCCTGCTAAGTACTCAGGTCGGGGTACTCTTCACCGGCGCACCGCTGGTGTATACCTTTTCCTCTCAGGGTGTGCTGACCTGGTTAATCGGCGTCGTGCTGCTATCGGCTATGGCAAGCTGGCTACCCGCCTGGAACGCCACACGGTTAACCGTCCGTGAAGTACTGGCGTATGAAGGATGATCGGAAAAACGCCAGGTAGATAGGAAAGAAGTAATTCTTGCGCACCGACTGTTCTAGCCCTACGGTGAACAGGTGAACATTTCTACATTGACATGCTCAGGCGGATACCCTACAATGAAGGTACCGTCCATTTATGTTAAACAAATACCACAATGATGCCATCTACCTCTGACAATCTTGCTGGACTCTCCACACTGGCAGGTATCGTGAGTCAGGCAGTGGGGGTATATACGTACGTGTCTGCCCTGGTGATGGGTTTGTCGGGGTTGCGAACCGCCCCTACCGTCCAATGGCTATTTTTAGGTTAGACATGGTTCATACGTACTTTACCATTGAGTTGGACGATATGCCCTCTCCCCCCTCTCCCTCAGGGAGAGGCTATGCGTTACCCACACATCGGGGGGGCGGGAGCCTCCGGCTCCCTCAAAAAGAATACGTTTCGGTTTGGTGTGGCGGCAAAGCCGCCACACCAAACCGAAATGTATTGATCTCGGCGGGGCGCAGCCCCGCCGGTACCCGTGGAGAGCAGGAGGCTGCTGGTTCTACCGCATCCTGATGCGGTAGAATTGTGGGTAATGTATAGCAGGGAGAGGGGTCCCGTCTGTATTCCCCCGCCCCTTGCTGTCCCCGCCCGTACCGGCTGGCTATTTTCACATCAACACGACACACAATCGCACGAAGAGAGCCTGTCCATTTTTAGATAGAGTACCTGTTGACGATTAGCCCCCATACAAGGTACACTTAGCGTGAGAAATTATCAGGAGTTTATCAGCTTTGTATACTCTTTCAGGTGGAGGATGATTGAACGTTACAAGCGCAGACAGCAACGGAGCTGGAAGCCAAGGAAGGAGCACAGGATGGAAACCGTACGCCGTTGGATGAGTAGCCCGGTGATAGTGGCAAGTGAATTGATGGTGCTGCCCGAAGCGCGTCGTTTGATGCAGAGCCGCCGTATTCGGCGCCTGCCGGTGGTCAATGAAGATGGCCGGTTGGTTGGGATCGTCTCAGAGGGCGATATCAACAGCATATCTGCCTCGCATGTCACTGATGTGCAGGATTATAATTTGCATTACCGGGTCTGTGATTTGCCGATTGGGGAAATCATGCAACGCGATATTGTCACGGTGACCCCGGAAACACCTATTCACGCGGTGGCGCAACTGATGCTTGAACATAAGATCGGTGGCGTTCCGGTTGTGGTAGAAGGCAATGTAATCGGTATTATCACTGAGAGTGATCTCTTCCGGCGTATCATCACCCATGAAGCGCTCGAACGAGCAGCCCTGGGCGATCCGGCGCACATCTTGCTAGAACGGGTGCCACGTGGTTCGCGCGAGCGGGTGCGGTTGTAATTCGTAGATGATATTATTGTGTGTTATAACATAACAAACGGGCGGTAGAGCGCAACAACATGTTGCTACCTCTATCGCCCGTTTCTGTATCTATATTATCGACAGCCGTTTTAAACGAGTGACCTGCTTGCTTCAGTGCGCAGAGCGCTGCAATGGGGTTTCACTCCAGGCTGTACGTTTTGTTCTATACCTCACCTACACTACCTACGCTGCTAGAGCCGGTGAGTATCGGTCTTTTCCCAGTGGTACACTGGAATGAATATCGTTCCAGCGTGACAACAACTGGGCCTTATGATCGCCCATCCACGCGGAGAGTTCCTTCCCCTGGTTCAAAACCGACTCGTGATAATCCGGTGCGCCTTCAGGTGTCGAAAGCACACGACCAAGTTCGGCCTGCATCCAGAGCGTCTCGATCATCGTTGGCAGTGCATCAAGCTCAATCGGTGTCAGCGGCATCACCCTGGCATAAGCCGTAATCAAACGCGTCGACAAATCAACATCCAGCGGCCCGGTAAATACCCCCCAGGAACTCATCTGGCTAGAGGGGACACGTGCCGAGGCAAAACCAACCAGGGCATCGGCCAGGTCGGCGATACGACTATCCCAGGTAGCCTGGTCGAAGTCAATCAGGGCTACAACCCTGTCGCCCTCGAACAACAGATTGTCGCGGTGGATATCGCCGTGAATAACACACTGCGGCAAGCGAGCATACTGATCTTCGGTCAACGATGTGCGTAACTGGGCGGTACGATCCGCATACCAGGTGAGCGGGAAATACAATTCACTCATCACATCGCGTACCAGCAGATGTTCAATATGCCCCATCATATTTTGCGGCAAATAGCGTGGTGGTGTATCATCAGGCGGTACGCGCCAGTTCTGGACAATCGTATGATACTGAGCCAGGGTTGTGCCGACACTGTCCAGTTGCCGCAGATTCTTTGCATCGTAGTCGCTGCCGTTGACAAACTCAACAATCTCGTAGAAGCGATTGTCTAGCCGCAGCAGCGTATCGCCGTCACGGGTAGGCATAATGGCTGGCGTGGGGAAATCATGTTCCACCAGCCGCCGGATCAGGGCATGCCGATAGCGATGATTGAATACCCCCAATCGACGATGATTGCGGCGTACGACATATCGCCCTGAACTTGTCTGTATAAATGCTGTCTCGTTGACAAACCCCCGCGAGGATTGTGTGACGCCGTAGAGTTCGCCAAGGTCGTAATAAGAAAGGATATGTTCAATGTCGGTAAGATTTAGCAACGTTGGCCACCTATCCAGTAATAGCAACAAAGCGAAACGAAATTGCAGTAAAAACACATATAGACCGCGTCTGTTGCTACACTGGTAGCCCAACGCAGCCACAAAGCAGCAAAACGTTTCTTTTGACTGCCGTGGTATGGTTCAGGAAATGTGCGGATGGTATCTGTCTGAGTGACTGCTCAAACGCTCTAACAAAGGCTTGCTTCTCAGGAGTGATCTATGCAAGAACCGATCCACCTGGTTGCCTATGCATCCGCTGTCATACTTCGATGTGGCAACGCTGGACATACGTGTTAATCCAATAGCCAATAGTGAAGAATGACACAATACCAGTGTCGTCGATATAGTTACGCCGGAGTTACATGCTGTTTGACTGTTATAATATAACAACGTAGTGTAGTCGTCCCTTTTCACCGCTCTGGGTGGGGTGTACTATACTGCAAGGCATGACATAGCGCACATACTTAAGCAAATCACCGGAGATGTATCTCTGCCGGTTACGTGCGTATGCCATTTGAAGCAGGCGGTCATTTTTGACGCTTGAAGACTAGAAGAAGGTTTAACATGGCTCGTGTCCAAACAACTATCGATGGCAACGAGGCAGCCGCACGTATTGCGCATAAGTTGAGTGAAGTGATTGCTATCTATCCGATCACTCCTTCAACGCCAATGGGCGAACTCGCCGATGCCTGGTCCGCTGTCGGTGTGAAAAACATATGGGGAACCGTTCCATCGGTTGTCGAAATGCAGTCGGAAGGCGGGGCAGCCGGCGCGGTTCATGGGGCACTCCAGACCGGAGCATTAACAACGACGTTTACAGCTTCGCAGGGGTTGCTCTTGATGATTCCGAATATGTATAAGATTGCCGGGGAGTTGACTTCGGCAGTGCTCCATGTGGCGGCACGTTCGCTGGCCGCTCAGGGGCTGTCGATCTTTGGCGATCATTCGGATGTGATGTCTGTGCGGGCCACCGGCTTTGCGCTGCTGGCTTCCGCTTCGGTTCAAGAGGCGCACGACCTGGCACTGGTGGCCCATGCTGCTACGCTAGAGGCGCGTGTGCCGTTTATTCATTTCTTTGATGGCTTTCGTACCTCGCACGAGATCAATAAGATCGAGCAACTGGACGATGATGATCTGCGTGCGATGATCGACGATGACCTGGTACGTGCCCATCGCCAGCGTGGTCTGTCGCCCGATCATCCTTTTATCCGCGGCACTGCCCAGAACCCGGATGTCTATTTCCAGGCGCGTGAAACGGTTAATCCCTACTACGAGGCTTGCCCGGCGATTGTGCAGAAGGCTATGGATACATTCGCCAGTATCGTTGGTCGTCAGTATCATCTGTTCGATTATACTGGTGCGCCTGATGCTGAACGCGTGATAGTGATTATGGGGTCGGCAGCCGAAACGACTCAGAATACGGTTAACTATCTGGTCGAGCGCGGTGAGAAGGTTGGTGTGCTGACTGTGCGACTGTTCCGGCCCTTCTCGGTTGAACGTTTTGTGCAGGCATTGCCCGCCAGTGTGAAAACGCTGGCTGTGCTGGATCGGACCAAGGAACCCGGTAGTGTCGGTGAGCCGCTCTACCAGGATGTGATTACGGCTATCAACGAGGCGCTTGATCTGGGCAGTGCGCCTTTCAGTACGTCACCCCGTATTATCGGCGGGCGCTATGGTCTGTCTTCCAAAGACTTTACGCCAGGTATGGTCAAGGGGATCTTTGAAGAAATGCTCAAGGATCGCCCGCATAACCACTTTACAATCGGCATCGACGATGATGTGTCGCATACCAGCCTTACCTATGATCCCGACTTTTCGACGGCCAGTGCCAAAACGGTGAGCTGTGTCTTCTGGGGGCTGGGGGCCGATGGTACGGTGGGGGCGAATAAGAACTCGATCAAGATTATTGGTGAAGAAACCGATAACTATGCCCAGGGCTACTTTGAGTATGACTCCAAGAAGTCAGGGTCGGTAACGGTATCGCACTTACGTTTTGGCCCTGATCCCATCCAGTCGCCGTTTGTGATCAGCCATGCCAACTTTGTGGCCTGCCATCAGTTTACATTCCTGGAACGTTATGATGTGCTGAAACAGGCTGTGCCGGGGGCGATTTTCCTGCTGAATAGCATCTATGGCCCTGATGAAGTCTGGGATCATGTGCCCCGCGAGGCTCAGGAGTCGCTTATCGCCAAGAAGTTGCACTTCTATGTGATCGATGCCTATGAGGTTGCCCAGAAAACCGGTATGGGTGGGCGCATCAATACGGTGATGCAGACCTGCTTCTTTGCGATCAGCGGTGTGTTGCCACGCGACCAGGCTATCGATAAGATTAAAGAGACGATTAAGAAGACCTATGGCAAGCGTGGTGAGGCGGTGGTACGCCAGAACTTTATGGCGGTCGACGAGACGCTGGCGCATTTGCACGAGGTCAAGGTGCCAGCGAAGGTGACAGGCAGCATGACACGGCTGCCACCTGTGCCGCCCGAAGCGCCCGCGTTTGTGCGCGAGGTACTGGGCAAGATGATTTCACGTGAGGGTGATACGCTGCCTGTTAGTATGATGCCTGTCGATGGCACGTATCCGTCGGGCACAACCCGATGGGAGAAGCGCAATATTGCGCTGGAGATCCCGGCCTGGGAGCCGGATCTGTGTATTCAGTGTGGCAAGTGTTCGTTTGTTTGCCCCCACGCGGTGATTCGCCCCAAGGTGTATGAGGAGTCGGTGCTAGACGATGCGCCTGCGGCCTTCAAGAGTGCCCAGGGGCGCTCGAAAGAGTTCCGCGAGCTGCGCTATACCATTCAGGTGGCCCCCGAAGATTGCACCGGCTGTAGTCTATGTGTCGAGGTTTGTCCGGCCAAGGATAAGAGCCAGGTCGGGCGTAAGGCGATCAACATGGTGCCCCAGCCGCCGATCCGCGAACAGGAACGTACGAACTGGGATTTCTTTCTCTCGATCCCTGAAATTGATCGTACCCAGATTAGCCTGGGTACCGTGCGTAACTCGCAGCTGGTGACCCCGCTGTTTGAGTTTTCAGGGGCCTGCGCTGGCTGTGGTGAAACGCCCTATATCAAGCTGGTGTCGCAGTTGTATGGCGACCGTGCGGTGATTGCCAATGCAACCGGGTGTTCATCAATTTATGGCGGTAACTTGCCTACGACGCCGTGGACGGTGAATAAAGATGGGCGCGGGCCGGCCTGGTCGAACTCGCTCTTTGAGGATAATGCCGAGTTTGGTATGGGTATGCGGATGACGATCGATAAGCAACTGGAGTATGCTCGTGAGTTGCTGACCCGCCTGACTGATGTGGTCGATCCTGATCTGGCTCATGCCCTGCTCAATGCTGATCAGTCTGATGATGCCGGAATTATGGCCCAACGTGAGCGGGTCGCTATGCTCAAGCAGCGTCTTGAGGGCAATAAAGACCCGCGTGTGCGTGACCTGTTCAGCCTGGCCGATGCACTGGTGAAGAAGAGTGTCTGGATCATCGGTGGTGATGGCTGGGCCTACGATATTGGCTACGGTGGCCTGGATCATGTGTTAGCCTCGGGGCGAAATGTCAATGTGCTGGTGCTGGATACCGAGGTCTATTCTAATACGGGTGGTCAGGCGTCTAAGTCGACACCGCGTGCAGCAGTGGCCAAGTTTGCAGCCAACGGCAAGAATGGTCCAAAGAAAGACCTGGGCCTGATCGCTATGGCATATGGCTATGTGTATGTTGCCCGTATTGCCATGGGCTATAGCGATGTGCAGACGCTGCAAGCCATCCGCGAAGCCGAGGCGTATGATGGTCCCTCGCTGATTATTGCTTATAGTCATTGTATTGCCCACGGCATTAACATGCGCAAAGGGCTGGATCAGCAGAAGCTGGCAGTGCAGTCGGGCCTGTGGACACTCTATCGCTATAATCCGTTGCTGGCGTTCCAGGGCCGTAATCCACTTATCCTTGACTCGCGTGAGCCAACCATAACGCTTGACAAGTATGCCTACAATGAAACGCGGTACCGGATGTTACTCCAGACTGACGAAGCGCGAGCCGAGATGTTGATGCGTCAGGCGCAGGAAGATGTCCGCCAGCGCTGGGAATACTATCGCCATATGCATGACATTCTGGAACCGGAGGATAAATAAGCGCAAAGCGCAAAACGCGAAATGATCGGGTGAGGGGGTGACGCGGTGACAGCGATCGTGCGCATCACGATGCAGATTCGTCTGGTCGTACAAAGTATCTGTCCTCCCTTCAACCCCTGCACGGGGCGGGGGAGTCGGACGCTCACACGATACCACTGGTTCATTCCATGTGGACAGCCTGTTGCGCCATCGTAGGGGCGAATAATTTATTCGCCCCTACCACCGCTGGGGAATGACCCAGTGGTATCTCACATGGGTAGGTTTTTTGGCCCGACCGCATGCCAATGGGATGGGTAGGGGCAACCCCCCGTGGTTGCCCCGAACAGCGTTTTCGGCATCAGGATGCCCTGAGGCAGGTACGGGGGCCTGCCCCTACCGAAGAAACCTACCCCTGCGAGGGAGTCGGACGGGGGGCCGTCCTCTTCCTCCTATTAGCTACAGTTTCAGCCGGATCTGTCCCGGTCGAATGGTCGTCTGTCTCAAAGACGGTTTTTGCCTCTGGAAAAAAGGAGCACAAAGAATGCCTGATCTAACAACCAGCTACCTGGGGCTGGAATTGAAAAATCCCATCGTGGTGTCATCATCGCCGCTGGCCCGCAAGGTCGACAGTGCACGTCGCCTGGAAGAAGCTGGCGCATCGGCAATTGTGATGTATTCGCTGTTCGAAGAGCAGATCATCCACGATAGCCTCGAACTGGACTATTATCTGACGCGTGGTACGAATCACTATGCCGAGGCGCTCTCGTATCTGCCGGATATTGGTACCTATAGTATCGGCCCGGAGTCGTATCTGGATAATCTGCGGCAGATCAAAGAGGCTGTAAGCATTCCAGTGATTGGCAGCCTGAACGGGGTGTCGACCGGTGGCTGGATCGAGTATGCCCACAAGATTGAAGAAGCCGGTGCTGATGCGCTGGAATTGAATATCTACTATCTGCCCCAGGATCCGGAATTGACCGGCGCTGAGATCGAAGAAGCTGATGTTACGCTAGTGCGCGATATCTGCGCAAGAATTAATATACCGATTGCGGTCAAACTCAGCCCCTTCTATACGGCGCTGCCCAACCTGGTGAAGCGTATGGCCGATGCCGGTGCTGATGGCTTTGTGCTGTTTAATCGCTTTTATCAGCCCGATTTTAATCTGGAAGAGCTAGAAGTTGTGCCGAACCTGGTCTTGAGTAGTTCCTATGAAATGCGCCTGCCATTGCGCTGGATCGCGCTGCTGTACGGGCGGGTCAATGCCGACTTTGCCCTTACCAGTGGTGTCCACGCCACCGAGGATCTGCTGAAGTCGATGATGTCAGGGGCAAAGGTGGCTATGATGACATCCGAACTGCTGCGTAATGGCGTCGGGCGGATCACAGAAATGCTCGAGGATCTGGCCTACTGGATGGAAGATCACGAGTATGAGTCCATTCGGCAGATGCAGGGCAGTATGAGCCAGCAGGCTGTAGCTGAACCGGCCGCTTTTGAACGCGCCAACTATATCAAGGTGCTGTCTTCGTTTGACGAGCGATCGAGCTTTTCGCGGGGAACCATTGCACCAAAACGGTAGACCGTTGTGGGGCGCAGCATGCTGCGCCCCACGTAACTCGTGCGAGTATCATGAGATAGGCGCTGATCGTCTGTCGCCCTACCCTCACCTCTGCAAAGATCAGGGGTAGCCCGGAAACGGGCATTTCTAGTTGAAATGCCTCACACCACTGATACACCTGCATGTGTGTACCTCTTGTTGCAAATTGTTGCAAAATAAACCCTATGTCTATTTCTGCTACTCTCTTACAATCCTGTGGGCAGAAAGGTAGTTACCAATGGTGGAACAAGGCAAAGTCGCCCCTCCCTCTGAAGACAAACGCTGGCGGGTTGTGGGCGCAACCATGCGGCGATTGGGGTATCGTCCTGATGCCCTGATTGAAACGCTGCACAGTGTTCAGGAGTCCTTTGGCTTTCTGGATGAAGAGGCGCTACGCTATATAGCGACAACCTTACGTCTGCCGCTGAGCCGCGTCTATGGTGTGGCGACGTTTTATGACTTCTTTCGGCTGAAACCCCGTGGCGAACACCATACCTGTGTGATCTGTGTGGGCACAGCATGTCACCTGAAGGGAGCAGCCGAGATTCTGAGCGAAGTTGAAGTACAGACTGGCATGTTGCCAGGTGGTTCAAGTAGTGATGGCAAAGTTTCTCTGCTTACGGCGCGCTGCCTGGCCTCGTGTGGCCTGGCTCCGGCAGGCGTGTTTGATGGCAAAGTGGTTGGTAAGCTGACGGCAGCCGATACGCTGCAACGAATTCGAAAGTGGACCCAGCATGAATCCTGAAGAGTTAGAAACGATTGCCAGCGAAGAGCGTGAAGCCCAGGCACGCATACCGCATCATGTGCATGTGTGTACAGGTACCGGTTGCCTGGCAGTGCATAGCGACCAGGTTAAAGAAGCCTTTGATGCCGAGGTAAAACAGCATACCCTGGAACAGACCTGTCGGGTCAAGGGCGTGAGTTGTATGGGGCTATGCGCCGATGGACCGCTGGTTGCAGTCGAGCCGGATGGCATTATGTATCGCCGGGTTACCGCATCTGATGCCCCGGAGATTATGCAGAGCCTGGGCAGTCAGCCGGTTGAGCGTCTGATCTGTCCGACGGACATTCCGTTCTTTCAGCGTCAACATAAAATCGTGCTAGAGAATTCCGGCAAAATTGATCCTGATCGCATTGAGGATTATATCGCCGCCGATGGCTATACTGCGCTGGCTATGGCGCTCACCGAAATGCCTCCAGCCGATGTGTTATTTCAGGTAATGCGTAGCGGGTTGCGCGGGCGCGGCGGGGCTGGTTATCCGACCGGATTGAAGTGGAGTACGGTGGCCAAAGCGGGTGGCAAACGCAAGTTTGTGATCTGCAATGGTGACGAGGGCGACCCGGGCGCGTTTATGGATCGCAGTGTGTTGGAAGGCGATCCTCATCGCGTGATCGAGGGTATGGCCATCGCCGCCTATGCTATTGGGGCCCACGAGGGATTTATCTATGTACGTGCCGAACATGCTCAGGTGATCAAACGGTTGAAGGGAGCCATCCGGCAGGCCGAAAAACTGGGTATCCTGGGCAAGAGCATTGGTGGTACAACCTTTGACCTGCATATTGAACTGCGCCTGGGTGGCGGTGCATTTGTATGTGGCGAAGAAACCGCCCTGATAGCGGCGATTGAAGGTCGGCGCGGCGCACCGCGACCACGCCCGCCCTATCCGGCGGAATCCGGGCTGTGGGGCAACCCGACGCTGATTAATAATGTTGAAACCTTTGCGAACATCCCACCGATTATTCGCAACGGGGGCGACTGGTTTGCTGCTATCGGCAGCGAACGTAGTAAGGGTACCAAGGTCTTTTCACTGACCGGGCGGGTGCAGCATTCCGGCTTGATTGAAGTGCCTATGGGCATGACCCTGCGCGAGATTATTTTTGATATCGGCGGCGGGATCACCGATGGACGCCAGTTCAAAGCTGTGCAGACCGGTGGCCCCTCCGGGGGATGTTTGCCCGATGAACACCTGGATCTGCCGGTAGGCTATGAGTCGTTGTCGGATGTCGGCTCTTTTATGGGCTCCGGCGGCATGATCGTCATGGACGATAGTTCCAGTATGGTTGATGTGGCACGCTACTTTATGGAATTCTGTAAGACCGAGTCGTGTGGCAAATGTGTGCCCTGCCGGGTTGGTACGGTGCAGATGTACAATCTGCTCGAGCGATTTACGCAGGGCATCGCCACCCCAGGCGACCTGGCGTTGCTGGAAGAGTTATGTGATCTGGTCAAATATACCAGCCTGTGTGGCCTGGGCCAGTCTGCCCCTAACCCGGTGTTAAGCACGCTACGCTACTTTCGTGAAGAGTACGAGGCCCAGATGGTCGCCGAGGAGGTACACCTGTGACAATGCCAATACGCGTAAAAACGCTCCAAATAGATGGTCATGATGTGAGCGCACGCGAAGACGAGACCATCCTGCAGGTGGCGATCGATAATAGCATTCCTATTCCATCGCTGTGCAACCTGGAAGGTCTGTCGGCGCTGGGGGGATGTCGGTTGTGCCTGGTAGAAGTAAACGGTCGTCCGCGACCCGTACCTGCCTGTGTCACGCGTGTCGAGGAAGGCATGCAGGTTGTCACCAACTCCGAGCGGCTACAGAATTACCGGCGGATGAACCTGGAACTCCTGTTTGCCGAGGGCAATCATATTTGCGCGGTGTGTGTGTCGAATGGCCATTGTGAATTACAAGGACTAGCCCAGTCGTTTGGCATAACGCATGTGCGCTTCCCCTATCACTATCAGAATCTACCGGTCGATGCCTCGCACAACCGGTTTGTAGTCGATCATAACCGCTGTATTCTGTGTGTGCGTTGTGTGCGCGTTTGCGAAGAAGTTGAAGGCGCACATACCTGGGATGTCACCGGCCGCGGGATCGAGGCGCGTGTTGTCACCGATCTCAACCAGCCCTGGGGAGAGTCGGAAACATGCACCAGTTGCGGTAAATGTGTGCATGTCTGCCCTACCGGCGCCCTCTTCGAGAAAGGTCGGTCGGTTGCCGAGATGCTCAAGAAGCGTCAGTTTTTACCCTATTTGAAACTGATGCGGGAGGAACCCTGATGAGTAAAGTGCGTCTGGCAACTGCCTGGCTGGATGGGTGTTCAGGATGTCATATGTCGCTGCTAGACATGGACGAACGACTCCTGGATATAGCTAACCTGGTGGACGTTGTGTATAGCCCATATGTTGATGTCAAACAGTTCCCCGAGCATGTGGATGTAGCCCTGGTTGAAGGAGCAGTCGGCAGCGAGGAGGATCTGGTCAAAATACGTATGATCCGTGCGCGGAGCAAATTGCTGGTTTCGCTGGGTGATTGTGCCGTTACGGCCAATGTTCCATCGATGCGCAACCTGTTTGGGGCTGAAGCCGTGCTGCAGCGCGCCTATCACGAGAATGTTGCCCTGCATCCCCACACGCCGGATCAGGGCATTCCTGCCCTGTTAGCGCGTTGTTGTCCGGTGCATGAAGTAGTTCCGGTGGATGTCTTTGTGCCGGGATGCCCCCCTTCTGCGGATACAATCTACTACGTTTTGAACGAACTTATCGCCGGTCGTCTACCCGACCTGAGCGATCACACGCGCTTTGGCGCATAGCGGAAAGAACTATGGCACAGCAAATTCATATTGATCCGGTGACGCGTATCGAGGGCCATGCGAAAATCACGCTGTTCCTGGACGACACCGGTAACGTAAATGATGCACAACTGCATATTACCCAGTTTCGCGGATTTGAAAAGCTCTGCGAAGGTCGCCCCTTTTCCGAAATGCCGTCGCTGATGGCGCGTGTGTGCGGTATCTGCCCGGTCAGCCATCTGGTTGCCTCGGCGAAGGCGTGCGATGCTATTCTGGCAGTGCGTATCCCTGAAACGGCGGTCAAGCTGCGCACGATCCTGAACCTGGCCCAGCTTGTGCAGTCGCATGCATTGAGCTTCTTTCATCTCTCGTCACCTGATCTGCTGCTGGGTATGGATAGCGACCCGGCGCAGCGCAATATCTTTGGCGTGATGCAGACGCATCCGAACCTGGCGCGCGACGGTATTCGTCTGCGTCAGTTTGGTCAGCAGATCATTGAGTGGCTGGGGGGCAAGCGTATTCATCCGGCCTGGGTAGTGCCCGGCGGCGTCAACGAGCCGTTGTCTGAGGCGCGGCGGGATCAGATCCTGGCGACTATTCCTGAAGCAACGGCGATCGCGCAACGTACCATGGATTGGTTTAAGCGTTTGCTTGATACATACCGCGAGGAGATCCAGAGCTTTGCCAATTTTCCCTCGCTGTTCCTGGGCCTGGTGAATCACCAGGGTGGGTTGGAACACTACGATGGCTATATACGCGTGGTAGATGCACCCGGGCGGATTGTGGCCGATCGGCTTGATCCAGGCCATTATCGCGACTATATTGAAGAAGCGGTTGAGGACTGGTCCTACTTAAAGTCGCCCTACTACAAGCCAGAGGGATACAACCGGGGCCTGTACCGGGTAGGCCCGCTGGCACGCCTGAATATTGCCGATCACTGTGGTACCGAACTGGCAGATCAAGAATGGGCCGAGTTCCGCGAGATCCAGCGTGGGTCGATCCTGAGTTCGTTCTACTATCACTATGCGCGGCTGATTGAAATCATATATGGCATTGAGCGCATTGAACAGCTATTGCACGACCCGGATATCCTGAACGAACATGTACGTGCCGTGGCCGACCCGAACAATATGGAAGGGATTGGCGTATCCGAGGCCCCGCGTGGCCTGCTGGTACATCACTATAAAATTGATGCGCAGGGACTGATTACCTGGGCCAATATGATCATTGCCACCGGACACAACAATCTGGCGATGAATCGCGGCGTGTTACAGGTAGCGCGTCACTTCATCAACGGTACCCAGATCAGCGAAGGGGCACTCAACCGGGTTGAGGCGGTTATCCGCGCCTATGATCCCTGTTTTAGTTGCTCTACGCATGCCTTTGGCCAGATGCCATTGCAGGTTCGGCTGGTTGGGCCGGATGGCACACTGCTAGACGAAGCCTGGCGTGGAGAGTAGACAAACGGCGGACAGGGTATCATAGACAATGGACGATGGACGATGGATAGTAGACAGGGGATAGGGGACGATAAACAGGCGACAGGGGACGAGGGGCAAGGGCCGCTCGTCTCTTGTCCAGCGACTACGCAGGTCTTACTGATCGGATATGGTAATCCGCTGCGTGGTGATGATGGAACTGGCTGGCATGCAGCAGAATATCTGGCTCAGACCATGCAAGCCGCTTCTGTACAGGTTATGTGCTGCCATCAGTTAACTCCAGAACTGGCAGAAGCGATCAGCAAGGTCGGGTTGGTGATCTTTATCGATGCCGCGATAGTCAACCCTGCGCAGCCTGATCAAACTGCTGGACACATATACTGTCAGGAAGTGACCGATCTTCCCCGCTCAAATCCGAGTAGCTCGCATCATCTTACTCCGGCCATCCTGCTAGAATGCACGCGCCTGTTATATGCAACCTCTCCTGTTGCCTTTCTGCTAACAATGACTGGTGACTCGTTTGAATATGAAGCACAGCTATCGCCGGCTGTCCGGGCTGGTTTGCCAGAATTGTACAACCATGTGTATACGCTTATCTCGCAGTATGCGCCTAATTTTAAAGATATGATAAGATAGATATCTACTGAAACGCTGCCTCGGTAGATAGCGTCACTGTGTGGGGGTATTCCTACCAGGCCAGGGTATAGTATGGAGCAACCGATGAAAGCACATAATCAATCCATGCCAATAGATGTTGTCATTGTTGAAGATCACCCCTCAACCCTTGAAGGAATGCAAGTTATCCTCCAACGCGACCGTGACATTGCGGTTGTAGGCACAACTGCATTTGGTGCTGAAGCCCTCGAAATGATCGATGTTTTGCATCCGCATGTTGTCATTCTGGATATTCGTCTACCTGATGTCAATGGCGTAGATGTTGCGTATACTGTACGGAAAGCACATTCTGAGGTTGCAGTACTCGTTTTAACCGGCTATGACGATCTGCAAAGTATTCAGATTTTGAGCAAAATGGGAGTGCAGGGCTATCTGTTGAAAACCGCAACCGGTGATGAGATTATTTCGGCGGTAAGAGCCTTAGCTGCGGGCGAAATCTTGATGAATGGCGATACAAACTATATACAGCCGCTTTATAAGGAAGCTGATCTAGATAAATTCCATGTGAGTCTGCGCCATGGTGGCATACCCTGTACTATGCGCGAACTGGAAGTGTTACGGCTCGTTGTAGCAGGTGGGCAGAATAAGGAAATTGCAACCACACTGGGCATAGCGGTCAAGACGGTCGAGTTTCATATTGGAAATATTTTATCAAAACTGGGGGCACGTACGCGAGGTGAAGCGATTCGCATTGCGATCCAGGAGAATATTATCACGATAGACGAAAATTGAGGGGCTATAGCGAAGCGCAAAGCGTTTGAGCGCAAAGCACAAAGCGGGTGCGCATTGCAGAGCCAGATTCGCTCTGATGTAAAAATAGGCAATCCGTCTTACCGCAGCGGGCGCAGAGGAACGCAGAGAGAGGTGGGGCGATTGGATAGCTGCCATGCCACGCCCATGTTCATGCGACCGGTGTGCGCCCCTGGCGCATGGAGGGCTAATGTGGAGATCACGCATGCTGCCCACCGCCATAAGGTATGGTTTACGTTTATTGTCACCTCTTCCCCTGCCCCCCTTTCCCTCAGGGCTATGTATTCCCCACACGTTGGGGGCACGGGGGTATATGCATCACGTTACGCCTCCCGGCAGGGGGTTGGGGCCGTAGGCCCCTAAAGCATGACAACGAGGGTTTTTAGGGCTGCCGCCCTACAGGTGATGCGTATGGGCCGGAGGCCCCCGCAAAAAAAGTGTTGTCGGTTTGTTTTGGCGGCTTTGCCGCCAAAACAAACCGACAACACGATAATCTTGGCGGGGCGCAGCCCCGTCCAACTACCCGTTGCTTATCGTCGGGACTACTTATGCTGCTACTCCTGCCAGAAACCCAATGACAGCCTGGTTCCACTCCTCAGCACGTTCATCATTGAGCCAGATTTCCGCTGGCCCGAGAATGATACTACGTGCATTGGGCAATTTGCCGGTGAATGCCCGTGCCTCTGAAGACGGAATGAAGCTGGTACGGTCGCCCCAGATAACCAGAGTCGGCTGGTGTACCTGAGGGAGTAGTTTACGCACATCCAGGTTCAGTTTCCCGGTCAGAAATGCAATAGCCCCCCAGCGTCCACCAGGTTGCTGAGCTAAATGCGCAAAACCCTCGACCATCGTTTCATCGACGCGGTCAGGCTGGGTATACATACGCTGGCGCATAAAGCTACGCACACTGTTACGCCCGGCGATCTGGCCATACAGGAAGCCACCTAGCGGGGTATAGTAAAACAGCTTGTAGAAAGCCTGCCCCACCGGGCGCTGGCGGCGCAGATAGTTCAGGCCGGTAGGAGTTTGCAGAACGAGAGCATGTACCCGATCAGGTTGGTGTGCTGCTACTGCCAGGGCATAAGCAGCCGTTTGAAAACTTCCCACCAGCACACATGGCGAGCCAACAACCTCGTGCAGAAAATCGCCAATGAATGTCCTGTAGAGATCAGGATTATACTCCAGACGGGGACGGTCGGAACGTCCCCATCCGAGCAGATCCAGGTTGTAAACTGTGTAGTGTTGTGACAAAACGGGCACATTGCGGCGCCACTGAAACCCGGATGATCCAGCCCCAAAGCCATGCAGCAGCACAACAGGCGCACCTTCGCCGCTACATTCATAGAAGATATGATAGTCACGCCAGGTATATGTCAGGGCACGCGGGGATTGAGTCTGAGCTAACATTTTTTTCTCCTCTCTCTTTTCCATGTTGGCATGATAGCGCATGTTGTGATATACTCTACCATCGACAGGGAGTTGTGGTGTCTGTAGCTCAATGGCAGAGCACCTGATTGTGGATCAGGGGGTTGCGGGTTCGAGCCCCGTCAGACACCCCACCATACACTTCCGCTAGTGCTTCTACAAGGGGTCGATAGAGCGTTGTCGGCTCGATAACCTGAATTCCCTTCTTCTCTACCCATACACGATTAAAGATCTGGCATACGATACGTGACCTGCGGATATAGATGGCTGGTTGCATAGGCTACCAGTAATGCATAGACTCGCTTGTTCTGCGATTGTACACCTTGGTCAGATTCCTCCCGCCGTCGCTGTGGGTCGACGGGGGGCGTGATCGGGCGTAGCGAGAGCATCTGGCGGGCCTCGACGATCCGTCCAGGGCCACGCGGCGGATGTAGGGTGCAGGCCAGCCGCAGCAACCGGTAGTCGGCATCGTCGCGGGGCGGCAGCCAGGCCGGGATATCTTTGCCGCTGAATAATTCCTCAATCGGCCAGATCTCCGGCTGGCCGATGGTGACAACTGGCGGCGGCTCGCCTGGGCCAGGCCGCAGAACAGCGGGTGGAGCCAGTTCGCCTTCCCAGGCGATGTTGGTGATGGTGTCGGGGGTGGTAATATGCATGGTTCCCTCCTGATAGGCAATAGATCCATTGTATTGCATAGAGGGCGCTACGTCATCGTATGCAATGATATTAATGCGTCGGGGCGCAGCATCGCCTGGGTGTCGCTGAATGGGATGCGTCTTTCGATGCTGCGCCCTCGGTGATCGAACAATGTATCCGTCGTTGGGCAATGGGGGCGCAGTGATAATGGCGGAGCGCCCATGGATGCGGGAATAGGTTTCAGCACACCTGCCGGTGTTGGGAAGGGCTGCGCCCCTACTGCTGTGGTGACGTTCCAGCAGATGCATCATTTCATGCACCAGGATGTATTCCAGGCAGACGGTGGGCTTTTTGGCCAGTTCGAGGTTGAGCCAGATGCGCCGGGCGGCGATGTTGCAGCTGCCCCAGCGCGTTTTCATTTTTTGATGCCCCAGGCAGCCACTTCGACACCGATGCGCGGTTCCCACCGGGCGATCAGGTCGGGGATCTGTTGGCGCAGAAGCTGGCGGTACCAGCGGTGCAGCACGGCTTCGCGCTGCTGTCGGTCGCTGCCGGGGCGCATGCGTAGCTCAATGGTGGTATTGTTTGGTAGATGGATGCTGGCCGGGCCATGCTGTTCAATCACGTTCAGGCGATAGTGCCGGCCCTGTACATAGTGGCTCTCGCCGGTGACCATTTCGCGCTCGGATTGGCATTCTTGCTGCGCAAAGCTGTCTTGCTGGCGGCGAATCCAGCCCAGGTGTTCGATCACGGCCAGCCGCATGGCTTCGTCGTCGAGGCGCAGGGGCGCGGCGACACGCACCCGGGCATGGGGGGGGTAGACGCCCAGGTGCAGGTGTTTGATGTCTTTGCGGATCACCTTCACCTCGATGCCGCGTATGTCGAGACATTGTTGTTTTTCAGTACTCACGCTGGTTTTTGATGATCTCCATCAGGGTGTCGATCTGGTTGTCGTCCTGGCTCACGGCGTAGCGGTTCAGCACTTCGCGCACGACTTTCTGCACTTCGAGGGTTTTGAAGCGGTTGCTGCGCCAGTCGGCTTTGCGTGTGTAGCGAATGGCGGTGTCGAGTTCGATAGCCAGGGCTGTGTTCTGGTTGAGATTGTCGTAGAGGGCGCACCGGGCCGAGCTGTCAATGCCGCTTGGATAGGTGATCTGTGCGGCGGGCTGGCTGATGGTTCTAGTCAGGTCAACCTGCGCGCCAGGTAGTCTTTGTAGGCCATGGCTGCCTGTTTGCGCGTCTGGATTAGCGCGTCAAGCAGGTGCGACATGCGCTCGTAGTATTTCGGGTTGACGGCCATTTCGTCGATGATCAGCTTGCGCACGTTGTTTTCAATGGTTTCGGCCATGGCCTCCTGGTTGTCGCGGATGCCCTGCGGCAGGGCGTCAAGCGCGGCTTCGCCGCGTGCGACGATCATCTGTACCAGGGTCATGTCGTCAAAGGCCGAGAGTTTCTGGCTTTCCTCGGCGCGGATGTAGGTGTCCAGCAGGTGGCGCATGGCTGGTTCGTAAACCTTCATGTCGATATAGTCGCCGCTGGCTAGCTTGACTTCCTGGCGCACTGTATTGATTGCAGCGTTTCCCGTGTTCACACCGTCCTTCGTCAGGAGCAGATCGCCATATTTGGTATCGCACCGTGTATATATTTTTCGGTGCTCTTCTTCGCTGATACGATCAGCATCGGACACATCAAGCTTTCCGATTTTAATGTTACGAGACGTGACATATAGATAGTCATTCGGAATCACCCCACCTCCGTCACCTTATAGCCCGGTGGCGGAACAGAAGCATCAGCAGCAGATACAGATTGTTGAGTATGCATAGGTATCATTTCCTGGCAGAATCCAGCACATCATATAGGGTAATTTTGTAGGCATGGTTCTTTCTGGTTCATGCAACGATATGCATCATACCATGAATAGGGGCGCAGCATCGCACCATGTCTGCATGGTATTGCGTTGAGGGCGCAGCCCGGTGATGATGGCGGAGGGCCTGGGTGTGCCAGTCGTCCTTTTTTTGTCGTCTGCTCGTGTTGGTATGGGCTGCGCCCCTACGGCATTGCCCACGGCGATCGGACGATGGATGCTCCGATGCGGCTGCATGGATGATCCTGGGAGATTCCTCGGGCCGCCCATCGGCGTATGGGATGACTGGGGCGGGGTGGGCGGCCCTCGGCATGACATGGAAAACGCATGGGAAATTCACAGGAACCATGCTACCCCTGTCACCCATGTCCCCCATGACCATCCATGTCATCCTGCCCCCCATCAACCCGTGAATTGGTACAGTTTACGCGTTGCGCGTTGCGCTTAGATGCCCATCCCTACAGCCCCATCCGCGCTCTTGCCCGACTCGGTGGCGAAATTGCGCATCAAGTACTCATACGCATCGCCCAGCAGATCGTCACCCTCGGCGCGGTTGGCGCGAAAGTCCAGCGCATCAAAGATCGCCACCAGCCGCGACAGGCGATCCTGCATATCCTTGCCGCGTCCCAGTTTTGCCTCATCATTGAAGTCCGCCTGGTCGATCACGCCTTTGAGGTCGTTTGCTTCCGCCAGCCGGCCAATAATCTTGTTAATCGTATCGCCAATCTCCTTAACTGTGGCTGATCAAGCCCAGAAACTTGTCGAGGCTGGCTGGTTCAGCACGCTCGATGACTTGCTCCAGGATGCCCTCCGCTGTTTTCTCGAGTCTCATCGTGAAGAGTTGATGGAAGCATTCATCCGCGAGGACGTTGAATGGGGCCTGCGCGGCACCGAAAACACTCTATTTTACGGGGGCCGGAGGCCCCCGCACCCCCAACGTGTGGGTAATGCATAGCCCATGTTGGGAGAGGAACCAGGGGGTGAGGGCCACTCCGCGTCTGGACGGGCTATCCGTCTATCGTACAAAGGTTCTGTCCGCCCTTCAACCTGGAAGAGGAAGGGATAGATGGGTGGGGTATCCAGTGTTACTTAAAAGAACCCCAACTCCTCACGTGCATCTTCGGTCATCATGGAAGGATTCCAGAATGGTGTCCAGACCAGGTTGATCGCCACGTCTTCCAGGTCTTTATAGACATCTTTTAAGGCAAATACTTCCTGACGTGCCTGTTCAAGGATCTGTGGCCCGGCCGGGCATGCCGGGGTAGTCAGGGTCATGTCGATGTCTACCTTTTTACCATCTTCGATCACATCAACACGATAGACCAGGCCCAGGTTGACAATATCCAGTCCAATTTCGGGATCGATCACGTTTTGCAGGGCGGCCCGAATCATGTCTTCGGTTAACATATGTATTGCTCTCCTTCGTTATGACAGGTACTGCGCCTAATATTTTGGCATAGACGGATCGATATCATCGGACCAGCGCAGTACACCACCAACCAGATTCTTGATTTTACGGAAACCAGCCCCTTTGAGCATATTAACCGCATTAGCACTGCGCACACCGCTACGACAGTATATCACCATCTCACGGGCGCTATCCAGTTCATTCAAATGATTAACCAGACGATCAACCGGAATCAGCCGATCTGTACCGGGAATGGTGGAAATATCAGCCTCGAACGGGTTGCGCACATCCAGCAGGAAGGGGCGGTCATCGCGCTGGAGCCATGCCGCTAACTCCAGGGGTGTAATTTCATACTGACTCTCGAGCACATTGACATCGGTGGTAATGCCACAGAAGGTGTCATAGTCGATCAGTTCAGTTACTGTGGGATTATCGCCGCACACCGGGCAATGCGGGTTACGCCGCAGCTTTAGTTCGCGGAAGCGCATACCTAGCGCATCATACAGCATCAACCGACCGATCAGCGGCTCGCCGATGCCGGTGAGCAACTTGATAACCTCGGTGGCCTGGATCGTACCGATCACACCGGGCAGTACCCCCAGCACACCACCCTCGGCACAGGATGGCACCAGGCCTGGTGGGGGCGGTTCGGGGTAGAGGCAGCGATAGCATGGGCCGCCTTCTTTGGAATAAAACACGGTCGCCTGACCTTCAAAGCGGAAGATGCTGCCATACACATTCGGTTTGCCCAGCAGCACACAGGCATCGTTGGTCAGATAGCGGGTAGGAAAGTTATCTGTCCCATCCACCACCACGTCATACGGCTCGATCAGGTCAAGCGCATTCTGCGATGTAATTTGGGTTTCGTAGGTAGTAATCTCGATCTGCGGGTTGAGATCCTGCAAACGGCGCTTCGCGGATGTCGTTTTGGCCACACCGACAGTGCTGGTGCCATGGACAATCTGGCGTTGCAGGTTGCTCTCGTCGACAACATCAAAGTCGACCAGACCAATATGCCCGACACCAGCAGCCGCCAGGTAGAGCGCCAGAGGTGAGCCAAGCCCACCGGTGCCGATAAGCAATACCCGCCCCTGCTTTAGGCGGCGCTGCCCTTGCATCCCCACTTCGGGCATAATCAAATGACGGCTGTAGCGACTTATCTCTTCATTGCTAAAACTAACGGCAGGTTTTTCTGTCATATATTTCTCCCTTTAACAGACAGATACCCCGCCAGCGTGCGTCGCCAGCGAGGGGATGTTTGTTTCGTGTCAATAAATACAGTCGGTATGAAAATAGGCATGGAGGGGCGAAACATCTTTCGCCTCACCTATTTTCCCGTTAGACATGGTTTCAGATGAACTCATTTTACTTTACATATCACAGACAGATTGGTGGCTTGAATCACCCCACCTCCTGTCCCCCTCTCCCTCCTCTCTCTGAGGGAGAGGGGGGGAGGGCGTATCGTCCAACCAAACGGTATAGTAATCACGAACCATGTCTTAGCCCTCCATGCGCCAGGGCGTACACCGCCGGGATGAAAATGGGCAACTAGTTGCAGACACACTCTATCGTTCGATCAGTGGTTTCAGATACTCAGCGGGTCAGTGATCTTATTTTCACATTAGCCACCGGCAATGGCCGGAATAATGCTTACTATATCACTCTCACGCACGGGCGTTTCTTCGCCTTCGAGATAGCGAATATCTTCGTCGCCAACGTAGACATTGACAAAGTTGCGTAATGTTCCCTGCTCGGTGTAGAGATGGCGACCCAGTTCCGGATAAGTTTCGACCAGACCACGCAACAGGTCACCAACCGTGTCGGCCTCAAGCGCAACTTCCGGCTTGTTACCGGCATATTGACGTAATGCGGTAGGAATACTAATTGTGACTGCCATAGATTTGATTTCTCCTATAAAACGCAACGCGGCGTTAGTATGAGCGATACCGCTCAATCCGCAACCTGCAACTCTTCTTGTTCAAAACGAGTGCCTTCGTCAAGTAGCACCCAGCTTGTTACTTCCTGGGCTGTTCCAGCGCGGACGCTCTGAATAACGAATGCAAATGCAAAGCCGCCCCCCACGCCCTGAGCACCGGTCAGATCGCGCCCGGATGGATGGGCCAGATCATCGGGATGCGAGTGATAACAGCCTACAATATCCAACCCGGCTGCCCGGGCCGCTCGATCAGCGCGCAGATAGTCGCGCGGGTCAAGATAAAACCGATCCCGGCGTGAGTCGGGCGTATCATTCTCGGCCAGCGTGACCTGGCCTGCCCAGCGATTCTCAACCGGGTGAATCATCTGGACAGTCTTGTGGGTGCCGTCGAGTTGTCCGATCAGCAGACCAACACACTCGTCAGGATAGGTTTGTTCAGCGTGGGCCGCCAGGGCCTGCGCCGCATTAGATATAAAAATAATCATGAGTGAAGTAAAAAGTAGAAATACCACAAACACCGCTGTGCGCTGTCGGCTTTATGCCGTGCGCTTTAACGCTTTGCGCTTTGCGCTTAAATGCCTTCGCCGCCTTCAACCCAGTCGCTTTCTTCCCAGAAGCGCTCGCTGAGGTAGCGTGATGCGCTATCACACAGGATCGTAACCACCACACCCTCGCGCAAACTATGTGCTACTTGCAGGGCGGCAGTAACATTAGCAGCCGCCGAAATACCCACCATCAACCCCTCCTGGCGGGCCAGACGGCGAGCAGTAGAAAAGGCCTGCTCGCTACTAACCTCGATCACCTGGTCGGGCAGATCGACATCAAAAATCCCGGGTACCAGTTGCGTCGTTGCCATATGTTTCACCCCTTCCAGTGCATGGAAAGGACTGTCCGGTTGAACTGACAACAAACGAATGTCAGGAGACTGCTCACGCAGAAAGCGCGAGGTACCCATAAATGTACCACTCGTACCCAGAGCAGCGACAAAATGCGTCACACGGCCCTCGGTTTGCCGCCAGACTTCCGGGCCGGTCGTTTCATAGTGGGCCAGCACATTGGCCGGATTATTATACTGGTCAGGATAGTAATACTGTTCCGGGTCACTGGCAACCAGGGCACGGATTGTACGAATCGCCAGATCCATGCCCTCGTTGGCGTCCGTCAGAATCAACTCGGCCCCTAACGCACGTAAGATACGCTTACGTTCCGAACTGGCATTAGCTGGCATCGCCAATGTCACCCTGTAGCCCAGAGCTGCACCCAGAGTTGCATAGGCAATCCCGGTATTGCCACTGGTTGCATCGGCGATGCGCATACCAGGGCGCAGTTTGCCCTGGCGTTCGCCATCACGGATCATCCAGAGCGCCGGTCGATCCTTCACCGAGCCACCCAGATTATACCATTCGGCCTTGGCATAGATCTCCACCCCCGGCGGCACAGTTGGGTCAATACGCGCCAGACGCACCAGCGGCGTATTGCCCACCAGGTCTAGCGCATGGGTCGATTCGGTTGCAAGGGCCAGAGCTGTAGCTTGCATACTATTCGGCGATTGCCGTCCTTGTTGCACGATATTTTGCGATAGCCGTTTGTAATGTTCCCAGGGCCAGGGTTGCACAGCGCGGGCGACTTCTAACAACGTCACGCCCAAGGATATCGATCATGCCCTCGGGCGACAAATCAGTCACCTGTTCAAATGAAGCGCCCTGCACCATCTCGAGCAAGATTGACGCGGCCGCCTGACTGACCGAGCATCCCTGGCCCTCAAACGAAAGCCGTTCGATCTGCTGGCCTGTCGCATCAACTTTGAGATAGATTGTGATCGTATCGCCACATTCGGACTGCCCGCCCCGGACGACAATATCGGCATCCTCGAAAGCCCCATGGTGACGAGGCGATTCATAATGGTCAAGCAAATGGTCGATAGTATCCTGGTAGCTCACCGGTTGCTCCCCCTATCCCTCGTAGGTCTTCTCAATTGGCACACCAACCATATTGCCCCACTCGGTCCAGCTTCCATCGTAGTTACGTACACGTGGATAGCCTAACAGATAGGTTAACACAAACCAGGTATGGCTACTGCGTTCGCCGATACGGCAGTAGGCAATCACATCTTTGTCCGACGTAATGCCCTGGCCAGCATAAAGCGATTCCAGATCGGTGCGCGTCTTAAAGGTGCCATCTTCCTGCGCCGCCTGTGCCCAGGGAATATTCACAGCGGTGGGAATATGGCCACCACGCAAGGTGCCCTCCTGGGGATATTCGGGCATATGCAGTTTTTCGCCGCTAAATTCCTGGGGACTGCGCACATCGACCAGAGCCGTACCGTCCTTGTTAAGATGCGCAAACACCTGCTCACGGAAGGCGCGGATGCTGCTATCATCTCGTTCAGGCGCCTTATAGTTGCCACGAGCATAGGTGGGCACCGCACGGGTCACTTCACGTCCCTCGGCGATCCACTTGGCCCGACCGCCGTTGAGAATACGCGCATCGGTGTGTCCAAACAACTTGAACACCCAGAAAGCATAGGTAGCCCACCAGTTGTTTTTATCGCCATAGAAGACCACGGTTGTATCATTGCTAATACCCTTTGCCGCCGCCAGTTGTTCGAAGCGCGCACGGTCAAGATAGTCGCGCGACACCGCGTCGTTGAGATCGGCCACCCAGTCGATTTTAATTGCACCAGGGATATGCCCGGTGTCGTAGAGCAGAATATCTTCATTGCTCTCTAGCAGGCGTACATTCGGATCGTTGAGATGATCGGCTACCCAGGACGTATCAACCAGAACATCGGGATTGGCATACTCGGCCACAGGTTTTCTCCTTCTGTGTACTATACTTTATCAGATTAAACATGGTTTCAGATAGGCCAGTTTTACTGTACAGTTTACAGACACATTGGTGGCGTGTATCACCCCACCCCCTAACCCCCGCCCCTGCAAGGGGCGGGGGAACCGGACGGGGCATCCTGGCGGCACACGCTCCGCGTGTGCCGCCAGGATGCCCCCCTGCCCCCCTCTCCCTGAGGGAGAGGGGGGCAGGGGGGAGAGGGCGTATCGTCCAACCAAACTGTACAGTAACCGTGAACCATGGCTTACCGAAACAAGCCAGCAATTGATTGGGCCTGCTGACTGTTGCTTCGATATTGTATAACCAACCCGATTTAAAGTCAAGTTCTTAACCAGAATACTCTACAAATACCTCGCCATCCTGAACTGTCACCGCATACGTATGTACCGGTGCATACGCTGGCAGATTACGCGGGTGACCAGTTTCCAGGCTAAACTGCGAACCATGGCGTGGGCATTCGACCGTCAGTTCATCGCTATCCATGTCACCCTCACCCAGCGAGGCCTGAGCATGCGAACAGGTATCATCAAGCGCGTAGAATGTCCCATCGATATGAAAGACGGCGATCGCATGATCATTGATACGAAAAGTCTTGCCGCTGCCTGTGGGAAGATCGGCTACAGCAGCAACACGCAGAAGGGCCATAACTCATTGCTCCATAACTTATAGAGAGATCACGTAGAGTTTGGACAGACTTTGGACTGTGGGAGCCATGCTCCCGCAGGTGGGGCAGCACGGCTGCCGTACTCCACAAAGCAATTGTCTAAGAGACAGTTTGAAAGGGGGGGAGTTTGAACCAGACGGGGTTGTCCTGCGATGATCCCCCCTACCCACTCCCCCAGCAGTGGTAGAGAAGGCAGCTTCCCGCTCTCTACGTGTACCGGCGGGGCGCAGCCCCGCCGAGATCAAGGCGGGGGCCGGAGGCCCCCGAAAAGAGGGACGTTGCATCAACAACGCCCCCCTTTGTGCGCTTTGCGCTTTATGCTTCCTAGCCTACCGAACCTTCCATCTCCATCTGGATCAACCGGTTCAGTTCAACTGCATACTCCATGGGCAGTTCGCGCGTGAATGGCTCCATAAAGCCCAGCACAATCATCGAGAGAGCATCGGCCTCGGGCAGGCCACGGCTCATCAGATAGAAGAGTTGCTCTGCACCGATGCGCCCCACAGTAGCCTCGTGCGCCAGGGTCGTGCGATCCTCTTCGATTTCGATATACGGAATCGTATCGCTAGCCGACCGCTCATCCAGGATCAATGCATCGCAGTTGACATTAATCTTCGAGTTATACGCCCCTGGTGCAACCTTCGCCAGGCCGCGATAGGTTGTCTTGCCACCATCTTTGCTCACCGACTTGTTGGTAATACGGCTGGTTGTATCTGGTGCAATATGCACCATCTTGGCCCCGGCGTCCTGATGCTGGCCCTTGCCGGCATAGGCGACACTCAGCACCTCGCCGCGTGCCCCGCGGCCCATCAGATAGACCGACGGATACTTCATCGTCAGGCGGCTACCAATATTGCCGTCAACCCACTCCATTGACGCATCTTCATACGCAATAGCGCGCTTGGTAACCAGGTTATAGATATTGTTGGCCCAGTTCTGAATGGTGGTATAGCGGAACTTGCCACCCTTCTTGACCACAATTTCCACCACCGCCGAATGCAGCGAGTTAGTGCTATAAATCGGCGCGGTACACCCCTCAATATAATGCGCCTCGGCCCCCTCGTCGATAATGATCAGTGTGCGCTCGAACTGGCCCATATTCTCCGCGTTGATGCGGAAATACGCCTGTAGGGGAATATCTACCTTAACCCCCGGCGGAACATACACAAACGACCCACCTGACCAGACAGCCGTATTGAGCGCGGCATACTTGTTATCGGCTGTGGGGATGATCGTACCAAAATATTCTTTGAAAATTTCAGGATACTCCCGCAGACCCGTGTCGGTATCCAGGAAGACCACACCCAGCTTCTGCCACTCTTCGCGCAATGAATGGTAGACCACTTCGCTCTCGTACTGCGCACCCACACCAGCCAGAAACTTGCGTTCGGCTTCAGGAATACCCAGTTTCTCAAACGTATTCTTAATCTCGGCTGGCACGGCATCCCAATCGTTCTGAGGCCGTTCACCGGCACGTACAAAGTAGTGGATCTGGTCATAATCCAGATTAGCCAGCTCCGCATTCGCCCATGTCCCTACCAGCGGCACCGGCTTCTTCCTGAACACCTCCAGCGCCTTCAAGCGGCGTTTCAACATCCACTCCGGCTCGCCCTTCATATCCGAGAGTTCACGGACAATATTTTCGTTCAGCCCTTTGGGGGCCTTATATATATACTTTTCCTCTTCACGGAAACCGTAACGGGAATAATCAAACTGCAAATTGACTGCATCAGAAACCATGCAAAACCTCCTACCTGGTGTTATGTCTATCAAGCAACGAGCCATGCAGACATCATGGCTTTAGCCACTCATATCCGCCTGAAGACTCGACTCCTGTTCGCTTACAGGTCTTCATCCACTTCGTGAATATGGCCGACCCCATACAACCCGGCCTTGAGTGCTTTGAGCGAAAGCAGCGCACACTTCAGCCGCACCGGGTTTTTATCCAGCGGAATCCCGATCAAGTCAAGCAAATCTTCCTTGCTAAATATCTTGGCATCTTCCAGTGACTTGCCCTTGATCTCATCGGTGAGAATCGACGCCGACGCCTGACTGATCGCACATCCCTTGCCCGAAAAGCGTACATCCTGGATGATGCCGTCTGCGATAACGAGATCCAGGCGGATACGGTCGCCGCACAGCGGATTAAACTCCTCGTGCGAGATAGACGGATCATCGAGCGTGCCATAGTTATGCGGATGTTTATTGTGTTCGAGAATATACTCGCGATAGAAATCGTCCATATTATAGAAACATTCCTCTCGCTTTTTCCAGACCGAGAACCAGGCGATCAATCTCTTCAGGAATATTGTAGAGATAGAAACTGGCGCGCGTTGTAGCGGGTTCATCCAGAATGCGATGCAATGGCTGGGTACAATGATGACCAGCCCGTACTGCGATACCTTCGCCATCCAGAATGGCGGCAACATCATGCGGATGCACCCCTGCCAGCGCAAACGACACTGCCGCGCCGCGATCTTCGGTTGTCAGGGGACCATAGATGGTCAGACCATCAATGTTGGCAAGGCGTTTCAAAGCATATGCCAGCAACTCTTGCTCGTACTGATGAATTGCTGCCAACCCGATGTCACGCAAAAAATCTGCCGCTTCGCCAAAGGCAATCGCCTCACCGATAGCGGGTGTCCCAGCCTCAAAACGGGCTGGCACATCGGCATAGCTACTCTGCTCCAGTTCGACCACTTTGATCATCGATCCTCCACCCAGGAAAGGCGGCATCGCCTCTAGCAAGGCACGGCGACCCCATAATGCCCCGATTCCAGTTGGCGCACACATCTTATGCCCACTAAAAGCCAGGAAGTCGATATCCAACTCCTGAACATTCACCGGCATATGCGGCACACTCTGCGCACCGTCTACCAAAATCAATGCCCCGACAGCATGGGCACGCCTGGCGAGCAACTCGATCGGATTAACCGTTCCCAGCACATTCGACTGATGCGTCACGGCAACCATCTTTGTTCGTTCGGTCAACAGGCGATCCAGATCATCCAGCACCAGGCGTCCCTCGCCATCGATAGGGATATAATCCAGATGCGCACCGGTACGCTGCGCCAGCATTTGCCAGGGCACCAGGTTCGAATGATGCTCCATAACTGTTAGCAGAATATGATCGCCCGCCCGAACATTGGTCATGCCCCAGGAATACGCCACCAGGTTAATCGACTCGGTAGTATTGCGTGTGAATACGATCTCACGGTGGCCAGCAGCGCCAATCAGCGCAGCAATTTTGCCCCGCGCCCGTTCAAACGCGAACGTCGCCTCTTCACTCAGGCGATACACACCGCGATGAACATTGGCATGATAGCGCCGTGAATAGTCTTCCATGCAATCGATCACACGGCGAGGCCGTTGCGACGACGCGGCACTGTCGAGGAACGCCAGCGGCTTGCCATTGATCTCTTGGTACAAGATCGGAAACTCGCGCCGGATCGCCAGGACATCGAATAGTGTAAAAGAAGGTGCTGTCATAACTACTTGTCAGTCGTCGAGTGCCCACAGAGCAACCACCAGACAACTGCCCTATATCTTCGCCTCAATTGCGGCCGTCAAGGCCTCGCGCAGATCATCAACCGGAATAGCGTTCAGGGACGGTTCAAACAGGCCCATCACAATCATACGGATGGCTTCATCCTTTTTAATGCCGCGCGTCTGCATATAGAAGAGCTGATCATCATCTACCTGGCCACTGGTGCTGGCATGACCAGCCCCGGCAACATCATTGGTGTCAATCTTCAAGCCAGGGATCGAATCGCTGCGCGCATCGGGCGTCAGGTGGACAGCATGCTCTTCCAGGCGCGTACTGGCCCCACGCGAACGATGCTCGATCTTAATCATGCCATCGAACACGCTATAGCCCTTGCC
>RRYU01000345.1_pt1 | contig 30875 bp, 17 predicted proteins | sample 2162651 | NCBI WGS metagenome assembly RRYU01 (sample SAMN10267283, study PRJNA491782) | microbial mat metagenome | isolation source: biomat in the production well | place: Japan: Minami-Kanto gas field, natural gas well KTG3 | collected 2017-06 | reverse complement strand
TCCTGCCACTCAGGCGATACCTGCGTCAGCGGGGGTGCCGGGGCCTGCGGCCCTCGCAAAACCTTCTGTTCGACCTGTTGTGGCGGCTTTGCCGCCACAACAGGTCGAACAGAAGAGACTCCAGGAGGGGCAATGCCCCTCCCGACCACCCCACCTGAACGGTTACGTGAGGTATACTAGGAGCATACGCTGAATGATGACAGACTGCCCAACAATAACCCTTGCACTGTTGTTATTTCCGTTTTACTATCAAATCTATCTGCTTTATATAGTACTGTGTCGGTTCTGTACTACGTAGGCAGAACGTATACAGGCGTGATAAGAACACTTATGAAAGATCAATCTCAATCTAATCATCCCAATCATCTCATATCGCTACAATCCGCCTACCTGGAAGCCATGTGTCATGGCAGTGGGCGTGCCGCCGACAAGGTGTTGCAACAGGCACTTGATGTTAACACAGCAGCAGACGACATCTATCTGTCTATTTTCCAACCAACTGCCTATGCCATCGGGCGTCTCTGGCAGAGTAATCGGTTCAGCGTAGCGCAGGAACACCTGGCAACTGCGATCATCGAACGGCAGATGGGTGAAATGCACCCGCTGTTCCGTCCCCAACAACATCGCACCCGTACGATCGTGATTGGGTGCGTGCCAAACGAACAACACCGCGTAGGCGCACGCATGGTAGCTGACTTCTTTGAAGAAGATGGATGGGATGTTCACTATCTGGGGGCGGCTGTGCCTATTTTATCGTTTGTTGGCATTGTCAAGGAACTTCAGGCCGACTTGATCGGCATCTCGGCACAGATGGTCTATCATCTGCCCGCTATCACAGAATTTGCTCGTTCGCTAGATATGCATGGGTTAAGCCATATCCCGGTGATGGTAGGCGGTATGCCATTTATTGAACAACCCGAACTGACCGGCACGCTTAATGTGCGATATAGTGCAGCCGATGCGCGTAAGGCAGTACACGTGGCCAATCAACTCTTCTCACAGCCCCATCGGATTACTCAATCGACACGGCCACAGCTTGCGACCTCTGAGGAAACGATCGCCATCTTTCGCAAGGCACGCTTATGGATCATCAATGCGTCCGTTGAACGCTCACTGGAGCATAGCCATGAACTGACCCGACTTGGCGATCAACCCGAACAGGTGCTGATGGGCGGATTTGAATTTATGTCGCGTATGTTAGAAACAGCTATGTTGCTGCAAAATACTGCCCTGCTGGACGAGCAACTGATCTGGGGCAACCAGCGCCAGCCACATGATGGGGTTGACCCGGCCCACATTCTGCACCGCTTCAAGCTCTATGCCGAGGTTGTCGATGAAATTCTGCCATCCCCACATGCCCGGGTGGTAAACCAGTACGTGTCCTGGTTAATTACACGCCAGCAAGAACTAGTTGACCAGATCGAAACCAACAAAAGCGAGAATGCTTTCACCACAGAGACATAAAGACACAGAGGATGTCTGTGCATGCTGCTGCCTATCCCACAGCAACATGCGCATCTCATCCCCGGTGAACTGGCAGCCATTACATAAGATACGTCATTGAGCGGTGACATCATGCACTTCGCTCTCGTGTCTGCCTGCGGTTGTAATACGCATAAACTCGGCATGCTCCCACAAATCCCGGATCGTTGTCACCCCGGCATAGCTCAAGCCGGAACGTACGCCGCCTACCAGTTGATAGATCACATCCTTCACTGGCCCACGGTCGGGCACAATAGCTTCTACGCCCTCAGGCACCACGCGCTCCCAGTCTTCTGGATCAACCTCATGGCGCTGTTCAACTTCCTGACGATCAATATTCGCCATGAGTGATGCCATGCCACGAACCACTTTGAAACGGCGGCCATTGCGAATAACACTGGCCCCCGGACTTTCGTCCGTTCCAGCCAGCAAACTTCCCAGCATCACCGTACTCGCACCGGCAGCCAGTGCCTTGGTAATATCGCCAGAAGAGCGAATACCACCATCAGCAATGATCGGGACACCCAGCGCATGGCCAGCGGCGGCACACTCGTCGATGGCTGTCAACTGGGGCACACCAAAGCCCGTGACAATGCGCGTGATACAGATCGAACCGGCCCCCACACCAACCTTCACCACATCGGCGCCAGCCTCGACCATATCATACACACCCTCGGCGGTAGCCACATTGCCGCCAACAATGTCTACCTGAGGAAAACGCGTTTTCAGTTTGCGTACCATCTCTATGGCTGCATCCGAATGACCATGAGCAATATCGACCACCAGCGCATCGACCCCGGCATGCACACATGCGGCTGCCCGTTCTTCATCTGATGGGCGAACGCCAACGGCTGCCGCAACCCGCAGGCGTCCTCGATCATCTTTGGTCGCATCAGGCCACTGTTCGATCTTCATGATATCCTTGGCCGTAATCAGGCCGCGTAATTCGCCAGCTCGATCAAAGACGGGCAATTTCTCGACGCGGTGATCATGCAGAGCATCGCGGGCTGATTCAATCGACGCATCTGGCCCCAGCGAAACCAGCCGATCACGCGGGGTCATTACCTCCGTCACCAGGCGATTTGCATCGCGTTCAAAGAGCAAATCGCGCGCTGTCACCAACCCGATAACCTGTCCCTGGGCATCACTGACGAGCAGGCCGCCAATGCCATGCTGCGCCAGCAAAATCCTGGCCTGTTGCACCGTGGCATCAGATGCAACACTGCGCGGATGGTCAACCATAAAACCTTCGGCACGTTTCACCCGTTCGACCTCGGCGGCCTGCCGTTCAACGGTCATAAAACGATGAATGACACCAATCCCGCCCAGGCGGGCCATAGCCAGCGCCATGTCTGACTCGGTGACGGTGTCCATATTAGAAGAAATAACCGGAATAAATAAGTTAATCCGGCGACTAAAAGAAGTGCGGGTATTGACCGCATGGCGTGATCGGATTGGTGACCGCCGGGGTACTAGCAACACATCGTCAAACGTCAATCCAACATTAGAACGAACTTTCATATTCTTTTCCTTCAGCACAACTTTACCATAGAAGACCTGACTCATACCTGGCAATAACAAGAGTTACGCAGTCGTCCAGACAACGGGTTGTGTTCGCCTCCGGCAGGGCGGAAGAAATCATTTTTTGTTCCCGATGGTTGCGCCTCTGGCGCAACCATCGGGAAAAAGTACGATCATTTTTGCAACCATGTTCGCCGGAGGCGAACATGGTTGCAAAAAAAGATGTCTGTACCACGCTGCCGCAGGCGAAACAGGTCTTTCAAACGGGCAAACATCTCGTATGAACACCTACCGCGTAACTCCTGGCAATAACGGTTCAACCTGATATGATACCAGATACAAGGCAGTTCTGCTAACCCGGTAAAAGTTCTGTTGAAAGCCAACAAAAAACCTGACAGGTTTTGAAAACCTGTCAGGCCTGATAAAATAACTACCACGATAGCGTATGAATCGATCAGACAACCGCCTTTTCCAGAACCAGGTGATTAACAGGTGACTGCACCGGCCTTTCGTGTTCAATTAATGCACAGAACATATCGACCAGTTGCGGATCCCACTGAATACCGCGTTTGGCACGCAACCGCCGCAGAGCTTCAAGCTGGCTCAAAGCCTTACGGTAGGGGCGATCGGTGGTCATGGCATCATACGCATCTGCAATGGCAACAATACGTGCGCCGATAGGAATATCTGTGCCCCGTAATCCATGCGGATACCCCGTACCATCCCACTTCTCATGATGCCCCAGCACAATTGGTATCACTTTGTCGGCAAAGCGAATATGCGAAACAAGTTGTGCTCCATGATTGGTATGTTGCTTCAGCGCAGCAAATTCTTCCGGGTTCAGTGGGCCAGGCTTGGTCAGAATGGTATCGCTGATGCGAATTTTACCAATGTCGTGCAAAATGGCACCGTAGCGAATGGCAACCAGTTCTTCGCCCGTCATTCCCACTGCCATTGCCAACCGTCGACAATAGTACTCCATGCGCCGCAAATGACCACTAGTATAGGTATCCTTGGCCTCGGCAGTCATAGCCAGGGTAAAGAACACGCTGTCTGGTGTTTCAAACTGTTCGGGTTGTTGTACCACGCGTAACTGCGCCTCTACATGGTTCTTCAAGACATCATAGTCTACCGGCTTGGTCAGATAATCAGATGCGCCAGCCGCGATGCCACGCTGGCGTTCTTCCAAATCATCCTGAAATGTTAGAAAGGTAACAGGGATATGTGCTGTGCGCGGATCGCTCTTGAGGCGTTGACACACGTCATAACCATTCAAACCAGGTGGCATAGACACATCCAGCAAAATCATATCAGGCTGTTCTGCACCTACCTGGTGCAAGGCATCCATACCATGGATTGCCACCATAGTCTGATATCCTTCCATGGATAAAAATATATCTAAAACCTCGCGCATAGTAGGATCATCATCAACTATCAAAATCTTTGCTGCCATGTCTATCTCCTGGCGGTTAGTTATCTATATACAGGCTCATACATTAGTTATTATGCGTATATTGTTTTTAGATAGTGTAACCGTTCAGGCGGTACCTGCGCCAGCGGGGGCCGGGGGCCACAGGCCCCCGCAAAACCTTCTGTTCGGCCCGTTGTGGCGGCTTTGCCGCCACAACGGGCCGAACAGAAGAGACTCCGGGAGGGGCGTTGCCCCTCCCGACCACCCCACCTGAACGGTTACATAGATAGTAATTAGTGCAAACTAATTCATATATTTAGAAAGGATATTTTGACCATCAGAAGCAAACTGTATATCGTTTCTATAGCAGAACCGACATGATAAGCAGCTTTCTGTGGCAAAGTACTTTGCTATAAGTGAAGCAATTATAGCGTAATTTTGGTGCAATAGATCATGTTGCGACTGTTTTATTACTATTCTATTACGTGATAAGACTGGCGAAGGTGTGATTTTCGGAGATAATACTACATTACGCAGTATGTATACCATAAAAAGAGGTGAGGGTTAAGAGACTGTTTAAAAAGGTGTGGTTTCTGAGCCAGACGGGATCGTCCTACGATAATATACCATGCTCGAACAGATAGTCACCGTGCTGCCACCTGATCTACCAGTGTAAGAATACGTTCAGCGCGCCGCTTATAGGTATGCTGCTGTGCCAGAGATTGACGTATCAACGTGCCAGCCGGGTCTGTTCCAGCATCCAGTGCCAATGCCAGTGCATGCGTCAACCCAGCAAGGTTACGCCGAGGAAAGAACCGGCCTACCGCATCGGGAACAATTTCACGCAAAGCTGGCAGATCGGGTAGAACCACTGGCTGGCCCAGCGCCAGGTATTCAAACAACTTCAGCGGAGACGCTGTCAGATCAGTGACTGTATCAGGAATAACCAGCACATCGGCAGAACCCAGGTAGCGCACAATCTCGGCCTGGGGACGCGGTTCTACCAGCAGGACAGTCGGGCGTTGCAGTGGAGCATTCACCAGCATCGGGGCATCGCTATCAGATCCCGTGCGGAACAACAGATCAAGCCCTGCTGCACGAGCCTGCTGTTGGAGCGCCAGCCGTTCCGCTGGACGTCCGCCGACAAGCATCAGGAGCAACTGGGGATACGATACAGCCAGTTGTGCCACGGCATCGAGCAACCCATCGATCCAGCGATAGGCAAATGTCATACCGGCATACACCAGCACCCTGGCATCAAGCGGCAATCCCAGAGCCGTTCGACAGGCTATACGATCCTGAGGTGCAAAGAGATCCGCATCATAGGCATCGGGGATAACAAACACCTCATCAGGCTCACGCCAGCCATTGGTAGCTAAAAAGTGCCGAAAATCATTGGTTAGAGAAACCACTGCAGCGGATCGTGTCAGCGCAGCGCGATCCATCAAAAGCAACAGCCCCTGCGCCCAGGACTCTTTCGCCCGTGATGGCTGCCATGCTTCAAAATCGTGCGCTTCATAAATAACCGGAATACCCAGACGCGGCCCGAAAACAGCGCTCCACCAGGCGGCACACACCGTCTGGCGTACATAGACTGCCTGTATGCGCCTGGCTGGATTTGTCACCCTGGCCAGGGCATTATGTTGAGCCACCAGGGCGGCACACATCCAGGCAAACGCCGAATGTTCCAGATAATAGAGCAGCATAGAACGATAGAGGCGAGACAGCTTGCCAATCGGCACGCGGGGCAGATGCACCACGCCAAGATCGGCAAAACGCGAAGGCTCGCGCCCCCAGCGTGGCATCAATGCCAATGTATCGGGGCGATATATGCGTAATTCACGCAGCGTGCTATAGGTTTGCAGTGCATTGGCTGACTGCAACGTCAGACTGGTAGGATAAGCGATATAACAGATCATATGTTTTTATACTATACAGTACGGCGAATCTCATGCCACTGGACGAGCAATCGCGCATCTCATTTATCTAAATCATAGGAGTGACGCAGACGGCCATCCAGAGACAGATATTCCCCTCCCGTTCGACAAGCTCACGGCAGGTGGCAGGGTAGAAGAAAATATGTATTTTTCAAAAATTCTGGCCGGAGGCCAGAATTTTTGAAAAAAGAATGTAGCGTACCATGCTGCCGCAGGCGAAACAGTTCTTTCGGACTGGTCAAACGCCTGGTTTGTCTAACAGCGCATAACGTGTGTATAAGAAACTAACAATTTTCCAACAGTTTACAGCGATCAAACACAAGCAAGGCAAGTTTCTCGACAACCTGTCGGGGCACTTCAACAAACTGATAGTACAGCATCTGATCCCAGATCAGCCCCTGGCGAAAACCATCAGTCACACGCACCACCGTCCACTGCGCAATCAGGCCGACATTCCAGTAGATCAACACCAGCGCCAGACCCAACAGCGGCCAGCGGCCCACACGTGTATGCAATACATCGATCAGCGCAGCCAGACCTAGCACAAAAATTGGTGTACACTCGATCAAACGACGGAAGCCAAACGATCCGGACAAATGCCATGTTGAACCAAACGTACCATTGAGATAGGTCTGCCCCAGAAAAGCCATGCCAAGCAACAGCGCCAGCAAAGCATCCCGTCGCGCCAGCCAGCCCAACCCGATCAAGCCGATTGCCAGAACCGGGCTCCAGAGAAACGCCCCGTGACGCGGATGCACAAGCGTATCAAAAAAATGCGGACTAACGCCAGCCGAAGCACCAAGCTTATCAGTCACCGTAGTTGAGGGCAGCGGGCGGCCATTCAACACCTGATACGTCAGAAACTGAGGCATCAGGATGAGCAACAGGCAGGCGAGAAAAACCATATGTGCAGCCAGTAATTGTGCTAGATCAAGCCAGGCACGCTGGCGCAACAGACGCACATAAGCCACAATCCCCTCGAGCGCAGGCACAATCAGCAACAGCCCCAATTGCTCGCGGGTCATGGTCATCAAACCAGCGACCAGACCGAGCAGCGCCCACTGCCAGTAGGTACGACGTGCCAGACGCCGCGCCAGCGGAGCATCATCCCCATACAGCCAGATGGTCAAAAAGAGCGCAAACAGAAAAAAAGCCGTCGCATGCGACCATGGCATAGCGATATACGTATAAAACAGCAGCGGAGTAGCCAGCCAGACCGTGACAGTAGACAGTGTCGCCGCGAAAACACCAGTATAGCGACGGGCAAGTCGGTAGGTTAGCACTAATCCGCCCAATGCATAGAGCGCCGACATCCAGCACACCGCCCAGATATAAGGTGGTGCATACCCATCTGCCGCAATATCGGCACCGAGGCGATTGGCGATATGCACACTCAGATCGGCCAGAATATACCCGGGGAGCCACATGATCGCTGCACCAATCGGGGCAACATTGCGCAGCATCCCGGTAACCGGATGCACGGGCGGATCTACTGCATGATCGCGCAGAAGCGCGTTATAAACAGCGGGATCACCATTGGCCAGCCCGATTCCGGCAAAATGGGCATACTCATTCCGAAAATCCAGATCATGATCAAAGTAGAGTGAACGTACATACGCGAAGTACTGAACCTCATCGGTAGCATAAATACGCGGAGTACTCAGGGGCAGCAGGATCAGAAACACCAGTACAATCACCAGAACACCGGTATCAACGTGCCGAAGACCCTGCGCACGTTGCACAATTGTAGAAGCATATGCCATAAAATACATAAACTGGACCAGTCCCTGCGACTGGCCCAGTCCTATTAAGCACCTGTTGTAAACACAATAGTTCTTGCATAACAGAAGCTACGCGGTGGATAGACAAATAGAACGTCTGGCTTTCAGAAAGACTGATTTCGCCTGCGGCAGCATGGTACTTTATTCTTTTTCTGAAAATTTTCGCTGGAGGCGAAAATTTTCAGAAAAAGATGGTATTCATTTCACTGCCGCCGTCCGTGAGCCTGTCGAGCAGGAGGCAAATCCCACCCGTTGGATAGACGACCACGTATGCCTGTTATATCACACACCCTCTTCATCCCAACAAAGCTACCAGACGCACTATTTGCTAATCAGAGGCAGATAGACCGTAGGCAACGTAAAGCCTTCACGGAGCGTCACCACATCAGCAACCTTGAGAACCGACACATTGCCCGCCCCATCGACCACTGCCCCGATAATCTGGAAATCTTCATTACCCTGCCAATGTTCATCGTCCAGGCCACCAAAGAGGCTCCACTCGATCTCGAAGTTCAATGCACCAGCATTGTTCTGCTCGATAGCACTGAGGGGTACAGGCGACCAGGTTAATGCGTTGAGGGCTTCCGCATCCTGCATATTGATTAGTTCAGGACTATTAGCCAGGAACAACCCCCAGAATGGATAGGGTTCACCATGTTTGCCATACACATTATCCGTGATCTGCACATTGGTGAATCGCAATGTCACCACAATATCGTCAACGTCGTCAATAGGTGTATCATTCACATCAACCACTTCCATCGTTCCAGTGATAACCGTTGGTGGCACGTTATCGTAATAAATGGTCTGCTGGAAAGCACGCTGATGATCCGAACCATCTGTCACGGTAATCGCAAGGTTATTCACCTCGGGTACATCAAGCGATGGAAATAGTACCGGTTTAGCAACATTCCCCGTAATAGCAACCGTCTCCGTCTTCTGACCATCACTTACAGTATAGCTCTTCAAACCGCTACACTCACCAACCTGGCCAGTAATTTCGAGGAAGAAATACGGCATACGTGTATAACGCGGATCACCATTGCGCGCACCCAGGGTACTCTGTTGCAGCTCCCCATCGCTATACACAGTCGGGTTGATCGACAAGTAGGGATTACGCGCCTCCACATCTACATCAACACCAGGATCCAGGAAAATTGCATCACTCAGCACTTCAGACACCAGATCGGTTCGACTTGACTGGCGTAGACGACCATACACAGATCGCGCTTCACAGGCAGTACCAGATGGCGCATTCATGTTCCATGCAACCGTCTTATTATCAGGTAAGGCTGCATACTCCGAGAAAGTCTGGTTATCATTACTCAACTGATACTGATCAGCCGCACCAGCAGTCAGAGCAAATTTCACCGAGACACCTTGTTGTTTGGTTGCCACTACATCATCATTAATCACGAGCGATCCCTGCGGCGCAAGCGTCGCCTGATTCGCCGTCAGGGCATAATATGTCCTGACACCACCACCGGTAAACACCTCATATACAGCATGACCATAGACACGGTCGGACACAGTCGCCGCACTTACAACATTGAACCCACCACTCCCGACGCGCCTTGGACCTTCCCATGGCCCGGTTACAGATTTATACGCATACTGTAACCCGCCATTATGCCAAAACACATGCAGGTTACCTTCTTGATCCGCACTGATACCCACCGTTCCAGACGTGTCGCCACCACTGGCAAGGCGTGAATTTGGCCACGAGCCATCCGGCTGGCGTTCAGCATACCAGACTTCGCCATTGCTCACACCGCGCCAGGCAATATAGTAGCGTCCATTGCCTGCGATAGCAACCGTTGGATCGGCAAAGTAATTGCCACCCCGATCAACGCGGGTACTTGTAAAGCCATTACCGTTCCACTCGGCAGCATACACTTCGCCCTTGGAATAGTAACCCACAAGAACACCGCCATTTTGACCAGCTATGATATGAGCTGTACCAACAGCATCTTTATCCGAAATATTAGACCGACCGGACCAGTTGTTGCAGCCATCATTGGAGACGCTGTAGCGAAAGCGGCCGTCTGAATTCCAGACGGCAAAAACCTGACCATTGCTACCAACTGCTGGCTGGACAAACACCCCAAATCCACTTGCAGAACCAACCGTACGCCGATCACCAAACTCACCGCCCGGCGCTCTACAGCGTGCATAGATACTACTGGTATCGCGATCAATCCAGACAACTGCTACAAAGCCATTCGCCCCGACCGCAACCGAGGCAGAGGCATAATCTGCCTGGCCGCGCGCATCGCCCAGAATGGTGCGATCAGGCCAGGAAGTGGCCGAATCCAGCTTTGACCAGTAGGCTGCCTTTCTATCGGGATTGCTAGCCACATGCACCGTATTAGCATACCCGGCAATATGAGGATATTTGCCCCCACTGCTGGGCATTTCTGCGCCATTGACCAGTACATCGATTTCAGCTGGCGTCACCTGGGCACTGCCGGGCTGAAATGAAACCAGCGCGGTAGTCAACAGCAGGACGCAAGAAAGCGTAAAGGTAAACACTCGTAACATAGATCGTTCCTCCAGCGATCCGACATTCGAAACGCTTCAGTGTTATAAGGCAATTGCACTTAAAAAGAGCAACGCCCTGATTGCTATGTATCCAGACATGCTCATCATACTGGACAGCCATCTAGCTTAGACATGGTTTCAGGCTTGCCATTCCAACATGACAGTTCGCGTAGGGGTGACCCACCGGTCGCCCCTACAGGACGCCATGAAAGGATTATCCAACTGTAAAGTAAACCTGAACCTTGTCTTAGTGAGAAGACTTTCCTGACACAAAGCACGTTATGGTGCTGTCACTACGACATCATCAAATAGAATGTCGCCCAATGCACGGGTATACAACCCGGCCTGCCCACTCGTCAAGCTTGGATCAGATGCCTGTGCAACAATGTTTCCATCAAGCGTCACCTGGATGGTAGAACCGATCACACTCAGTGAAACCGTATACCAGCGCCGCTGCTCATAGCCAGGAGCATCTACCGTAACTAGAGGCGTTGCCACACCATCAACGACTTTCTCTAAAACTTGCTTGGGCGTTGCCTCGTAGCTATCCGCAATGATGCGATAGCGATAAAAACTATCGCCCTGTCGCCGTGCTACCAGGCCAAAAGTCGCGTTCCCCTGGTCATAAACCCTGGCAGTAATCGTATAGTCCGTCCAACTGGTTGGCCCTGTTACAGCCAGGACTTCACGAGTATTGGGATTATTTGCCTCGGCTGTGCGATTTTGTACCAGACGACCATCCTCCACAATCCAGACAGATTGCGTTCCAGGGAGTACCTGTTCCAGATCAACGAACGTCCAGTTGGCAAGTGACGCCTCGGTGGCGAAATCATCGGCAAACAGAGCAACGCCAGCCAATGACGGAGCTTGCGTCGGTTGGGCCGCAACGGTTGGTGTCGGTGTCCTGTCTGGATACTGGAGAATCGAGGTTGGTTCAGGCAATTCACCAGCCTGCCCCCTCGGGCTAAGGCCCACTGCCAGCACACCTAAGACAACCAGAAGAGACAGGCCAGCAAGGGTGGCCATCACAATACGCTGATGTTTCATAGTTGTTTACCCTTTCGGGCGGGAAACCCACCCGCTTGAAGCGGGTGGGTTTCCCGCCCCTGCTTCAGCCCGCTTTAGCACATACTTGCGCAGGCTTCTAAATTTTAGTATAGCGATTCATATAGCACCGGTTTGCAAGCGCTACAGACAGCGATTCATCGACGAATAGCAGAATGACATATCGGTTTAGATCTCGAACACCTGATAACCTGACCGCCTTTCCTTGATCCACCTCACGCAACGTGCCAGAAGTGACAAATTTCTCAGATGACCAGATTGGACATGCATACTAGTACTGTAGCTATGATTTGTCAATCATGTAGTGAATCTTACTATACAATAAACATTCTTTACTTTAAAGTAATAACTTAATGAGAGTCTGATGAAAGTTATCTGAGCAAGGTGATAGACTTCAATTCTGGTATGGCAGTTTTATAGAGATGCAGCAATGCCGTTGCAATCGCTGTCGAGCTAAACTTTGCTGCCATGGTGGGGCCATTGGCACTATATTCTTGCCATGCACACTGATCAGTCAGGAGTTGCACCAGGGCGTTAGCAATCGCAACCGGCGAACGTGGCTCTACAATCAGGCCACATTGCTCTTTATGAATATAGACGCTAACTCCGGTTGTAGCAGTTACAACCACCGGTGTGCCTACTGCCACCGCTTCAACAGCTACCCGATTGAACGACTCGGCCACTGAGGGTACCACAACGGCATCAGCTGCGGCGAGGTAGGCATGCGTGGTTGCATGATCAACAGCACCAGTCAGGACAATACTATCAGCAATGTGCTGTTCTGCGGCCAGCCGGGTGAGATACTCTCCATAATCACCAAAGCGAGGTGTACGGCGGCTCGGACCAACAATCACTGCCTGGGGTCGCACACCCCTGGACTGCATCAGGGATACGGCTTCAATCAAATAAGCCACGCCCTTAAACGGATGCAGTCGGCTCAGGCTCACCACCAGCGGGCGCTGCGGGTCAAGGCCATGGCGGGCAATAATCTGGGTACGACATTGAGTACGCAACAGGCCGAGATCTATGTTATCAGGTGGATAACTATCCACCGTAATATTATAGGGAACAGTTGTGATCTTCTCTGGCTGGGCGCCCAACCGGATAGCCAGATCGCGAATCTGGGGCGAGTCTGCCCGTAGCACTGTTGCACGCCGAAACACGTAGGGCAAGAGCGCCCGCACGGTACGAAAACGTCCATAGCCATAATCATACTCTGGCTCGGACATAATATCTGCGCCAGGCAGGGTGACTGCCAGCGGCGGGTGCAGATCAGGAGGTGTCAGGGTAGCAATCAGCCCAAGTGGGAATGCTGTTTCGACATGCACCAGATCATACCGATGCTGGCGTAGGAAACGGCGATAGTGCAGCAGCGCCCCGACAAGATAGGGATAATGCAACACCACCCCAAGCGCCCGATTTGCCAGCTTGAGGCCGATATGCGCACTCACCGGCAGACGATGCACCAGAATATCATCGTGCCATTCAGACACAGGTTGGCGTAGACCGGCGGCAAGTGTGATAACCTCGGCGTCCACACCATGCTGCCGCCATGCAGCAATCACCTCGGCATGAATGCGATTACCCATCGCAGCCGGATCATAGCGGGGAATGAAATAGAGAATTCGTATCACAATAGGTATGTTATGGTAATCGCTTCCAAAATTGCAACTCACGCCCGTAGCGTGTGCGTATGTCGATCAATTGGTACTGCTTCTGGAGTACGTTCTCGCCACCAAAGTAGTCATCCCACATACGGGGAATATAGGTCGGGCGACGCACATCAAGCACATACGCAGGGGCGCGTTTCTCGTGACCAGCAGCACCTGACCCCATGTTTTCGACTTCGACACGGGCAATATATTTCTCGTTAAGCCCCAATAGATCAATAACTGTGTGATCAGAGTAATAAGCCACTGCACCTGCGCCCATAACCGCAATACTTTCATGTGGGTCAGCATGATCAAGCATCCACCAGCCCATCTCGCGCCATATCCAGACACTTTCATCAAGACCGCGCATAGTCGTGTCGATGGGCATACTGCGGGTCAGGGCATATCCACTAAAAACAAATAACCCGATTGCCAGAACAACAGGCGCCAACGAACGGGCGATATCGCGCTGAACAAACCAGTGATAGACCCACGCCAGGCCATCGGCGATCAAGATCGCCAGCCAGGGTATCAGCGGCACAAAGAAACGCGCCCCGTAAAAATGGTCGCCACCAACTACGATAATATAGATGCTATAGACGCTCACCAGCAGTAGAAAATACCCCCGCCAGCTCTGGATAGTCGCCCGCCAGTTAGCTACCAGCGGAACAAACATCATCAACAGGAACGGCCCGCCCATGCTGATTGCAAACATCCAGACATACTCCAGCCCGCGCACTACCTGCCGCCCCCCTCCACCCGTCTTGGCATAGAAGGTGTTTGGTAATACATCACCATAATAGAATATGCGCCACAGAAAATAAGGCACAATGATCAGCAAATACGCAGTCAGGAGATAGACCACAGGGCCACGAACACAAGCCCACTGCCGCTGAATAGATGCCCCCAGTATGCGTATCACCGTACTGATGTTGCCCGATCGTATCGCATCCGCAAAGAGCGGTCGCTGATACGTCGTCAACAACAGGTGTAACACTGTCAGGCCCATCAACAACATGCCTTCAGGCCGGGTCAGGCTGGCAAGCGCAAAAACACCCCCACACAGAACAGCAGCACGTGGCCGGCGCTCAGACCACCAGGACAGATACAGCATACTCCCGGCAAGGGCTAACAGCGTAAACAACCCTGTTTCCAGACCAGCTCCACGGGCGGTATGGATCAACATATTCTGACTGGTAGCCACGATCAAGGCTGCCACCAGTGCCCATGCTGGTCCAGACACGTGCCGAGCCGTCCAGTAGGTCAGCAGGAGAATCACCAGAGCAAGCACTACCCCGGCAACATAGGCCCAGAAAACCGGATCACGCTGAAGCACAAGTACCAGCGCCGCCAGGATCGTCCACAGAAAATTCGTATACCCCTCAACCCGTTCACCTATGTTATACACCAGCCCATGGCCAGCTACCAGATTCTGGGCATACCGAAAGGATATCAAGGCATCATCAGAAAACCAGCTCGGCCAGAGCATGCCACTAAAACTGACCAGCGTTGCCAGCAAGGCCAGCGCCAGGCGGCTGATCGGCTCTTTTGCCAGCAACACAGCCCATGCGCTGGCAAGCAGCGCCATGCTTGCCAACCAGAGATACCCCAGCGGGGCGGGACGATACAGGGCATACAGCGCCAGGAATGGGAGTGACAGGATGGCACAGAACACCAGCGTTGCGGTGACCGACGACCCGCGCCAGCGCAGCCATACCCACAGCAGCAGGAATCCCAGTGCCAGAACCAGCGCCACCGTCCATTCTCTATGGGGAACAGGCTGAAGCGTGATGCCTGTCACGATCACCCCCAGGTCACGCATATCACCAGGAGGACTGAACGATGGTGTTTGCAGGGCAAAGCGTAGCGCCTTATCGTTATCAAGCGCGGGCGGCAGCACAACGTGATAGGTACGAAATGCCGTTGATGGAGTCACTGTTGCCAGGATACGCTCATTCGCCAGGAATGTCAGAGGCTGGGGGGCATCAGGGTGGGCCGATTTCGTACGCACTGCAGCGATATACGCGGGCGCCGCATTATAGCCAGACGGTAACTGCACAAAAGCATAGCCGCTCGACCAGTGGTAGGCCAACCCATCATGCTGTTCCAGACTATGAAACCCAACCAGATTGAGCTGGTCAGTTGGTGAGGGTGCTGTCAGGTCGACGATATATGCGGGCATATGCACACGTGCAACCAGTGACACACTTATAATCGCTATCAGAAGCAGGATGACATATACGACCTCGATGACCGCAGGCCATCGCAACTGGATCGATCCAGCACGCCTGACCTGTTCGATCACTTGCGCCTGTGAAAGAGTCTTCATCATCCAGCCCCAGGTACAAGCGGCCCGGGACGGAAATCGACCCGAAAGAGTCGCACACTAATGGGTAGCGTATCGCGCAGAGGATCTGGTGTTGCCTCGGCATGCAGAGTCAGAATATGTTCACCTGGGGGGAGAAAGAAGTGCAGATCTGTCATCACAGGCTGCCCTGTAGCCACAACCCATTGATCAAGAACGATTTCACCAAGATATAATTGCACCGTCCGCTCGTGCTGATAGCTCGCAGCCGTAAGCGATATCGTCGTAACAACCGGATGCTCCAGCGGATTCACCAGCCAGATGTCTGCCCGTTCGCCCATCCAGCGCCAGCGATAATCCGCTTCCTGCTCTACCGGCTGCCAACCGCTACCCAGAAACGCCAGCGGGCGTAGGGGCCATGACGCAGGCACAGCATAGGCTTCCAGGGTATGATCGGAAACCAGCGGTGGCGCAAAGCCCAGTTCCTGCATACGCACACGCACACGCTCAAAATAGCTATGCTTAGCGCTGGTCAAATCCATTGTAACATACTGTATAGCATACGCCGCCAGTGCCCGCCGACCAGACTCCGGCCAGCCAGGCGTGACGATATCAGCGGGTTCAGCCAGACCAGACACCAACTCGCGCACACCGGGAGTATAGACAATAAACGGATACGCGGGCGGTCGTGCAACATAGCCGCCTAGAATAGGCCGGGTATGCACCGTCTGAGGCAGCAGATTCTCGCTACGATTGATATTGTAATATACTGGCAGAGGCAAGAGCGCACCTTCAGATTGTGGCAGTGTTGCATAGAATGGATGCACAGAACGTTGCACAATCTGGAGTGGCCCGGCATACCCATCGACGAAGACAACCACCCCGACCAGCGCCAGCGCCAGCACAGCCTGTTGCAACGACCTGAGGCGTACCCGCTGCATCAGCCATACGACACCATACGCCGCCAGCAGGGCAATCATCAGGCTGGCGAGAACGGCCATATGATTGGGGCGCTGCCCGGCGCGAATACCGGGGAGATCTTGCACCAGCGCAAAAGGCAGCGGTATATGTGTGGTATAGCCAGCTACCTGCAGAACCGGCCCCATAGCCAGAACCAGCGTGGCAACCAGCAGGGCCACCCAGCGCCAGGTGTGCCGCCAGCAGGCGACGATGCCAACACCCGCCAGCAACCAGCCGATCCATCCCAGGGCCACATTCCAGAGGATACTATTGGGATAGAGTGTCTCGCGCAGCGCATGTACGGCTTTGCCCCACCAGGGACTTACCGGACTGGGCCAGAAGAAATCGAGTAGATCTGCCGAACGATCCATATGCATACTGCGCATATCCGAGAGTGTTGCATCGCCCGCCTGGGCCAGGGCTACAATCGGCCCGGCCAGAACAAGGCTCCAGATAATCAGGGGCGTTCCTCCCCAGAAGAGACGGCGCACCACTTGCGACGCCGGTCGAAAGAGGAGCCATATCATTATAGCGCAGCCGGTATACAAAAGAGAGAATAGGCCATAGTACCAACTTCCCAGACTCACCCAGAGCAAAGCGGTACCACTAAGCAAAGACCATTGCCAGGATTGGCGTTCAAGCAGCAGATAGAGGGCAAAGGCATAACAGGGTAGCCACTGGATTGCGGCTACCTCCAGGTTGCCATCAAGGACTTTCTCCATATGAAATGGCGAGAAGGCAAAAATAGCTCCAGCAACCAGCCCTGCCGCTGCATTACCGGTCAGATGGCGGGCAAACAGAAATGTTACATACCCGCTCAGCGTAAAGCTGGCAAGTACAACAAAGTTGGCTGCCGCCAGTGGCCCGGCCAGCCAGGTGACTGGCAGAGCCAGAACGCCCTGTGCAAAACCAAGCGTCTGCCAGAAGAGATTGACTCCGTCGGGGTAATAGAGCAGCGCTGTCTCGAAGGGGAACTGGCCATGTGCTGTTGCATGGGCTACCCACCAGAGATTCCAGGCATTCTGGTAGGCATCAACACCGCCAACTCGCCCGACAACACCTGTGGTAAAGTGACTCGCCACCGGCCAGGTGACAACCAGAGCCAGGACGGTGTAAAGCAAAAGCACACTGACATGCAGCAAAACAGGCTGGACACGCTGCCACTGCCACTGATTACCCGGTTGGAACCTCATTGCCGCACGTCGTCCTTGCCTTTCACCAGGGTAAACATCACATAGATCGGATCACTATGGTCAAAGCGTTCTTCAAGCGGATGTACAACCATGGCCAGCAACCAGTCTTTGAGTACCCATTTCCGCCAGTAGCGCGTTAGCCGGGTTTCGTGGTAGCGACCATTCAGCCAGCGCCGCCCAAAGCCCCGCCAGGAGGTAATCGTCGCCCGGGCTGGCTCAACATAGATGCGCTGAATGTCGGCACGTGTATAAAAGCGAAAGAACGACCCGGCCTTGCCTTCCTGCACAAAGGCATTGCGCGCCACCTGGCGGAAGGGCCGAATACCGGCAAAGAAGGCTGTGCGCTCTGTGCTGGTAAAGGGCAGTGACATAGCCACAATGCCACCGGGGGCCAGCACGCGCCCGATCTCCTGCCCAACTGGCTCATCGTTGGGAATGTGTTCCAGCGATGAGACGGCGCTGATGCGCTGAAATGTTGCGCTGCGGAAGGGCAATTTTGTAGCATCGGCGACCAGCGGCAGAAAAGCGCCGTCGCCGGGACGAGCGGTAGCCTGGCGTTTCTCCTGCTGCCAGTGTACCCGTGCAGCATCCAGTTCGACCACGACCACATTGACGCCTTCGCGCGCCAGCATATGCGGATAGGTTGAAGTTCCTGAGCCAATATCCAGCACCGTATCGCCACGCCGCAATTGCAAAGCGCGGGTTGTCCAGGGATATTCGATCAGTCGCCACAAGCTAAAGTCATTGACTGTTTCCCATAGAATGCGCCATCCGTTGAGCGCAATTTCGTTGGCAATGCAGCGCAGGCCGGGGAGTTGGACAGAAGAGGGTGAGCGCTGGACGCTAAACGCTAGACGGTGGAGGATAAAGCATAGAAACAGCATAAACGAGCAGTGATTCGGTATATTCTGGTTTCTAGTTTTAATGCACATATTTCGGTTGGAGCTTCTCATACATCTTTCAGTGATCCATGCGCCAGGGCGCACACGGTCGGCATGAAAATAGGTTTGTAGGGGCGACCGGCCGGTCGCCCCTACCCATCGTTCGGATGCCGACGGTCAATCAACCGTCCATTGGCTATTTTTACGTTAGCCCTCCATGCGCGTGGCGCACACCGCCGGGATGAAAATCGGCCCGTATGGGCGACCGGCCGGTCGCCCCTACCGTCCGTTGGCTATTGTCACATCAGCCCTCGCTTCCCCAGCCGACGTATCCAGCCGGATGCTCAGAAAGGCAATGCCCAGCTTGCGCCCTTGATCGCCAGGGGGCACATCGGCAGGAACGTTTAAGTATAGCACATGCTGGCCCGGCGCAAGCAGGAATGTCACGGTGCGGCGCATAGCGGCCCGGCTAACCATGATGCTACCGAGGTCATCCTGGTTCAGGCGCAGCGCCAGCGGTCGGGTGTGCATGTAGCTCTCCATATGCAGATCCAGGCTAACCGGATAGATCTGATCGGTAGGATTGAAAAGATGGATCTCGGCCTGCTCGCCCACCCAGCGCCAGAGCCGGTCGTTGTCACGTTCGACCCCCCCCCCAGCCACGCCCCAGATAGAACAGTGGACGTGGCTGGGGATCAGGCGGCACGGGATAGATCTCAACCTGAGCATCGGCATATTCAACCGCAAAACCCAACTCGTCCATCAACTGGCGCATGCGTGGTAGTGAACTACCCATGGTATCTGGATGATAGATGATCGAGCGGATCTGATAGGCAGCCAGCGCCGCACGTGCGTGGTCGGGCCAGCCGGGTACGACAATATCTTCAAGCTGGCGTTCGCCATAACGCAGTTCACGTATGCCAGGCGCATACTTGCCCACGGGATAAGGCGGCTCGCGCCCGATAAAGCCGCCGATAATCGGCCAGCCGTGTTCGGTCTGGTACCAGAGATTTTCGCTGCGCGAGAAGTTAATATGCAGCGGAATTGGCAGCAATGCGCCCTTTTGATCTGGCGCTGGCAGCGTCGCATAGGCTGGCGGAATAGGGCGCGAGAACATGGGCCATGGCTGCGCCCAGCCGTCGATCAGCAGAATTGCCAGTAGCAGCAGAGCTGTGATCATGTTACGGCGGCGCGGCCAGTACCGGAAGAGCCACAACGCACCATGCGCCGCCAGCAGGGCAGCCAGAAGAATACTGAGCAATACAAAATGATTGGGCCGGTGGCTAGAACGAATACCTGGCAAGTCAGCCAGCAGCGCATAGGGCAGGGGGATGCCGGTAGCCACACCCAGCACGCGCAACTCCTCGCCCATCGCCAGGAGCAGCGTTGCGCCCAGCAGCATGATCCAGCGCCAGGTAGTGCGCCATGTGGTCACACTACCCACCAGCGCCAGCCCGGTTGCCACTACCCCCAGCGAGACATTCCAGAGCATGGCGTCGTCGTGGATGCCGGTATAAAAGCGGCTGATCGCATCGCCCCACAGGGGATGTAACGGGCTGGGCAGCCAGAAAGCCACCAGGTCAGCCGAACTACGGGCGTTGAATTCACGCGCATCGCCCAGGTAGGTATCGCCAGTTTGCATCAACGTAATCAGACGCGGGGTCATAAGCAGCAGCCAGATCGCAATCGGCGACAGGCCCCAGAGCAGCGTTTTTGGGCATATCCGTAGGGGCAGCGCATGCTGCGCCCGTCCATTATGCAACGCCCAGAGACCAGCGGCGAGGCCGGTATAGACCAGACAAAACAGGCCGTAATACCAGGTTCCCAGGCCTACCCAGAGCAACAACAGGCCAGCCAGCACGGCCCAGAACCAGCGCTGGCGTTCCAGCAAAATATGTAGCACCAGCAGATAGAGCGGCAGCCACTGGATTGAGGCAACTTCCAGCTGCGCATCGACAACCTTTTGCAGATGAAATGGCGCCAGAGCATAGATCGCCCCAGCCACCAGAGCAGCGCGGTTGTCGCGTACAACATAGCGCACAAACAGAAACGCGGTATATCCCCCCAGGACAAAGCTGAGCAGAATCAGCACATTGTAGGCTACCAGCGGGCCAACCGTCAGGGTCAGGGGCAACGCCAGCAGTCCCTGCGGCAGACTGAGCGTTTGCCAGAAGAGATCCAGACCGTCGGGATAGAAAAGCAGCGGCGTAAAAAAGGGGTTCTGACCATGCTGAAGCGCCCGGGCCGTCCACCAGACATTCCAGATGCCCAGGTAGCCATCAACTGCGCCAAACTCATTGGCGATGATCTGGTGGTCAAGGTGCAGGATCAGCGGAAAGGTAGCTACCAGCGCCAGCAGCATATAGCATCCCAGCGCCAGGATATGCACGTGCCAGCGGATGCGGGTCTGGATGGCTATAAGATTTCTAGTTGAAGCAATGGTCTGTTTCATGAATGCCTATTGCGCCTCAAGCCTCGCTTCGGTCAGGACGATGCTGAGCAGGCGTTCGCCGCCCGTTTCCAGGTCGGTGGACGACTGTAGACGCAGGCGATGTTCACCGGGTGGTAACGCCATACGAATGCGGCGCAGCGATACTGCCGGCGTCACCAGCCAGTCGGTCAGCGTATGGTTGTCTAGCGTCAGAGTGACAGTTCGTGGTTGCTGGTAGCTCTGAGAGCGCAGCGCCAGAGTGATAGCGACCACGTGTTGTGACGGATTAACCAGGATAATCTCACTCTCGGCGGCCATCCAGCGCCAGACACGATCACCCTCATATTCTTCAGGATACCAGCCATCACCAAAATAGGCGAATGGCTCACTTTCTGGTTGGGGCAGCGTATACAGGCTGATCTGCTCATTGGCAACATGGGGCGTAGCGGCGGGCAGAATGCTATCAAGTACCGTTGTTAAGCCAGCCTGCTGTTCAGGGGCAAGCAGATCCCAGTGAACCATGATATGGCGAACAGCATAAAAATCCAGCGCAGCACGTTTCTGCGCACTACTCTGGGGCAGCAGGCGCGTCGTATCGGGGCGCATAGCCCATAGTTCAGAGACACCGGGAACCTGTTTGACAAACCGATAGGACGGTGGACGTGACACAAAACCACCCAGGATGGGGCGTTCGTGCAACATCTGGGCCTGTAAGGGCAGGCTCGACTCATCACGCGGCGGCAGATCGAGCAGCGCACCGTTCTGGCCAACCAGGCTCGCATACGCCGGATGCACCACCGGCTGCAGCAGCGGCCAGCGTGGGGGCCATAATTCAACCGTCAGCACAGCCAGCACGCCCACCAGCAGCATCGGGCGATACGATGGCGCAACGCGCTCGAGCAGCCAGCGCAGGCCGAGCGCCGCCAGCGGAGCCAGCAGCAGCGTGGCGATGACCACAAAGTGGCTGGGGCGGCGGGCAATGCCCACCCCCGGCATATGCAGCAGCAGCGCATAAGGCAGATAGATGCCGGTGCGCGTGGTTGCCACATGCAGCAGCGGCCCGAGTGACAGCACCAGCGCCGCCAGGGTCAGTACCCACCAGCGCCATGCCATGCGCCATGCCACAACTCCACCGAGCATAGCCAGCGCCAGTGCGCCATAGCCAAGCGACAGATTCCAGCCAGCAATAAATGGATGCCACTGGCGACCGAGTTGCTCAACAGCCGATCCCCACAGCGGATGCAGCGAACTGGGCAACCAGATATCCCACAGATTAGCCGCGTGGATCAAGATCAGATCGAGCGAACTATCCGGATTGATGCGAACTTCTTTGCCCTGCACATCGGTCAGGGCGGGCAGCAGAATAGGCAACAGCACAAGCATACCGACCGTGGCGACCAGCGCCATCTGGATCAGCAGGTGCTGCTTCGCCCTCCAGCCGGGCGTCGAGAGCAGCCAGAGCAGGCCAAAGAGCAGGCTGTAGATCGCAAAAAACAGCACATAATACCAACTGGTATAGCCGATCAGGGCCAGAAACAGGCCAGCGAGCACAGCATCGACCCGGCGCATGCGACTCACGGGCGTTGTTGCAACATCGGCGGCGCGCAGCAGAAAGAAGGCATAGAAAGCCAGCCACTGCAGCGCAATCAACTCAAGCTGGCCATCCCAGATCTTGGTCAGGTGGAACGGCGAGAAAGCAAAGAGCAAGCCGCCCACAAATGCGGCCAGGTGATGGCGGCTCACATGCAGCGCCAGCGCATAGCCGCCCATACCGGCCAGCACACACGCCAGCAGCACAGCCATGTTGTAGCCAGCAATCGGGCCAAACAGGGCAGTTACCGGCCAGACCAGAATGCCATTGCTGACATTCAGAGTTTGCAAATGCAGATCGACGCCAGTCGGATGGTAGAGATAGGGCGTATAAAAGAGATTCGCGCCGCTGCGGATAGCGCGATCAATCCACCAGAGATTCCAGACATTCTGCCAGCCATCGACGGCAGCCACCGGCCCACCCGGAATAGCCGTGCCAAAGTGACGCAGCAGCGGCGCAAGCAGCAGCAGGGTACACAGAATATATCCCCCCAGCGCAGCCAGGTGCGCAAAAATGGGGGACGAGAGACGCTGGAGCGTGGACGGTGGATCGTGCGAAGACAACCGACCAGTAGCTGTTGGGCTTTTTGTAGTATTTGACATGGCTCATGCTCACTGTACAGTTTGGTTAGACGATACGCCCTCTCCCCCTGCCCCTCAGGGGTAGGTTTTTTCCGATAATGCCGGTGCCAGGCTGGATACCCCACCCCCCTACCCCCTCCCCTGAAAGGGGAGGGGGAGATAATTCCGCGATGTGACGCAGCGGCTATGCCGCTGCGTCACATCGCGAGGACGATACCCCCCTCTCCCCGCTGGGGAGAGGGGGGCAGGGGGGGTGAGGGGCCATAGCGCGTCCTGATGCCATTGATCCAAAAAACCTACCCCTGTGAGTCTCCCCCTGCCCCCTCTCCCTGAGGGAGAGGGGGCAGGGGGTGGGGGGATTCAAGCCACCAATCTGTTTGTGATATGTAAAGTAAAATTGGTTAATCTGAAACCTTGTCTTTTTCACGTGTGCTGATTTGTGTATGCCTGACATGAGCGTTAGTATATTACTCACCTATCACCTGATACACTCGCACCGATCCCTGGGCAAACACGGGTTCCAGGAAGGCGTCAAACTTTGCCAGGCCAGGCCCGGCATAGAGGCGTTGTTCAGTTGGCCCGACATACACATACTGTACCTGATAGTGTTGCAGAAGTCGCCACGCTTCGTTTATGTCAAGTGTCGTATAGATACGCGGGATATCCCGTTCACGCGCCTGGATCTCAGCGATCTGGGCCGGAATGCCACTGCGCCAGAGTTCCTGGTGAGCAAAAGACCAGCCCAGCAGAGTGGGCTGCCCGGTGACACTTGCCACGCGCCCGATCTGATTATAGTCGCAATTGCAGAACGCCGTCAGCAGAACAGCATCAGGCCTGGCATGCGCCTGCAGCCAGTGGATCGCCGCCAGTTCATCCGGCGACTGTGCTTGTAAGAAGGCCAGCCCATCGAGGACGCGGGCACGCTGGCCCCATGCATCACCCCAACCCAGCGCACCCACAGGATAGACCAGCGCCCCCAGCAGCAACACACCGGCGGGGATAGTCCAGACCAGGGTAGCAATACGTTGACGCAGGGGAGATTGCAGCAAGGCCCAGGCTGCATAGGCCGCCAGGATGCCCCAGAGCAGCCAGACCTGGTAGTAGAATTTGAACAGCGTATTCAGCCGGCTGATATCGCCTTCCAGATAATCGCGAATATATATTATGTCAACCCCAAACACCACCAGGGCACCCACCGCCGTAGCGCATAAAACCAGTGCCCGCACCGGGTGGTTGGCATCTCGCCAGGCGTACCAGGCCAGCAGCAGCGCAGTTGGCAGCAGCGCCAGCAGCGGAAAGCCTATCAGCATGCCGAAGCACAGCACAACTCCCGGCCCAATCCAGAGCCATCGTTCACCCTGCCAGAGGCGAATCCGCGCCTGTGAATGGGCGATTGCGCAACTCCGGTCAGGCCCAGATAGGGCATAGGCCAGCAGAACCACAAAGAACAGCCCGAAAAGGATCACGAAGGCATGCAGTTGCGTATGGTTCGATGCAAATGCAAGCGTCTGCGCCAGACCACGTACAACAGGAATCTGTGACCAGGGAGGCGGAACGGGCTGTTCGCCTCCCGGCGGCTGAAAGGTCAGCAAAAACGGCGCAATCAACAGAAACATGGTCAGCAACACACCACCCAGGTCAACCAGATAGCCACGCCAATTGACAGACCAGGGCGATTCTGCCAGGCGGCGGTAACGCAACGCCAGTGCGCCAGCATACAGCAGCAGAAACGTTGGCGCGTACCAGGCATTGATCGCATAGAGCATACCCAGGAGCAGGCCAGCCAGGCCCCATTCGATCAGTCTTGTGCCTGCGCCCTTACCGGGACGAACCAGCATTGCCAGCGTCACCGCCAGCGCCAGTGTGGCAAAGGGCAGAGCAATCACATGCGGATGCAGATCGCCCAGATAAAAGCTAAAGAAGGGAAACTCGCTGATCAGATGGCGCCGCTCAACCGTGCCATCAGGTAGTACCACCGCATCCCACACAGCGCGCGAGGGCGTCCACCAGTCAAACGTCGGGCGCTGTGCTGGCGTGATCAGCGCAAACTCGCCCGCTGGCCCGACCGGGGCAGGCGACTGCTCCAGGTAGAGTGCCTGTGCGCCGCGCAGGCGCTGGGCCAGGGCCGCGACAAGCTGACCGCCATCGAGCGAGCGTGCCTGGGGCGAGCCGAGAAGAAGCTGGAGCGCACTGGTCTGATTGCCCACGCCCAGCACCAGCACTACGGCCAGGAGCGCCGCTGCCGTGATGCTCAGGCGCGAGTGTGGACGTACCTGCTGCGGAGCATTGCGCTGCGACAGCGCGATCAGCGTCACAACCAACCCGGCAATCGTCAGCGCAGTCAGGGCAAAGATCGTCGCCATACCCAGATTAAACGCCTCACCCAGACTAACGCCACTGAGCAATTGAAGCACCGCCACCAGGACATAGCCCATATAGTAATAGTTGAAGGGATAGTGGGCAAACCAGGGATCGTTGGGCGGAAACGCTGGGCTGCGCAGCACCCCCGACAGCAACGCCAGTTCCATAGGCTTTTCTGTGCCCACAATCGCCGGGCCTACGCCACCATGCCAGCGCAGCCAGACGCCCATGCAGAGCGCCAGGGTAAAGAGTAGCTCACCGGCCAGCAGCACCCGCCAGTGCTGACGCAGATCAGCCAGAAACAGACGCCCGTCTCTACGTATGAACCAGCCACCCGCCCCAAGCAGCAACAGCATTACCAGCAGCACACCAGCAACGCCAAACGGCAGCAGGCCGAGCATAGCCAGCAGCCAGCTTGCATACCCCACCAGCAGCAACCCCAGCGCTTTGGCAAAGAGATAGCCATGCAGCGGAAGATGGCGAAAGAGCAAAAACGTCAGGGGCAATGCTACCAGCCCGATCACCTGCATAGCCAGCCACCAGCGCCAGATCGCCCACGTGTGTAACAATGCATCTATATCATACAACCATGGCCGGAGCGTCAATGGCTGCCAGAGCCACAGCCCCACCAGGGCCGTGGCGATTGTCAGGCTTATGCCCAGACTGAAACGCCCGGACAGCCCCCCCAGGCGCAGGACAGCCGCCAGCAGTGGGGCAAACAGCCCCAGTACCAGCAGCGGCAGACGAGGCGGCATTTGCACCGTGGACGTGATCGAACGAATGCGTACCCCCGTCAGTGCCAGCGCGATTGGGCGGGCTTCGGCCATCTGTTGCGACACATGCGCATCGATATCCAGATGCACCTCGCCGCGGGCATCTGCTTCGGCCCGCCAGAGCAGTTGGTAACGTCGCATCACTGACACGCCCGACGCGGGCGGAAGCTCTACATGATCCTGCGCATTCAGCCTCAGCGTGACACGTGTACCATCAGGCGCAACCGTGCCGCGTAGCTCCAGCACACCGGGGACATGCTGGGCAGGCACAGTCAACCGCGCCTCTGGCTGGCTCCAGCGATAGCGATCGGTTGCATTCTGTTCCGGCGCATAAAAGCCTTGCAGCAGATCGGCATCACCATCGCCATCAATAGGTACAACCGTCACACCAGGTTGTTGCCAGCCCAGGCACACAAACACGACCGGTATCAGGAGGAGCGCAGCATATTGCGCTCTTTGCATGCCAACGGTATGCGCCAGGGCGTATAGAAGCCGAAGACAAGGTTTCAGGATGGTCAACATGACGTTAGACATGCTTCAGGGTTACGGTACACACGGCAGCCATGGCAAAGATGGAAATGTCTGCGGCGGCTGCAGCGGGGCTGGCATAGACGGATCTAGCAATTCATCGCTACTAAACGTCAGGCGCATCACCGAGACACTCAACCGCCGTCCATCAGCAGCGGGAAGCGCAGCGCTTTCCAGACGCAGATCATGCACACCCGCCGGTACCACAAAGCTCAACCGGACAGTTGTCATCTGGGGTGCCGCTGGTACAATCGTATCTACCAACGGCAGACCATCAACAGCAACCCGCAGCGGGCGCGGCGACTCGTACCCTGTCATAGAGAGCGTCAACGATACCAGCGAGCGCGAGCGGGCCAGAACCTGCATACTGGCGCTATCGCCAATCCAGCGCCAGGTCTGCTGTCCATCGCTCTCTGCCGGATACCAGCCTGCAGTTGGCAGCAGTACCGGACGCAGGGCATTGGCATCGACGCGGTAGATCTCAATCTGGTCGTTCACGGCATAGCGTAGCATACCTGGCGCATGCAACTGCCGCCGCAGGCGTTCTAGCGCCGAACCAGACAGATAGTCAAGGTGCAGCACCACAAAACGAACCCCGATCTTCTCCAGTTCACTGGCAGGATCATACTGAAAAATATCCGGCGGCGCACTCTCGGCGTACCACAGACGCCGCATAGTCGAGTCATACGACACCAGCGGATAATGAGGTGTGCGGGCCAGATAGCCCCCGGCCAGAGGTCGCCCATGGCAAAGCTGGTTCAGCATATAGCGGCTATCGTCGTTGCGTGGTGGCAGCTCGATCAGCGCCCCTGGTTCGGCAGAGCGATTCAGGGCAGTATACACCGGATCGACCTGGATCGATAGAATTGGCCAGGGGGCCACCAGTAACTCTACAAAAAGCACCCCGGCGATAAGACTGGCAAGGACAGGTGTCCGATCGGGCCAGCGCGTCAGCAACGCCTGCATGCCAAAGCCAGCCAGGATCGCCATAGGCAGCATCATAACAGCCAGAAAACGGCTCGGGCGGGTACTATTTTTAAACGGGCCGAAGCTATCTAACACCTGGAACGGCAGCGGGATACCAGTCGGCTGCTCGGCCAGTTTCAACTCTGGCCCCAGCGCCAGCACCAGCATTGCCAGCAACAGCAGCAGCCAGGGCCAGGTGGCACGCCAGGAGCGCACACAGCCCGCCAGCACCAGCGCATACACCACAAAACCGGGTGAAGCGCCGATTTCTACGCCGAAGGGATGCAGGGCATGGCCCAGACGCGTTGCCAGGTCGCCCCAGATGGGATGGCGCACATTCGGCAGCACAAAGTCGACCACTGCCGCCGAATGAAACACCTGGCGATTATACCAGTCTTCCAGCGTGGCTGTACCGAGCGAAGTAACCGGCCAGACAAACGGTATCAGCGCCAGCATCCAGACGAGGGCAATCCCGGCGGCATTGACAATCTGCCTGAGGCGCAGAGACAGGCCGGGGGTGAGCAGGACAGTCAGCCCGACATGGAACAGCGAGTAGACCGCACAGAACAGTCCATAGTACTGGCTGGCCAGCGTAGTTGCCAGCAGAGCCGCCCCGGCCAGCAGGGTATTGACCACGGTGGGGCGATGCAGCGTACGCATAAGCAGCAGAATATACAGCGGAATCCACTGTACGGCAATAATCTCCAGGGCACCACCGAGCAGCGGCTGCATATGATAGGGCGCACAGACATACACAAAACCGGCTACCAGTGCCGCCATGCGATAATCGAGCAGCGCCCGTGCCAGGCGATAGGTAAAGAAACCACCCAGGCCAAACGACAGCAGCACCAGCAGATTGTAGGCCACCACCGGCCCGGCCAGCACCAGAACCGGAAAGACCGTGAGCGCATTCGGCAAGCTGAGCGTTTGCCAGAAAAGATTGATCTGTTCAGGATAGAACAGGTAGCGCGTAAGATACGGATTTTCGCCGCTCAAGAGCGTCTGACGCACCCACCAGAGATTCCAGATATTCTGGCCAGCATCGACCGGAAGATCACCCTTCTGGATCACGCCCGACTGCCAGTGTAGCACCAGCGGCCAGGTAAAGACGATTCCAACCAGCAGATAGCCCAGCAAAACGGCTACCTGCCAGCGCCAGGATTCACGCGGTGGCACAGCGGCAAGCGTATGGGTTTGAGATAGCATGCTGGCTATTATACAAGAGGATTGCACGGATAGAGGCGCAGCATCGCCAGCCCGCAACAGACAGTTTTTTACGTAGGGACGCGCTTCTGCGCGTCCGCAGGGCATCCTGGTACAGGAGAAACGTCCTTTGTCTGCCAGATTCAGATCCAGGATGATGGCATTACCCTAACGCCCAGGCAATTAGCGCACGCCCTCACCCTCTATCGGCAAGCAGAAAAGAGCTTTACGGGGGAAGTTCCAGGCATGGGTTAGAGCCTTCGAAAGAGACACGCCTGAAGCATGCCGCATGGCCGATACAGCGTGTGTCTTCGGAGCGTTCTTGCGTCTATATCTGGGTCAGTACCTCATATGAGGGTATCGAGGCGCTCACAGTTATTATCAATGCCGGGACGATCAACATCACCTCAACTGACGATGCTATCAATATGTCGATACCGACTGCCAGCGTCCAGGCATGGGGCGGCCAGGAACACGCTCTCGCACGGGATGAAGGCGTGGGCGGCACCAGTCCCCCTGCGCAAACGACACAGATCTTCTTTCCCCTGGTCATGATGTACAGCGCGATCCCCCACCTCTTCATCAACGGGGGCAACATCGTCATCGATGCATCCGGCGATGGGATCGACTCCAACGGCGATATTACAATGAGCAACGGGTTGGTCATCATCCACGGACCGACCGAGAATACGGATGGCGCCATTGACTACGACGGCACGTTCAGGTTCACCGGCGGCCTGCTCGTCGCTGTAGGAAGCGTGGCATGGGCCAGGGCACCGAGCGAGACATCGACGCAGAACGCGCTGCTGCTAAACTTCGCGTCAGTCCAGCAGGCCGGGCAGATCATCCATATTCAGAACAGCACCGGCGAGGGCATGCTCACCTTCGCGCCGCGCAAGGTCTACCAGTCGCTGACGTTCGCATCGGCAGAGATCCGCACGGGCGAAACCTACCAGGTCTACCTGGGCGATAGCGCCATGGGCAGTGAAAGCAACGGCCTCTACGATAATGCCGCCTACACGCCGGGCAATCTCTCCACCACCTTCACCGTCTCACGCGTGATCTCGCAGATCGAGGCTGTCACCAGCGTGAGCGTCAGTACGGGTAAGTGGCAGTAAGCTACCCACCGCTAGAAGCGGGTGGGCTTTACTCTGGCGCTCCAGCCGAGGCTGCATTCGAGTAGTAAGGCACGCTTAGGGGTGTACAAACATACGGATAAAACCAGCATCAGCGTTACCATGGGGGCACGTTATTGCCTGCCACCGCGTCATGCTCGTGCCAGAAACCTCGTCCCGGAACGATCCGTCCGAGACACATTTTCTGGTGAACGGAGGACGAGACGTAGAGATGTGTTTTAACGCACAGTGATACCCTTGCTCTTCACCCCGCCTCATCAGGCGGGGTTGGGGTAGTTGCATGATGACGCTTTGCTCGTTCTTGCGTCGTTCTTCAACAGATGTGCTATAATCCCATGCGCATACACCTTCTCTCTAAGACACTGCATACGAACAAGAGGTGGATAGAGGCTTTCTACCATGATTGTGATCAGGTAGCTGAAAGTCCGCCTCATTATAGGTATGTGTCTTGGATAGACTGCTTGTCATTAATAGGACTTACGCGGTGGTCGTATCAAACCAAACGTTTGATCGGATGAAAAGTCTGTTTCGCCTGCGGCAGCGTGGAATTGTATATTTTTTTCCAAAATGTTTCGC
>RRYU01018122.1_pt1 | contig 30917 bp, 29 predicted proteins | sample 2162651 | NCBI WGS metagenome assembly RRYU01 (sample SAMN10267283, study PRJNA491782) | microbial mat metagenome | isolation source: biomat in the production well | place: Japan: Minami-Kanto gas field, natural gas well KTG3 | collected 2017-06 | reverse complement strand
GGGGGGATTTAATTTAGAAGCTGAATTGATGTTAGAAGCTGATTCAGATACACCAATCATAAAAGAAATTGACATGTATTTTGAAAGGATTTGGAACAATGATGATGGCAATACATATACAGTTGATTATGACCATTTTAAGGATGAATCCTTTGTAAAAATGTTAAATTATCGTTTTAAAGAGCCGGTAGGAATAGCAGTTTATTAGTATGATCAGAGAAATAGCAAAATTAATTAGAGTATTAAATTCTGAAACAGCTCCAATTAATATCAGCTTGGCGATTAGTTTTGGAATGGTAGTTGGATTCACAAATATGTGGAGCGTACATAATCTGATAATTCTATTTATTGTTTTATTCTTCCGTGTGAATCTTTCGGCATTTCTAGTAGGTACTTTACTTTTTAAAAGTTTGTCATTTTTATTAAATAGTATCTTTCACGAAATTGGTTTGAAATTATTAACATCTGATTTTTATCATAATACTGGAACCTATCTTTATAATATTACATTTTGGAAGTTTGATCGAGTACATAACACCATAATTGCAGGTGGGATACTAGTCGTTATAGTCGGTTTTATACCGATGCTTATACTGCTAAATATCATAATAAAAAAATATCGTAAACATATTTTAAAATATGCTCGCAACACCAAAGTAGCAAAAGCTATAATGTCTTCTGATTTTTATCACTATTATAAGAAGATCTCAGGAATTAGGGATTCTTTATGAGCAAGTGGATTAGATGGTGGGGCATAGCAGCATTTATGCTTGCTATAATTCTTATATTTTTAGGTTGGTTTATATTTGTTGATAGGATAATTGCAAATAATATCGAAGAAGTCGGAGAGTTTGTGGTTGGTGCCGAAGTTGAGGTAGGAAAAGCCGATTTAACAATATTTCCATTGGGAATTACTATTGAAAAATTATTAGTTGCTGATCCCAAAGCCCCGATGTACAATCTAATAGATGTAGATAACATTCGCTTTCATTTAGATGGAAAACATCTTTTTGATCGGAAAGTAATCATCAAAGATATGGTTGTCGAGGGGGTCAAATTCAATACTGCGAGGAAAAAATCGGGCAAAATTGAAGGAGCCAAACCTTTAACTGGAAAACATGCATATGATGAATTCATTTTACCGTTATTAGATTTATCACAGTTAAAAACATTTGTCGGACAAGAAAATTTACAGTCAATCGATGGTTTGAATGCTGTTAAAGAAGATATTCTACGAATTGAAAATGAATGGAAAGCATCCTTAAGAATGATGCCGAATATGGATGATATGCGTGATTATCAAAAACGTTCAAATGTTATCATTTCAGATATTAAAGATAATAAAACCAAGGGATTAATTACGCATGCCAAAGGGATAAAACTATTAAAAGACGAACTTAAACGAGACATCGAAAATATTAAAATTAATAAACGCGCAATGCTTATTGATATCGATTCTTTGGCTACTAAGAAAAACCGTGCGCTCAATTATATCGATACAGATATCGCAAAATTGCGCAAAAAATATACGATTGATAAACAAGGGTTAAAAAATTTCAGTAAATATATTTTCAAGGATGACATCATTAAACAGTTTGATGACGGGTTACTGCGGTACAACAAATATGAAAAATATTTTAATTTTGTTTATAAGCAATTAAAAAGCGACACCTATGGCACTGAACCTATTTTGTTTAAAGGAATAGATGTACATTTCCCCGAGTTTGATCCACAGCCATCTTTCTATATTGAACTAGCTAAATTGTCCTATATCAAATCAGCAAGCAATATATCTTGGGAGATGAATAATTTTACTACTCAACAAAATATAACAGGATTACCAACGACTCTCAAATTTGATGGATATAATCTTGATTTTGCTGAATCGTTAAATATATATGGAAGCGTTAATCATATTGACAAAAATAATATTAAGGATGAACTCAAAATATCAATTAAAAGGCAGAAAATTAAGGAACGTAATTTTCAAATAGTTGATAATTGGGGTATCAGTTTTAATAATGGAGAAGTGGATAAAAATTTTCTGATTAATATTCATAAAGGCAAAATAAATAGCAAACTGAATTTAAAGTATAGCGGGATTTCAATAAACAGCGATTACTCCGGCAGTAAAAATCTATTGATAACTTCAATTGATTCAGTATTAAAGAAGGTATCAAATTTTTATGTCGAATTGAATATTTCCGGCACTCCTGGTGATTACAGTACTAATATTCAATCCGATCTGGATTACATCGTCGAAAAAGCTGTGCGAAAAATCATCGATGATGAAGCGAATAAAGTAAAAAATACAATTACGCGCGTCATTAACGACAAAAAAGCAATACTAATTACAAACATCGAAAGTGAAATTGAGAAACTAACTCTTGAATTAGCAAAAGTCGACGAGATACACAATCAGGCAAAGAAACTACTCGCCGAGTTACCGTGAAATTTCTAAAACGACTTGAAAGAGAAAAACGAACTGTAAGTATCATGATTAGAATGTATTGTAATCATAATCATGATAAAAATGGTGCTTTGTGCAATGCATGTAATGAATTGAGTGAATTTGCAAATGAACGAATAAATCGCTGTATATATGGTGATAATAAACCGGTTTGTTCAGAATGCCAAATTCATTGCTATCGTTTAGATATGCGTGAAAGAATTAAAACAGTTATGCGATTTTCCGGTCCACGAATGATTTACAGACACCCTATCATGGGAATTCGACATTTAATTGATAAGCATAGATATAAGCATATTGACGTGAAAACATTAAAATCAAAGACGTCAAATCAATAAAAGAATTGGTGCCGCTATAAATTTAGCCAAATTGTATGCGGTTTTACAGAATAAATAGTAACTAGTAAAGTTATATCGCATCTCATATTAATAAAAATATTATCATTTTTTGGAAAATATTATTTATTGAATCATCTTTGACTGCTAAATTGAGCGGTAATATTTAGATATTTATTATTAGAATGGAGGAAAAGTGGGAGAGAATGTTTTTGAAATAACGGATCAGAATTTTGAATCTGATGTACTACAATCAGATGCCCCAGTGGTAATCGACTTTTGGGCGGAGTGGTGCGGACCATGCAAAACAATTGCTCCTGTAATCGACGAATTAGCTGAAGAATATCTAGGAAAGGTAAAATTTGGCAAGGTAAATGTTGATTTTAATCAGCAAACTGCCATGAAATATGGAATACGCAGTATTCCTAGTTTATTAATATTTAAAGATGGTTCAGTAGTAAATCAAATTATCGGCTCAGTTCCAAAAGATAGTATTGTAAAACTTTTAGAAGAAACAATATAGGATTTATTAGTGAACAAAAAGATGAAAAGGAATGTTATTATAATCGGTTCCGGACCTGCGGGGCTAACTGCTGCTATCTATGCGGCGCGTGCAAATTTAAAACCCCTTGTTTTTGAAGGAAATCAGCCTGGTGGACAATTGACCATTACTACTGAAGTTGAAAATTTTCCCGGATTTCCAAAGGGTATAACCGGTCCTGAATTGATGGATTTATTTCGCGAACAGGCTCAGCGATTTGGAGCTGAAACCGTATTTAAAAATGTTACTAAAGTGGACTTTAGTAATAGACCCTTCAAAGTATGGGTTGGAGATGAAGAATATTCGAGTGATTCAGTTATTATAGCAACGGGTGCTTCGGCAAAAATGCTTGGTATTGAATCGGAGAAAAAATTATTTGGATATGGGATCTCTGCCTGTGCAACCTGTGATGGGTTTTTCTACAAAGATAAAAAAGTACTTGTAATTGGTGGTGGTGATTCTGCTTTAGAGGAAGCAATCTTTTTAACAAAATTTGCTTCAGAAGTTTGGATCGTGCATCGTCGAGATGAATTTCGAGGATCAAAAATTATGCGGGATCGTGCGCTTAATCATCCCAAAATACACGTACATTGGAATTCTACTGTAGATGAGTTTATCGGTACAACCGAATCTGGCTTATCCGGCGTAATTCTTAAGGATACAAAAACCCGTAAAACACGTAAAGATTCTTGTGAAGGAGCCTTTATTGCAATTGGACATCAGCCAAATACTTCTGTATTTGAAGATATAGTAAAATTGGATGATAAAAAATATATTGTCACCAAACCCGGAAGCACGGCCACAAATATTGATGGCGTTTTTGCTTGCGGAGATGTTCAAGACCATAAGTATCGACAAGCCGTAACGGCTGCGGGTTCGGGTTGCGCTGCAACAATAGATGCGGAGCATTATTTAGAAGCATTATAATAATAACTTCCGATTCATCAAAAATATATGGAGTGAAAGATGAATCCAAGAAGTAAGTTGATTTATAGAATTGAAAACTTAAAGAAGTCCTACGGTGACCGTACGGTACTTCAAGTGGGAAGACTACAATTTCATCCTGGTACGGTTTATGGATTGATAGGATCTATCGGTTCCGGTAAAACGTCATTATTAAAAATTATGGCAGGACTGGAAAAGCAATCATCAGGTGTCCTCGAATATGATTCTGAACCATTTAAAACAAATTGGTTCGGTAAATTAAAAAAATATCCCGATATCTATTTTGCAAATTCTGAACTATTGCAACAAAATTTATCAATCAGTCAGATTGCACGAAAAAACTATCCTAAAAAGGCGGATAATATCAAAGTAAAATATTTTCCAAGCGGAAATAAAGAACAGCTTTGGACCATTCCGCTAAATTCCTTATCACCCGGAGAAATATCATGGATAAATTGCATATTAGCAGTTGAAGGTGATCCCCGTGTATTAATGATAGATGATTATGGTACATTAATGGACTATGAAATGGAAATGGAATTCCGTAAACGAATCTTAAAGATGAATCGTGATTTGGGTACAACAATTATATTGGCATCACCAACTGATCAAATCATTAAAAAATTTGCATCTGTCGTCATTTATATGGATAATGGTCATGTTGCAAAAATCAGATCAGGTTCGACGAAATCTTATAAGCGACCACGACAAACTCGGAAATAATTATGACTACTAGCCTAATAACCTCGTCTAAGTATAAAAACCACATAACTGGTCCCGGCTTTCCTGAATCGCCTGAGCGACTTGATGCAATCATCGATCATTTGGAATCAACCGGAATTATTAAGGATTTGGACGTTATAGAACCCGCTAGAATCGATAAAAGTTTATGCGAATTAGTTCACGAAGGGGATTATATTGAGAGAGTTGAACAAGCTTGTGAATTTGGAGCACCGATCGTTGATACAGCCGACAATCCGATATCAAAGGAATCATATGATACTGCTTTATTAGCAGTGGGTGGTATTACTGAGGCGGTTGATAGTGTTTTTACTGGTAGATCTCGCAATGCGATGGTCTTGCTGCGTCCACCTGGTCATCATGCTGAGCGTGGAATGGCTATGGGATTTTGCCTGTTTAATAATGTTGCAATAGCCGCAAGGTATGCGCAACAAAATTATGAAGTTGAAAAAGTTGCTATCATTGATTTCGATGTACATCATGGTAATGGAACGCAACATATCTTTGAAAAAGATCCGACTGTGATGTATATTAGCTCACACCAGTATCCATTTTATCCGGGTACCGGTTCATCTTTTGAAGCCGGAACGGGGATTGGTAGAGGAACAACAATCAATTATCCTTTAGATGCCGGAATGGGTGATGCTGATTTGATCGATATCTTTGATAATTCCATATCAGATCATTTATTAAAATACAATCCGGGTCTAATTATTATCTCGGCCGGGTTTGATGCCCACTGGGACGACCCAATTGGAGGATTGCAAGTTACTACCGAAGGATTTTATCATATTTCTCAAACAATCAATAAGTTAGCTCAAGAAGTTTGCGGAGGAAAAATTGTGTCATCATTAGAAGGAGGCTATAATTTAAAAGCCTTAGCTGAAAGCGTCGAAGCGCATCTAATTGCACTGAAAGGAGAATCTAAATGAAAAGAATTTACCGTTCACAGGATGATAAAATCATAGCAGGAGTATGTGGAGGATTTGCCGAATATTTTGGAATAGATCCAACATTGATCCGCCTAATTTGGATATTTTTTACAATCTTCGGTGGCATAGGAATTTTAGCATATATTTTTTCAATCATATTAATACCTGAAAGCACAACTCCAAAAACCGGAAAGACGAATACACCAGATGATTTCGACGAAAAGTTAGTACTTTGGGGAGTAGTGATTATTATTATCGGATTAGTGCTTTTCTTTCGCCATAAACCAATGGTAAGTATGATGTGGGATGCATTCGGTGGAAATTGGATAGGTGTTTTATTTGCATTTTCATTAATCGGGTTGGGAATTTACATTTTTATTAATCGAAAGAATGAAAATGAAAAATTCGTCCAAAATTTAAATATTTCAGGATTATGTTTATCAAATACTGATAAAAAATTAGCAGGGGTTTGCGGAGGAATAGCTGAAGCAATTAATGTTGATTCGACAATCGTTAGATTGATATGGATATTAGGAACATTGCTAAGCGGTGGATTGGGCATTATACTTTATTTCATTTGCATTCTTTTATTTAGTAAATCAAAAGAAGATATTTCACAAGCAAAATGAACATTCAAAATAATCGATTTCAAGAGATAATTAGTAGATTTTCAGATAGGAATATTTTAGTTATTGGTGATTTAATGTTAGATGCCTATTATTGGGGTAAGACTGAGAGGATTTCTCCTGAAGCTCCGGTACCAATTGTTGAGGTAAATCGAACTAATTTTAATCCGGGTGGAGCAGGCAACGTTGCATTAAATTTAGCGGAATTGGGCAGCAAAGTAACAGTTATTGGTGTGGTCGGCAAGGATAGTCACGGGAAAGTTCTGATTCAGCAATTAAGAAATGTCAAAATCGACGTATCTCAAATTGTCGAAATCGATAAATATCAAACCCCGGTTAAGACTAGAATAATCGCACAAGATCAACAAGTTCTTAGAGTAGACCAAGAAAACAATTTAACTATTCAGGACGGATTATTAACTAAAATAAATAAAATTTTAAATAAAGATTTAGAGAAATTTGATGGTGTCATTTTAGCAGATTATAATAAGGGATTATTTTCAGTAAAAGTGATAAGTCTAATATTAGATGCTGCGAAAAAACGCAAAATGCCAGTGTTTGTAGATCCGAAATGGGATAATTTCTTCGAATATAAAAATGTGCGTTTCTTCAAACCAAATGCAACAGAATATAAAAAAGCATTAGGAAATAATTATCAAGAAGATCTGTTTATTGTGCAAGGATCTAATTTACGAAAAGAATTAAATTCGGATATTCTTCTTATTACAAAGGGTTCACAGGGAGCCACTTTATTTACTAAAGATGGCAATGAAGCAATTCCCACGAAAGCGCAAAGCGTACATGACGTATCAGGAGCAGGAGACACAGTTATATCAACTTTTGCATTGGCCGACTTAAGCGGGGCAACCCCGATTGATGCAGCTAATATTGCAAATATTGCTGCGAGTATCGTGTGTGGAAAAGTAGGAGTTGTGCCAATCCAAATTGATGAATTAAGATCTGTGTTATAAGCTTAATAATAATATTAAGTAATCATTCTCTGCCATTGACCATTATTAATATATCGACGTAATTTTAGCCATTATGGCAGAGTTTAAAGTCCAATCTGATTATGAACCTAGTGGTGACCAACCCTTAGCAATTAAAGAACTTGTTAATGGTTTAAATCAAGGTGAAAAACATCAGACTTTGCTTGGAGTAACCGGTTCAGGTAAAACCTTTACAATTGCAAAAGTTATTGAAGAAGTTCAAAGACCAACTTTAATCATTTCGCATAATAAAACCCTTGCAGCTCAGTTATTTGGAGAGTTTAAAACATTATTCCCAAATAATTCTGTGGAATATTTCATTAGCTATTATGATTACTATCAACCGGAAGCATATTTACCTGTAACTGACACTTTCATCGAAAAAGATTTTTCGATGAATGATGAAATTGATAAGTTACGTTTAAAAGCTACTAGTTCACTGATTGAACGCAAAGATGTGATAGTTGTTAGTTCTGTTTCTTGTATCTACGGTATCGGTTCTCCTAGTGATTATGAAAAAAATGTCATAAAGCTGAAAAAAGGTGACTCGATCAATAGGCGCACATTGCTTTCGCAGCTTATAAATATATATTATGTTAGAAATGATATGGTATTGGAGCGCGGTAATTTTCGTGTTCGAGGCGACGTAATCGAATTATTTCCTGCCTATATTGATACCTGTTTACGTATTGAATTATTTGGTTCCGAAATAGAAAGCTTATCATCATTTGATCCAATAACCGGTGAAATCGTTCGCGAGATGGACTCGACAGCAATTTTTCCTGCTAAGCATTTTGTAACTGAAAGAGATACAGTTTTAAAAGCAATTGATGAAATCAAATTAGAATTAACAGATAGAGTGAAAGAGTTGCAATCGCAGGGTAAGCTGCTTGAGGCACAGCGAATAGAGCAACGCACTAATTTTGATCTTGAGATGATGCGGGAGGTTGGATATTGCTCAGGTATTGAGAATTATTCTCGTTATTTTGCTAATCGCAAACCGGGTGAACGACCTTGGACATTAATTGATTTCTTTCCGAAGGACTTTATCACAATTTTGGACGAATCACATGTGTCATTACCGCAAATTCGCGGAATGTATAACGGTGACAGAAAACGCAAGGAAGTATTGGTTGATTATGGATTTAGGTTGCCAAGCGCGTTGGACAACAGACCACTAAAAATTGATGAATTTTTACCATTACAAAATCAGATTATTTATGCTTCGGCTACTCCGGCCGATACTGAATTGGAGCTCAGCAAAGGAGTTGTTGTCGAACAGATTATTCGTCCTACAGGTCTAATTGACCCGGAAGTAGAGGTGCGAGGAACAAAAGGTCAAATAGACGACCTGATTGGTGAAATTCGTCAACGAGTAAATAAACAAGAAAGAACACTTATTACAACGTTGACAAAACGTATGTCAGAAGATTTAACCGAATATCTGCGCGGAATGAACCTTAGAGTAAAATATTTACATTCTGAGGTTAAATCAGTTGAAAGAGTTAAGATTTTACGTGATCTTAGATTAGGTGAGTTTGATGTATTGGTTGGAATTAATCTTTTGCGGGAAGGATTGGACTTGCCTGAGGTATCGCTTGTAGCGGTATTAGATGCCGACAAGCAGGGATTTTTAAGATCAAAAAGTTCTTTGATGCAGGTGGCAGGCAGAGCAGCGCGGAATATTGGTGGAAAAGTAATTTTATATGGTGATAAAATCACTGAAGCCATGGAATATTTAATCAGTGAAACTGCACGGCGCCGTACTATACAAACAGAATACAACAAATTGCATAGAATTACTCCGAAATCGATTTATAAATCAACAGAAGATGTGATGCACGCCACAGCGGTGGCTGATGCATATAAATCCGGAGAATTTGAATACAAATCAAAACGCCGCGGAAGTGATTTTGATCTAATGGATAAGCAAGCAGCTTTAGAAATGATGCGCAGAGAGATGTTAGAGGCTGCTGAAAATTTAAAGTTTGAACAAGCCGCAGCCTTGCGAGACGAAATTGCTAAGTTAGAAAAAGAAGTTGGAACTAAATTCAAGTAGATTTTATTGAATAGAATTATAAAATTTATGGAAATATAAATGAAAATATTTGTTACTGGCGGAGCGGGTTATATTGGATCGCATGTAGTTTATGAATTGTGTGATGAAGGCCATGATGTTACAATCTTTGATGATCTATCTTTAGGCAGGAAAGAAAACATCGATAAACGTGCCGAATTTATTATTGGATCAACCTTAGATACTCAGCAATTAGAAAAGGCTCTGATACAAACTAAGTTTGATGCAGTTGTGCACCTTGCCGCATGGAAGGCAGCCGGCGAATCAATGGATAATCCGGAAAAGTATGCGGTAAATAATATAGTTGGTTCAATGAATCTATTAAACGCAGTAAGTAGCGTGGGCATAAAAAACTTTGTATTTTCATCAACTGCAGCAGTGTATGGCTTTCCTAATTATCTTCCAATAGATGAAAAACATCCAATAAATCCTGCAAATTATTATGGATATACTAAGGTATTCGTAGAGGATAATCTTAATTGGTATAGCCAATTAAAAGGATTGAATTATGTATCTTTACGGTATTTTAATGCAGCAGGATATGATATAAAAGGTCGTATTCGCGGCAAGGAAAAAAATCCGAACAATTTACTGCCGATTGTAATGGAGACAGCCTGTGGAGTACGTGATGAAGTAAAAATATTCGGTAATGATTACGATACAATCGATGGTACCGGAGTCAGAGATTATATTCATGTAAATGATTTGGCTAATGCACATGTTTTGGCACTTAATTATCTTATTGAAAAACAAAATAATCTAACTGTTAATCTATCTACTGAAAAAGGATATTCCGTTTTAGAAGTAATCAAACTAGCTGAAGAAATAACCAAAAGAAAGATTCCCTATACAATTGTGGGGCGTAGAGATGGTGATCCTGACACAGTAGTGGCAAGTTACTCTAAGGCGATGAAAATTCTAAATTGGCAGGCAAAGTATTCTGACTTAGAAACAATTTTATCCACAATGTGGGAAATTTATAAATAGAAAAGTATGGTTGATTTAGAAAGAATACAAAAACAATCTGGCATCATCGGTAATTCCGATGCTGTAAAAGAAGTGCTTGAAATGATCGCTCAAGTTGGGCCGGTTGATATCTCAGTTTTAATAACGGGCGAATCCGGTGTTGGTAAAGAAATGATCGCTAAGGCGTTGCACTCCGTAAGCAGAAGATCAAATTTTGAATTGGTGACCGTAAATTGCGGTGCAATTCCAGTTGGTATTATTGAAAGTGAATTATTTGGCCATAAGAAAGGAGCATACACTGGTGCTGAAAGCGATCGTAAGGGATATTTCGAAACGGCTGATAAGGGTACGATATTCTTAGACGAAATCGGTGAAACTCCATTAGAAACCCAGGTAAAGTTATTAAGGGTTTTAGAATCAGGTGAATTTATGAGAGTCGGTGATTCAAAAACTCTCTATTCTGATGTAAGAGTAATTGCTGCAACTAATAAAGATTTAGGCGATTTAGTAAAAAAAGGTGATTTTCGACAAGATCTGTATTATCGATTAAAAACGGTGACAATTAATGCTCCGGCTTTAAGAAAAAGAATAGAAGACTTATCACAGCTTGTAGAACGATTTGCATTAGAATTTACTAGAAACAATGATATTGCCTATCGGGGTTTCATGCCGGAAGCAATTCGATTAATGAAACAGTATGAGTGGCCGGGCAATATTCGAGAATTAAAGAATTTTGTTGAAAGAATAATCGTTTTGGAGAAAGGAGAGCGGATAACCCCCGAAATGATACAACTTCACTTGGAACCGGTTTTACCAACAGTAGAGTTTAATCGAAAATTACCGGTTTTATTAGAGCAATCACCGGAAAGGGCTGAGCGTGAATTGATATTAAGACAATTATTGTTATTAAGACAGGATGTTGAAGATATCAAAAAAATGATGAATACAGAATTGAGCTTAAACAAGGATGATATTCGCTTTCTGCCCAATATAAAGGCGCAAGACGATATGAAAATCAGCGATCATACTAATAATATGATTAAGTCAGAAGTTATTGGAGACTTCAAACTTGACGAATTGGATAAAGAAGCGATTGAAAGGACTCTAAAATATTATAATAATAACAGGAGAGCTACAGCGCAGGCATTGGGAATGAGCGAGAGAACCTTATATCGGAAAATTACTGAATTTGGTTTAGAGCCAAAGATTAAAAGGAAATAATTTGAAAAGGATAAATTATATCATTTTAGCGACATCAATATCCCTATTTATCGGATGTAGTTATTATTCTTTAGCGGGTTCAATTCCTCCGCATATTAAAAGTATAGCAATCCCATTAGTCAATAATCAGACAGCGGAATTTGGTATTGCCGAGGGAATAACAGATAATATTATAGAAGTATTTAACGAAGAAAACATTTTGCGAATTGTCGATGAGCGCAATGCTGATTCAGTATTGAAAGGCACAGTGATCAGATTAGACGATGCACCATATACATTTAGTAGTGAAGAAGCTGTATCGGAGTACCGAATTAATATAACGATGGAAATAATCTGGAATGATATAGTTAATAATACTGAATTATTGAATAAAAGATATTCAGGGTGGGGTGCCTATGGCTTAACGGGGGATATCAATACAGATGGTATTGATAATGATGGTGATGGTAAAATTGATGAAGCAGATGACGACGAATTTGGTGAACCGCGTGCATTTGCTACTAAAATTGCGATTAAAAAAATTGCTGAAGATGTGGTTAATAATATACTTACATCATGGTAAAATAATTAAAACTAATGGAAAATATGGACAAGATATTTATAAAAGATTTGAAAAAACATGATAGCAAAGAAGTAACCTTGAGCGGTTGGGTGTATAATATTCGTTCAATTGGTAAAATTTGGTTTTTAATTTTACGCGATGGAACAGGGATGCTGCAATGTGTGGTGGTGCAAAAAGATGTTGATGAAGATACATTCAGTAAAGAAGTAACGTTGACGCAAGAATCATCGGTAACTGTTACAGGAATCGTAAGAATTGATAAACGTGCTATTGGCGGAGTGGAACTCGGTGTTAAATCAATCGAAATACATCAGATTGCCGAGGAGTACCCAATAACTCCCAAAGAACATGGTACCGCCTTTTTAATGGATAATCGGCATCTCTGGATACGTTCAAAAATGCAATATGCAATTTTAAAAGTACGTCATCAAGTAGTAAAAGCAGCTCGTGATTTTTTCGACAATAATGATTTTGTATTGTTTGATGCTCCAATGTTAACTGCAAATGCTGCTGAAGGAACCACAAGTTTATTCAATGTTGATTATTATGATCGCACTGCCTATTTGTCTCAGACCGGTCAATTGTATGGTGAAGCAGGTGCGATGACCTTCAATAGGGTTTATGTGTTTGGTCCAACTTTTCGAGCCGAAAAATCTAAAACCCGCAGGCATCTTACTGAATTCTGGATGCTTGAGCCGGAAATGGCTTTTTGTGACATTGAAGAGAACATGGAATGGGCTGAAAGATTGATAGTTTATATTATCAATCATTGTCTTGAAAATTGTCGGGAAGAATTAAATTTACTTGAAAGAGATATCTCAAAATTGGAAAAAATTAAATCACCATTTCCAAGATTAACTTATGATGAGGCAGCAAAATTGTTAAAAGACAATGGTGTCAATTTTGAATACGGTAGTGATTTCGGTGGAACCGATGAAACCGTGATTGCTGAACAATTTGACAGTCCTGTGATAATACATCGGTGGCCGGCAGACATTAAGGCATTTTATATGAAAAGGGCATCGGACAATGATGAAATAGCGCTTGGTATGGATATATTAGCACCGGAGGGTTATGGCGAGATTGTTGGTGGTGGACAGCGGGAAGATGACCATGATACATTAGTAAAGCGTATATTAAAGCACGATCTGCCTATGGAACCATTCAAATGGTATTTGGACTTAAGAAAATATGGCAGTGTGCCACATGCCGGATTTGGATTGGGATTGGAACGAACCGTCGCGTGGATCTGCGGAATTAAACATATTCGTGAAACAATTCCGTTCCCACGCACAATGTCGAGATTGGAGCCGTGATGGATTATCGAGGTAGAATCGCTGTCTTTGGCGGTAGAGATATAAATCAAGATATCTACAATGATACAGTTAAAATTGGTAGAAAGCTTGCCGAAGAGAAATATTTAGTATTTTGTGGTGGGGGCGAAGGTGTTATGGAAGCAATTTGCCGAGGTGTGGAAATTGGGAATGGAATTAGCGTAGGACTGTTGAAAGGTGATAATCTTGATGAAGCCAATGAATTTCTTAAGTTGCCAATTCTTACAAATATGGGGATTACGCGCAATGCACTCTTGCCGCTAAATTGTGATGTTGCGATTGCAATTGCCGGGAATTACGGAACACTTAGTGAGATTGCATATGCCTTACAGATGAAAATTCCTGTGATTGGATATAATACCTGGGAAATCGAAGGTGTTCAATCTGTAAATAATATTGAAGAATTAATGTCAGAAGTTAAAAAAACATTACCTTAAAATTAATTTATATCGATATTAACGATTATAACTTTAAAATGGATTCTGCTGAAATATTAGTTACCGGTAAAGTGCAGGGTGTGTGGTTTCGTGACTTTGTTAAAAAGAATGCCATAAAACTGAATCTAAACGGTTGGGTAAAAAACAATCCTGATAAATCTGTTAGTGTTGCTATAGAGGGCAAAAAAGAAGTAATTCATGAACTTATTGGGCTAATCAAAATTGGTTCTCCACTTTCAAAAGTTGATGATATAAAAATAACTTGGACTGCTTTTCAAAATAAATTTAATTCATTTAAAATAATACGATAAAATATGAAAATTGCACTTTGTCAAATAAACTTAACTGTTGGAAATTTAGAATTAAACAAATATAATATATTAAATTATTACTCTAAATCTATTAAACTAAATGCAGATATTGTAGTATTTCCGGAATTGACTATTACGGGATACCCGCCGCAGGATTTGCTGCTCGAAAACGGATTTGTAGAAGATAATATTATAATACTTGAGGAGATTGCATCTCAATCAACAATACCGATGATTGTCGGATTTGTACGAAAAGATAAAGGTAAATTATATAATAGCGCCGCTTTATGTCAGAATGGTAAAGTGACAAATACCTATGATAAAATGTTATTACCTACCTACGACGTTTTTGATGAAGACAGATATTTTGAAAATGGAAAAGTCCCGGGTGTATGGGAATTAATTATTGATGGTAAAAAAATAAATTTGGGCATTCAAATTTGTGAAGATTTATGGGACAAGGGTTATGATACAAAAGTCTCAAAATTGCAAAAAGACAATAATGCCGATTTGATAATCAATATTTCCGCATCACCATATCACGAAGGACGTATTTCTGAACGGCAAGAGCTAATAATAGAAAAAGTGAAAGAAAATAAAATACCGTTTTTATACTGCAATTTAATAGGCGGACAAGACGAATTGATTTTTGATGGAGAGTCGCTTGCCTATAACGCAAACGGTGAGCAAATTGCACAAGGTAAAGTATTTGAAGAAGATTTAATTATTGTAGATATTGAGAATGCAACTAAAAAGGCCTTTCCGGTTGTTCCACATGAGGAAAAATTATATAACGCCCTTTGTTTAGGTGTTAAAGATTATTTTAGAAAAACGGGGCATACTGATGCTCTTCTTGGTTTGAGTGGTGGAATTGATTCGGCTTTAGTCGCCTGTATTGCAGCCGATGCGTTAGGTGCAGATAATGTACATGGTATTTCTATGCCATCGCTTTTTTCAAGTGAGCATAGCAAAAATGATGCGAAACTTTTAGCAGACAATTTAAAAATAAAATATGACTCGATTGCAATTCAGGATGTTGTGAATTCCTTTGAAACAACTCTCCAAAAACAATTTGAAGGAACCATTAGGAATGTAGCGGAAGAGAATATACAGGCCCGTACGCGGGGCAATATTTTAATGGCACTGTCAAATAAATTTGGTTGGATGGTGCTCTCAACCGGAAATAAAACGGAAATCGCGTTAGGCTATTGTACGCTTTACGGTGATATGAGCGGCGGTTTGTCTGTTATATCAGATTTATCTAAAGTTGATGTCTATAGAGTTTCCCGTTGGGTAAATGAAATTGCCGGTTACGATCGGATTCCGCAATCCACAATCGATAAGGTACCATCGGCAGAATTGGCCGAAGACCAAGTTGATCCTTTTGATTATGATATAGTGAGCCCTTTAGTTGATGCAATTATCGAAGAGCGTAAAAGTCCCAAAGATTTGATTGACAGTGGCGCTGATAAGAATTTGGTATTAAAATTATATCGTTTAATCCGAATTAATGAATTTAAACGCAGACAAGCTGCCCCCGGTTTGCGTGTCAGTCCAAAAGCATTTGGCGCGGGACGCCGGGTGCCGATCGTTAATCATTATCAGGGGAAGTTGGTGTAATAATAAATGATTGATCGAAAAGTACAATTAGCGGCTGTAAAAGATATTATTGAAAACCGAATGCCGGCTAATAAATTGTTTGGCTTGGTCGTTGAAAAAATTGATGAAGGTTATGTTAAGCTCCATGTACCATTTAAGGAAGAGTTCATTGGTGATGCCTTGCAAAATTTATGGCATGGTGGTATTTTGGCAAGCATTGCTGACACTGCCGGGGGCATCGCCGGGGCGACAACAATCTCTTTCCCGCATGATAAAATCAACACAATCGATATACGCATCGATTATTTAAAAGGCGCCACAAACAGAGATATTTTTGCTGTTGCCGAATTAATTAAAACAGGCAAACACATAATAAAAGCCGATATCAAATTGTTTCATGAGGAAGATGATTTAATTGCGATTGCAAGGGCATCGTACAGCGTATTAAGAAAATAAGAAAATATTTTCCTACGTAACTATTGTGAAACACTGTCATCAAACCACTAAAACATAAAATATTTAGGAGTTTAAAGTGACAGAACATTTAACAAAAAAAGATTTTTTAACAAAAGTTTTTGACTACGAAAAAAACAAGGATTGGCTGTTTGAGGGTGAGCTTCCATGTATCATCGATTTCTATGCTGATTGGTGTGGGCCGTGTAAAATGGTAGCCCCAATTTTGGAAGAACTTTCCGATGAATATAAAGGAAAGGTAAATATCTACAAGGTAAATACAGAACAGGAGCAGGAATTAGCCGGGGCTTTTGGAATCCGCAGTATTCCTTCCATGTTGTTTGTTCCGCAAGAAGGTCAGCCGCAGATGGCGGCCGGTGCTTTGCCAAAAGACGCTTTAGAAAAAGCGATGGAAGACGTATTAGGAGTGACTAAATCATAATTTAATTTTATCGAATGAAGATCAGTTCATTAATCTTATTTGCATCGCTATTAATATTTTGTGGATGTAAAGCAATTGATGAACTGACTCATTTTGATATTGATTATAATTATACATTCACATTACCATCATTTGGTGGACTCAATCTCGATAATTTGGATATTGAATCCAATAATCTAACAAATGAGAACGAATCTACATTCGAAAATTACGATACTCGTAAAGATCTAGTTGAAAGTGCCTACCTCAAGAAATTCAATGTAACTATTGTTGAACCGGTTGATGAAAATTTCACTTTTATTACTAAAGTTGAGATCTTTGTAGAAGCAGAAGGATTAGCAGAGAAACTAATTGCTTGGAAACACAATATCCCTGAAAATGTTGGAAATTATCTTGATTTAGAAACAACTACACACAACTTGCGCAAATATTTAATCAGCGATGCAATTCGTGTACGTCTGAGAACTGAATCTTCTAAGCCATTGACACAAGACCTACTGATAGATTTAAGATCAACTGTGGAAGTTGATGCCAAAATATTAGGAATTTAATATTTTAATTAGTTTCCCGCTTTCGCTGGAATGACAGAATGCTTTAAATTCATCTGTGAAAAGTCAATTTGGAATTGCATTAATAATCGGATACTTTATACTTACTGCCAGTGAGTGCCGGAAAATAGTTGAGCCGGAACCTGAGAATACCCCTCCATTCGCGAAAAGTGAAAATATTTCTATGCTAGAAGAAGGAACTAAAAGTTATAATGAAAGTGAACTAGGCAGTGATGAAGATGGTGATGAGTTAAGTTATAAAGTAATGTCAACTAGTAATGTTAATGCAAAGTTTGAAAATAATAAATTAGAGATTACAGGCAGAAAAAACTATTTTGGAAACGCATCAGTTGACTACCAAGTAAGCGACGGCAAAGACACAGACATCGGAAGCATAGACATAGTCTTTGAAAACGTTGCAGACGATCCAATTGCAAACGCAGGTAGTGACAAGAATGGAAGTATAAATCAAGAAATCAGTCTTAATAGTTCAAGTAGCCACCCAGACAGTCCATTGAGTAGCATTGTTGCTTATCAATGGAGACTAATAACTGGAAACGCACAATTAAACGATTCTAATTTACAAAATGCAAAGTTTGTCGCCAATTCAAAAGGAGAATACGAAGTAGAACTGAAAGTAACCGATGACAAAGGAGCAACAGATAGCGATACTGTTAAAGTAAACATACAATCATACTCATTAATAATTAACGCAACAAACGTGTTAAACGATGCAGGCGTAGGCGGATTAGAAGTAGTACTAAACGGACAATCAGCAATAACAGACGCCAACGGCCGAGCAGAAATAGAATTCGCAAGTCCAAATGTGAGCGGAGACATGCTAATAAAAGACGAAGACGTTCAAGGAGTAATAGGAGATTACTTTAATTTCTCAGATGATGTAAACGTCGGAAGCGGAATAGAAGTGAATGTTGAGATGGTACCGAACTTGGAGTTTAACAGCGTTCCTTATACAAGTATGTTTGATATGATAACACAACTAAGAGGAAAAAGTGAAATAGGAAGGCAACCCGGTGATTGGCCAAACGATTATCCTGTACTTCTGGATTTTAAAAGAGACGAAATGCTCGCAGACCATTACAATCAAGCAGTTGATGAAGCAATACAATACATCAACGACACACTCGGTTGGGAAGTATTCAAAGAAACAACCGGCGACGACGCAAGATATGTCTTTGATTACTCGAGAATTAATAGTAGTTTTGAATCTAATCTTGAACAAATTAACAATATTTGGTACATTAATGACGCAATAGTTTACATAGCAAATGACCTCTGGGAAAGTAATTTCGAAATATTAAAAGGAATAATAGTTCATGAATTATTCACACACGGACTAGGATGGAAATATCACAGTCAAGACAGCCAAGACATTAGTAGCGTTCCAGTATGGGATTCCAACATAACAACCAACGAACGAAACGCCAAAGAAGTAAACTTAAAATTAGATGCAGGAACTGATTTAAATAAATATCAAATAGACTGAATAACGAGTGAATTAACTGCCTTTATACCCCCGCTCAGCGGGGTTTTTTGTTTCGCTTTGTCATTCTGAGGAGCTCAGCGACGAAGAATCCATATTTTTTAAATAGATTCTTCACTCGCCCCGTTCGCGGGGCTTTGTTCAGAATGACAGAGCGTTTGTCATTCCCCCCGCTCAGCGGGGGGGATCCATTATTTATGAATAGATTTCCAATCAAGTTGGGAATGACAGTTTAGATTCTTCACTTCGTTCAGAATGACCTCATTGCTAGATTCCTGATTTCGCGAGAATGACAGAATAAAACGATAATAACAATAGAAGTATCGTCAAGACATGATAATTTTAAATTCTTAATCTGTACAAAAATACCGTATTTTCCGTCTATGTTAACCGATAGAATTCGAAACTTTTGTATCATAGCGCATATTGATCATGGAAAATCAACCCTTGCCGATAGACTGCTCGAAAAAACTAAAACTTTACAGCTAAAAGAAATGAAGGCACAAGTTTTAGACAGTATGGATTTGGAGCGTGAACGAGGAATTACTATTAAAAGTCATCCGATACAAATGAAGTATAAACATACGGATATGCATGAATATACACTAAATTTGATCGATACGCCCGGCCATGTAGATTTTTCATATGAGGTGTCGCGCTCGCTTGCTGCATGTGAGGGAGCTTTATTATTAGTTGATGCAGCGCAAGGGGTTGAGGCACAAACTGTCAGCAATGCTTATTTGGCAATAGAAAATGATCTAGTATTAATCCCTGTAATCAATAAAGTAGATCTACCAAGTGCCCGCATTGATGATGTTAAACAGCAAATAATTGAATTAATCGGGTGTAAACCCGATGAAATATTGCAAGTCAGCGCTAAAGATGGAAAAGGATTGCAAGATATTTTGGATGGAATTATCAATTTAATTCCTCCGCCCAAGGATAACTCCGCCCAACCGACCCGTGCCTTGATCTTTGATTCAATGTATGATAATTATCGCGGCGCAATTCCCTATATTCGTGTTTTTGATGGAGTTGTAAAAGCCGGTATGACAGCCCAATTCTTTGCACATTCGGAAAGATATGAAATAACCGAAGTTGGTCATTTTGTGCTAAAGCATATACCTGCCAAGGAATTAAGTGCAGGAGATGTTGGTTATGTCGTCGCAAATATCCGCGATGTAGAACACATTGAACCCGGCGATACAATGACAACTAAGCAAAACCAGGCCAAGAGTAGATTAGCGGGCTATAAAAAGATCAAACCGATGGTATTTTCAGGATTATATCCGGCTGATGCCGATGATTTTGAACAGCTCAGGCAAGCTCTTGATAAGTTAAAATTGAACGATGCGTCTTTAGTATATGAACCTGAAACCAGCTCCGCCTTGGGTTTCGGATTCCGTGCCGGATTTTTAGGTTTACTGCACATGGAGATCGTCCAAGAGCGTCTTGAGCGCGAATTCGATTTAGATTTAGTGACTACATCACCAAACGTGCGTTATAAAGTTAAACTCAAATCGGATGAAATTATAGAAGTGGATACTCCCGCAAAATTACCGCAAAGTAATGACATAATTGAAGTAATGGAACCGTTCGTAAATGCTGAAATAGTTACTCCCAAAGAATATATCGGCGGCATAATGACCTTATGCCAAAGCAAACGAGGTGTTTACAAGAACACAAATTACTTATCAAGTGATAAGGCGCAATTGCATTATGAACTTCCTCTCGGTGAAATAATTTTCGATTTTTACGATAAGTTAAAATCATTATCACGTGGTTACGCATCGTTTGACTACGAAGTTTCAGAATTCCGTACCGGAAATCTTAAGAAACTAGATATATTAATTCACTCAGAACCGGTCGACGCACTATCAATAATTTGCCATGCCGACGATGCCTATCATCGCGGTAATGCGCTCTGTAGAAAATTAAAGGAACTAATTCCGCGACAAATGTTCGAAGTCGCAATTCAGGCTTCTCTTGGTTCAAAAATTATTGCTCGTACCACGGTTAAAGCCGTTAAGAAGAATGTTACTGCAAAGTGTTATGGCGGTGATATTTCGCGAAAGCGAAAATTGTGGGAGAAACAAAAAAAAGGTAAAAAACGGATGAAAATGATCGGAAAGGTAGAAGTTCCGCAAGAAGCTCTGTTGGCAGTTTTACAAATTGATTCAGATTAAAAAATATAATGTAAATGAAAAATTATTTTAAACAATCCCGATCGCCATTTTACAGTTTTATATTTATTCTACCCTTATTTATAATATATGAATTAGGTATTTATCTTATTTCATCGGGAGATTTGCCAACTATCAGGAATGGTGCAGATGTATTACTTCGTAAAATTCTTGTGCATTTTGGAATTAGCGGGGTATATGGAATGGCATTATTATTATTAATTGGTGTGATAATTACCTTTTTTCTAAATAAAGGTAAATTTAAAGATTTGAAGATCAAAACTAATTATTTTATAATTTCCATTTTTGAAAGCATATTATGGTCATTAGTACTATTTATGATAATTGCACAAGGTCAATTAATACTGGCATCTGGTAGTGCTAAATTATTTATGCAACAGCTTGTACTATCTATAGGAGCCGGCATATTTGAAGAATTTGTATTTAGAGTACTGTTAGTGAGTGGATTGGCATTTGTTGTTGGATTATTCTTTAAAAAACAAAATATATTAAAAATGACAATTGCCATAATTATTGCCGCAGCTATATTTTCAATATTTCATTTTTTTGGAGAATTTGCTGACGTACCTATTCTAAGTACATTTTTCATTCGATTCATTGCAGGAATATTTTTAGGATATATTTATATTTTACGAGGATTTGGAATTGCTGCATATTCTCACAGTTTTTATAATGTAATTGTTTTCACTCAATTACAGCAAGATATTTAGAAATACTGCCATGCGCATCAATAAATTTATAATATTAGTTGTAATATTATTTTCTAGTATTTATCCACAAGCAAAATTCAAATTAAATAAAATAATTGAATTACCTCTAAGATTTGATGAAGAAAAATTTCATCCAACTGAGTTTACAGTAAGTCCGACCGGTTATTATTTTTTAGATAAATCTGACAGACAAATTGCCTATTTAGCAAATAGCGGTAATGTCATCTTTGCAGGTGGATATGGAATTGAAAATGATGCGTTTATTGATCCGATTAAAATATTGAGCTCAAAATTAAGAGCTTGGGTTATCGATAGAACTGAAAACAAGTTAATTGAATTTGATCATAAATTGAACTATCTACGCACTGTCAAATTTGACCGAATCTATCCTGAATTTGTTGGAATTGACGATTGGGGCAATATACTATTACAATCTGATCAAGAGCACATGATATTTAAAAGTAATCCATCAAAAACCAATTTCGACGAATTTATCGATTTATCGATATGGAACGACTTACAACATTGCGTAGTTGATTTTCATGCAGCATATGACGGGACAATAGGGATATTAGCTGATTGCAAAAATTCAGTTTATATATTCAATAGATTGGGAAAATTGGAAAAAACAATAGTCTCCAAAAGCATAAAAGGTAATTTTTTAGTCAAACTCTCAAATGAATGGTACACAGTTGATACTAACGGACAAATCAAATCACTTTTATCTGATAATCAATTAATTTTAGAAACATCGCAACCGATATTGGATGTAGTACAAATGGATGGCAAACTCTATCTTTTATTTTCTGATAAAATTTGGATAGTTGATGTTGCAACAAATTAGGGCTGTCCTGTGCACTATATTATTTTTTACAATCCTTAAAGGACAATCTTTACTTACAATAGACACCATTCTTGTAGAACCGGGACAATCTAATGTTCAATTAAAACCATTCATCATTGACTCAACTTTCTATTTATTTCATGATGGTAAGCTAGTAGAAGATTATCATCTAAATACCATAAGCGGTGAATTAGAATTGCTGGAACAAATATCAAACCAAAGAATGTATCATGCTTCCTATCAATATCTTAACAGTCCTATACCTATTCAAATTGGTCCCATTTATGAATCACTGCCAAATCTTGAATCATTATTAATTGTAGAGAAAGATACATCAAAAATCACTTTAAGTAAAAAAATGAGCTTTCAACAAGATGACAAATCCAGTTTAGCGACAACGGGTAGCGTGTATCGTAATTTGACACTTTCACCATTGGGTGGTTCAGATTTTAGCGGAGGATTGCAGTTGCAATTGCAGGGCAAGCTCTCGAATGATATTACAGTCAGCGGTGTGTTATCGGATCAAAGCTTACCAATTCAACCGGAAGGAACCACTCAAACTCTTGAAGAAATCGATAAAGTATATTTACATGTTAGTCATCCAATATTTGAAATAATGGCAGGTGATATTGAATATAATATAAATAGTGGAAAATATTTAAACGTTAATCGAAAACTTGAGGGAATAAAAAATACTTTTCATTATGAGCAATGGTCAGGTCAAAGCACTCTTGCCGGAACGAAAGGTCGTTACCATAAATTATCCTTTAAAGGCACGGATGGTAGTCAGGGGCCATACGCGCTAACATCGGAAAACGGTAATAAAGATATCATCGTATTAGCCGGAACCGAAAAAGTGCATTTGGATGGTGATCTGTTAAAACGCGGCGAAAATTTCGATTATATCATCGATTATAGCATAGGCGAGATCACGTTTACTCCGCGGCGGCTAATCGATTTCGATTCAGATATTTATATTGAATATCAGTATTCTGACTTTCAATATAATAGGAACGTAATGAGCGCATCGGTTTACCGAGAATTGGGCGATTGGTGTAAACTGGGAATATCGTGGTTTAAGGAAATGGATCAGCTACAGATCGACGAAACTTTTGCAGTTGGACTTCGAGACTCTATCTCGAAAGCGGGAGACCAAGACGCCATAATTTCCGGTGTAATAGAAGATGACAAGGGCGATTATTTATTAATTGACGGAATCTATGTTTATTCTCCAAAAACAATAAATGAAGTTGATAATAGATATAAGGTCAGCTTTCAGAATGATAATGAGAATGGAGAGTATGCGCGGAAGATTAGCAGTGACGGACATTTGTATTTTCAATTCGTTGATATTGATGAGAGGTCAAATTTAAATGATTTATATAGTCCGTTCAGAAAGTGGAGTAATCCGGTAAATCATGAAATATTTCAATTAACCGGCAACGCTTTGATGTCCAAATATACAACAGCAGATTGGGACATATCATTATCAAATTTGGATAAAAATACATTTTCCACATTGAATGATAATGACAACGTTGGAGTTGCACATAATATTGCGATCAATGGCTCAGAGATTCCTGTTTTTAATAAAGCTTTAATAGGATATAATTTTACAAATTGGCGCAGAACTGATCAATTTCGAGAAATTAGTAGAGAGAGGAATGCACAATTCAATAGAGAATGGAATCTAAAATCTACCGATATCAGTCAAGAATCGCTTATTTCTAGCGGTATCAATCTAAAAATTGACCAAACTTTAAACTCAAGAATTGATTGGTCACAATACAACTCAAATAAAGGAATCAGAAACAGATTGACCGGACAAATTAATAATACTACAAAATATATACCAAAAATTGATGCCTACATGAATAGGGTTACTGCAAAAGAATCAATATTTTATCAGTATAATTTTAATGGAATGTTTCTGCCGGGCAATTTCCATCCGATTATCAGCTACAAGGGTGAGTCTGAAACAGGTGCACATAAATTTGATGTTTCAAAATTAGGATTTTTATATTCTAAAGAAAATCAAAGTATTGCCGCATCAATTTCTCGCAGAATCGATTTAAAAGTGGATGAGGTAGATTCTACAGAAATGAATATTATCCAAGATGGAATTTTCGGTGAATTAGATTTGAATGGAAGTTTGAAAAGTGGCTGGTCAGGGAAAATTGTTTTTAAAAAACGTATATCTGATAATTTTATTAAAAACGAAAAATTAGATTATGCCATCGGTTTAGCCAATTTACGATTCAATAATAAGACAAATCCTATCCGTTGGGAATTGCACTCCAAACTTGAGGAAACATATACAGAAGCGCGTGCAGTTGTATATGATTCTGTAGGAGTTGGTTTAGGATCCTATAGATACGATAAAGAATTTAACGAATATATAAGTGACCTAAATGGCGCTTATATCAGTCATACCATTTTAACAGGTGAACGAGAGTTGGTAACAAATTTTGTTGCTTCGCAACGCTTATTCATCGATTTTGCTAAAAGCTCACTAACATTTTTTAAAAATTTCGACCTGAGGTCAGATTTTCGAACAGAGTTCAAGGGAAATTCATTTGAAATTAAAAGTATTACAAGTCCTAATTTAAATGATAGTGAAATTGCTCAATCTAAAATTAATCTAAGAAATGAAATTGATTATAATCCGCAGGGCTCTTCTAGAAGAATTAGAAATTGGTCGATATATTCTCAAGATCTATTTGGCGCAGATCCACGTGGAAATGATCTGCGGAGCGAGATAGAATATGGCATCGAGTGGCGTGAACCTGTTGGTGATGAAGTTCATTCAACGATCAATATTGAAAAACACGCTATTGAAAATTCTTCAGGATTTTCAAATTTGAGAAATAGAAAAATTGATGGTTGGTGGATTGAGGAAGAAATTAAATGGAATATCGAACGAAAATGGCAGTTTTCAATTGCAACATTGGGTGGGAAAGATACTGGAACGCACAATCAAGAATCATTTTCGGCATATGCTTATGGGATTAAATTTGAAAGTCAAAGATTTATCAGTTCTGTAAGTAGAATTAAAGTACGCACAGAATTATTTAATTCTATTGAATCCAATGATAAATCTGTCATTCCTCCTGAATCATTAAATGGATTGCCACTTGGCCAATCTATTTCTGTAAATGTTCAAGGGCAAGTATTATTAGGGAAAAATTTATCTATAAATCTAAACGCAAGTTATATTGATAATTCAAGATACAGTGATTTTATAACTCTATCCGGAGAACTACGTGCGTATTTTTAAATTTTATTTAATACTACTGATTGCAAATAATCTGTTTGGTCAATCGAAAAAGATTGTAATTGACAATATTGATACGCTTGCTGTCACAAATTATGATGTTATTAATATTAAACTTGATTCAATTTTAAATACCTATGAAAGTATCGGGGAATATTTTATACTTGATCGTTTAGTTACAGATAGTTTAATCCAATACAACAGAAAAACAATAGATGTCACCATTGATACAATAATATTTAAAAATGATGATGATATAAGAATAACTGTTTTAAATCAGATATTTAGACCGTTGAATAAATCAACACCCAAAATCCAATCAACAAAAATATTTAATTCAATTGTAAAAAGCCATCCATTTATTATGGATAATTCGGAGATATATTTCGGAGTCAATAAAAAATATAATATCGGAGCAGTTATTGATGTAAAATCTAATTTTAACAATTATTTTTCAGGATTGATTGGAGCATCTCGTTCAAATGATAAGAGATGGTCGGTAAACGGTCAAATGGACATACATATTGAAAATCAATGGCGAACTACCAATCTGATTGATTTGCATTGGAAACGTTTAGACGAGGAATCGCAAATACTAAATTTAAGGTATGAAGAACCGCATCCATTTAGTCTTCCAATTGGTATTAGTATGGCATACAATCAGGATTTGCGTGAAGGAAATTATGTCAACACAAAAACCGCGTTGGGTATCATTAAAACCATTCCCGGAATTGGCAAATTAGGATTTGGAGGAAAGAATACTAAAATAAATTCCACCGCTAAAGGCGATTCACTAGGACTTACGAATTTGACAACACAATCTATTTATGTGGAAGGAGCGTTAGATTACCGTAATGATTATTGGTTGCCCACACGCGGGTTTTTCATTTCGCTAAACAGTGATATAGGTAACAGATCAGAGAAAGAATTGAATACAGTTTTTGTATCCGGAATATTTAAAGTTGAAAAGTATTTTTATTTACGGGACAAGAATAATTTTGCACTAAAAATATTTGGGAATAGTAACTGGATTAATACCGGAGAGCTGCATTCAGGTGAGTTAGTTAGGTATGGCGGAGCAAGTAACCTGCGTGGTTATGAAGAAGATTTTTATAAAAGTAATTGGGTTGTAATTCCCTCGGTTGATTATAATTTCCAATTGAGCTCTGTTCAACAAATAACGCTATTTTCAAATATTGCGGTGCAAGATGAATATAAACCTATTCCTTATGGATATGGCCTAGGATTTACTCAGGTCACCAAAAATTCTGTCCTTAAACTATTTTATGGTTTAGGTAGAGGAGATTACCTAAAAAGTGGTAAAATACATTTGCAGTTTTTAACGAGGTTATAATCGTATTTTGACTCTAATTATTAATACATTCTCACTATTAATTTTATTTTAAATACCTTAATTTTACATTCTTATTATAATTCATACTTGCATGAGAGTTTATATGAAATACTTAATTTTTCTTATTAGTTTGATTGTATTAGTTGCTAGCTGCACTACCAAACGGGAAGCGATTGGCGCAGCTGATGAGATTATCGTTGTTGTGTCCAATGAAAATAGAAGCAGTATCAACAATATATTAGCAAAAATATTCTCAGATACTCTTTACACTCCACACCCTGAATCTGTTTACAAATTAAATTACGCAGAACCAAGCGGCTTTAATGAATTGAAACGTAATTCAAATTTGATAATCGGTTCGATCGGTACCGATGAAATAAATCCCGGGACAAAACTAGTTAAATCACTGTTAGGTAATGAGTTATATCAAAAAACAATTGACGGGAATGAGCAAGTTATATTCTCTAAAGATCAATTTGGACGCGGCCAACTTTTTATGATTATAAGTGGGAATACAGCATATGATATCGAGAATACCTTATTGGAAAAATCAGATTGGATTAAATCATATTTCGATGAAATATTTATTGAAAAACAAAAAAAATATTTATTTGGAAATGATCGATTAAAAAAAGTCACAAAAAGATTTAAACAACAATATGGATGGGAATTGCAAATTCCTTGGGGTTGGGAGGTTATTAAAGAATTACCGGATAGTAATTTTATATGGTTAGGAAGGGAGCTACCATACCAATGGTTTTCAATCCATTGGGAAGATGGATTAATTATCGAAGATTCAACAAGCGCTGTAGAGTATTCCTTTAAATTCCCACAAGAATATTATAATAACATAAGATATAGCGATTATAAATATAAAATGGATCAGGTGGTCTTTAATAATTGGACAAGTTGGAGATCCTACGGTATTTGGGAATCCATAGATGAAGCAGGTGGTGGTCCATTTATTAACTACACTTGGTATGATGGAGTTAGCGATAGAACTTATAATTTAAATATGTTGGTTTTCGCTCCAGGCAAAAATAAGTCTACTTTTATGCGGCAATTAGATATTATTGCGCATTCATTTACCATAGACTAGGTACCTATTTTGAAAAAAGTATTGATCACAGGTGCTAATGGACAATTAGGTAATTCTGTATTACAGCAATTGTACGGGAAATATACTATTCTTGCCACTGATATATCTCATAAAAATAGTTTCTCCGATATCACTTATCAGCCACTGGATATTACTGATTCTAAAAAAGTAAATAGCACACTTTCAAACTTTAATCCGGATGTTATTGTCAATTTGGCCGCTTTTACCGATGTTGACGGATGTGAATCGAATCCTGAAAAAGCTTATCTTTTAAATACAAAATCGGTTGAAATGCTGACAAAGAAATTTACTGGACAATTTATTCAAATTTCTACAGATTATATATTTGATGGAACCAATGGCCCATACAGCGAGGATGACATTCCAAATCCTAAAAGTGTTTATGGGAAAACTAAACTTGATTCTGAAAAAGTATTGCATAATTCAAAGATGGCTTGGTGTATTATTCGGACCAATGTATTATTTGATTATTATCACAGTACACAAGCTAGTTTTATTAAATGGGTGGTTGATTCGCTAAACTCTAAAAAATCTATCAAGATTGTCAATGATCAGTGGAATAATCCAACCTGGACAGTAAAATTGGCTGAATTCATTGACCTAGTTATCAAAAAAAATGTAAAAGGTATTTATAACTATGGAGGTGCAGATTATCTAAATCGACTTGAATTTGCCCAACTTATTGCTGACATTTTCGAATTAGATAAATCATTAATATCACCGATAAGTACCGATAGTTTAAAGCAAATCGCACCACGCCCTTTGCGGGGCGGGTTGAAAATAGATAAAATTAAAAAAGAATTTGGTTTAGAAGGGATAAAACTTATAGATTGTTTAGAGATTATAAAATCACGATTAAATAAATGAAAGTATTAATTGTAATACCTACCTATAACGAGGGCAAAAATATTGAGTCGCTCATTACTTCATTGAATAAATTGGATCCCAATTATCATATTTTAGTTGTTGACGATAATTCCCCTGATGGCACTGCCAAAATAGTAACCAAATTGCAGAAAAAATATAAATCTCTCCATCTAGCAAGCCGTCCTGAAAAACAAGGTCTTGGCACTGCCTATTGTTATGGCTTTAATTGGGCTTTACAACGTGATTACGATATCATTGTACAAATGGATGCAGATTTGTCACATAACCCTAATGATATACCTGAGATGATTAAATTATTAAAAGATAATGATTTAGTCATTGGAAGTCGCTATTGCGATGGGATTAGTGTTGTGCGTTGGCCACTTCGAAGATTATTCCTTAGCTATGGAGCCAATTGGTATTCACGGATTGTGACTGGTGTTAAAATTAAAGATTTGACCGCAGGGTTTAAAGTGTGGCGTAGAAATGTCCTGGAAAATATTAATTTGGATAAAATTCGTTCTCAGGGTTATGCATTTCAAATTGAAATGAATTTTCACGCGTATCGCAAAAAGTTTCGAATCCACGAACATCCAATTATTTTTATTGACCGCACAATCGGCGAATCTAAAATGTCAAGATCCATAATGATCGAAACTGCCTTAAATGTATGGCGTTTTCGACTTTGGTCTTTATTGGGTTTGAATAAGTGAGTTTAGATTCTCCAAAAGTATCAGTATTGCTTGTCAGCTATAATGTTAAGCAATATATCATACATTGTATTGATTCTATAAAAAAATCGAATTACAATGGTCAAATTGAAATAATCGTTGTTGACAACAATTCGTTTGACGGATCAATTGAAGAAATTAAATCATCATTAAGGGATGTTGTATGCATTCAGAATGAGAATAATGTTGGATTTGGGAAAGCAGTAAATCAGGCTGCTAAAATTGCCACCGGCGAATATTTATTGATTTTAAATCCCGATACAATTATCGAAGAGAATACAATTGCAACTTTTGCTAAATATTTAACAAAAAATGAAAATGTTGGCATGGTGGGTCCTAAGATTGTTAATTCTGATGGAACTTTACAAAAAGGATGCAAACGCTCATTTCCAACTATTGGAGTGGCATTACCTAAGCTGATTGGTTTAGATAAAGTATTTCCAAATTCTAAATGGGCGGGACGTTATAATCTTAATTATCTTGATCCCGATAAAATTCATCAGGTTGATGCAATAAGCGGTTCCTGCATGTTCATAAGTTCTTCTTTATTTGAAAAAATTGGAGGATTTGATGAAAAATTCTTTATGTATGGTGAAGATTTAGATCTGTGTTATCAAGTTCATCAACAGGGATTTGAAGTACATTATCTACCCACAACCCAAATTATGCATTATCAAGGTGAGTCGGTTAAGTCTGCTCCTTATAACAGTTTGGATGCTTTTTATCACGCGATGATAATATTTTCCGAAAAGCATTTTTCGAAAAGCGGTAGTTTTTTTT
>RRYU01000042.1_pt1 | contig 30925 bp, 30 predicted proteins | sample 2162651 | NCBI WGS metagenome assembly RRYU01 (sample SAMN10267283, study PRJNA491782) | microbial mat metagenome | isolation source: biomat in the production well | place: Japan: Minami-Kanto gas field, natural gas well KTG3 | collected 2017-06 | reverse complement strand
ATTGATTATGACAGGGATATTCATTTTTTTGCCAAGAACGATGAACCGGCGCCGTTTAATATCGCCGATGGCAGTGTTAATTATATACGGGACAGTTTGAGTATTGAGAATGATTTAAGCCAGCTTAGAAATGTGGTGATTATCGAGGGTGGGGAAATTACTTCAGACAACGAAAGAACGAAACCGCACATCGGGGATGGCAATCAGAAGAGTTTTGCGACCGATTATAAGTTTTCCAAAAAGCCGACAGTTTTGGTTAATGGTATTGAGGTGGCAGTGGGGGTGGAATTTTTGAATAATGATGAGGATTTTGATTGTCTTTGGAGTTATAACGAGAAATATATCAGGTTTGTCATTCCGCCTTTAAGCGGTGATGTGATCGAGGTTAGTGGGTATTATTTAATACCGATTATGGCACAGGTGGAGGACAATGCCAGTATTTCAAGTTATGGCCGGTTTGAATTCAAGAAAATTGATAAAAGCATAAAAACCACTGAAGAGGCTAAACAATACGGTGAGGCTCAGTTATCAGCTTATGCCAACACGATTAGAGAAGGTGAATTCAGGACATATATCAGTGGGCTGAGTTCCGGCCAAACCATCAGTATTAATTTGACCGGCAGGAACATAAATGAAAGTTTTTTAATCATGAGAGTGAGTTTGAAAATGTTTACCGCTACCGAAGGTGAGTGGACGACAGAATTAGCCACGCTGAAAACATTGGGAATGATTTTGTTTTTACAGAGTTTATTGGTGGGTGAAAATAAAAAGGTTTCATTGGATGCGGATGCGGTTTTAAAAAAATATTATCTTGATTATCAGGTAGCCCAGGTGACTGAAGCGATAAATTTGGCAACAGAACAGCTTGACCACCAAACGATTGAAGTTGCTGAATCAATCGAAAAGGATCCGTTTGGGGCAGGCATTAGACCGGTGTTTGTACTGGCACCGTACCAACCATTGGGACACTCAGATCCGGAAAGAGAGTTTTGTTTGGATACAAGTGAATTAAGTTAAAATTATGATATTAAAAAAATTTACAAAAGAAAATGCTCATGCCATTGGCGATATTACTGCCAGCTTTTATGATCAGTCGAAATTAACCAAAAGGGATAGATTGTTTAATTTGTTGCTTGAAAAAATACGGCCAATTTTTCCCAGAGTTATGAATCATTATATTTTGGGAAATTTAGTGCAGGAGCAAAGGCGATTCAATGTAATTTGTAATAACGGCTTTAATGCTTTGATTAAGCGATTGGTGGGTGATATCAGTTATACCGGCCATATTAATAAAGCTTTGCTTGGCACTGGTGCTGGCCCGGCTTCAGCTAATGACACCCAGCTCATTATTGAAGCTTACCGCAATGATATGGCCAGTGGAACAGATAATTCCAATGCTGTAATTTTAACCGCTTTTTTTACCGAGACCGAGTGTTCAGGCGTATATACAGAATTTGGCAATGTCATTGATGGTGATGAAAATCCCAACACTGGCAGGTTATGGTCGCATCTTACTGGTTTGAATTGGGCGAAGGACAATAATACAGTTTTGGTTATCAGCCAGAAATATACTTTTATAAGCGTATGATTTTAAATATAAAAATAGAAGTAAAAGACAAATTGGAGGCTTATGACATCGTGAGCCGGATTGGATTTCAGCACGAGATTACTGAAGCAGAGTTTAATGGTGAGAAGGAAGTTTTTAACAATAAGAATAAACCGGCATATTTTTTGAAAGATAATAAAAAGAATATTGCTAAATATAAGAGCTATGAGTTTAAATAATAAACAAAAACAAGAGAAGCTGTTTGCGTTTGAGATTAACGCCATATTGAAAGCGATTAGGAATTTGGCACAAAATATTATTACTTTAAATCAAACAAGCCATTGGGAGTATATCAGTTCTGGCGGGGGTGCAAGTATAGAAATTCCAGCAGGAGCAAATTTTGTTATTGTAAATTTCAGCTGGTATCCGACAGGTTATTCTGAACAGCATTATGGACAGGTTGTGTTGGCAAGGGAGGGTGCTACATCAGCAACGCACAGAGAGGGCAAGCTTTATACTTCCTCAGGAAATTCAAATAGTGGAGTTACGATAAGTTGGAGCGGATCAACTCTTTTAATCTCATCATCAGGAGGAATTGTTGCTACATCGATGTCGATGAATGCAAAGTTTTATACTTAAATATTTTTTTATGCCCATCAGACAGCTTATAGGGATTAAGCAGGACAATTTAATAGATAACACGGTTTTGGATGAATTATTTGATAATTTGTCAGTTGAGGCTTTAAATGGACAGGCAAATATTGAAGTAAGCAACGGCTTACAATTTAGTATTGGAGAAATGGTTATAGTCTATGATGGCGACAATACTTTTGAAACAGCTACTATACAATCAAAAAATGACAATATATTGACTATGACGGCAAATCTAACTTATTCATATCCACTCGGGTCATTAATTGGGAAATACTTAGGGGTTTTAGATACAGGTTTAGGTAAGTATGTCAGACCGATATCGCCTGAGTTGGGAAATGGCAGTGATGGAGATTTCGTTAGTTCAGGGAATGTTACTTGGTCAAGTGAGAAAAACTTCACTAGCGTATTAATTCAAGATGGACACACAATCACTGTTAATGGAAATTTTGATATTAAATGCCAAGGAGAATTTAAGATTGAGGTAGGCGGTATTTTAACTGCAAAGGGCAGGGGGCATGCTGGTGGTTATTATGGCTCACCGTATGCTCAACAAGGATCATCTGAACTTGGTACTGGGAGTAATGTATCAGGGGGTTTAAGAAATGGAGGCGGTGGTGGATGTGCAGATCCAAGTGCTCAAAATTCTGGTGGCGGTGGTGGAGGTGGAGGATATGCTTCAGCAGGAGGAACTGGAAATTTGATATCCGGAGACGCTTCAGGACAAGGAGGAGCAACATACAATGATTCATCTCTTAGTATTTACACTTTGGCATATTTAAAAGGTTCTGGCGGTGGAGGTGGATGCGCGGGTATTAGTCCTAGAGCAGGAATTGGAGGTGCTGGTGGTGGAATAATCAGAATACAAACCAAAACTTTTGTTGTTGAAGGTGAAATTAATTGTGATGGTAATGATGGCCAAGATGGAGAGGCTTATAGTACCAGCTTTAGAACAGGTGGTGGCGGAGGTGGTGCAGGAGGAACCATATTCGTTGTTTGTCTTTTGGGCGCTTCGATTAATGCGAATTTAATTCATGCGATAGGAGGAGTTGGTGGTTTGGGGTATATCTACGGCACACTGAGTTCTCAGGGGCAGGGTGGTCATGGCGGGAATGGAAGAATAAGAATTGAAGCGGGAGTAATATCGGGGACTAGCTCGCCTGGTTATGCAACAGGCTATACCTCGGGTGTGAGTGGTCGCACAAAATATGGCTGGTATTTTACACAAAATATTGAAACAGAAAATGAGGCGGTAAATGTGAATTGCTATGTTGAGCAGAATATTGTTGAAAAAAAGAATTTAGCGAGCATAGCAATTGTCGATCAAAATGAAATTGAAATAACCAATGCATTACAATTTGAAATCGGGGACAGGGTTATAGTTAGGGAAAATGAAAAACTGGAAATAAAAACCATTGATAATATTGTAAGCAATATTTTAACGATGGATAGTAATCTAAAATATACTTATTCAACTTTGGCTGAGGTGTTAAGAATAGATGTTTTGGGAGTTATAAGTTTGGTAGAGGCAGGAGAGCAAGAAAGTTTGCAAGAGATGGATATAAAAGATATCGAGAATATGGGAGGAGAAGTATATCGCTTGTCATTTGCTAAATGCATAAAGAATAATGCGGAGGAAAGCGTGGGAATGAAACTGGTGGGAGCAATTAGACTCAAAGGTAGAAGTACGGGCGAAACAGTTGATGTGTCAATCAACGAAGTTAGTTGGATGTGGTTTTAATTATTAATTTTATAATTCTATGGATTACACAAAAGAACTTTTATTATCGGTGGCGACTATTTTTGTTAGCACCGGCGTAGCCATTATTCAAAACAATGTCTGGCAAGGAACAGCATTGCTTTTGATTGGTGTGACAGTATTTATCGGGCGAGGATTTTATAAAAAGTATTTAGATAACAAGTAATATGGACAAGCTTGATTTGATACTTGATAAAATTAAGGATTTAAAGGATGACAATTCAGACGGACATAGCGGTATTATAAAAAGGCTCGATGAGACCAATGGCAACGTGAAGAAGAACACTCAATTTAGAATTGAAATTTCAACGACCATAAAAAATCTTAAATGGTTTATTGGTTTACTTGGCATTGGCAATATCTTGAATTTAATTTATATGATAATAAAAAATTAATATGACACCAAAATTTATAATGATACATCACAGTGCTGTTTCATTTCAAAAAAATCCTGATCAATTTGAGGCCAACAACAATTATCACAAAGAACAATGGAATTTTAAAAGTTCGCTTGGATTTTATCTCGGATACAATTATGAGATTGCTAAAAATGGCCGGTTAAGACAGGCACGTAAAGACGGAGAAGAAACCGCAGCTTGCTATCAGGGAGAGATGAATAACGGCCAGTGTATTCATATTTGTCTTGATGGAAATTTTGACGAGGAGAAACCGGAAGCATCTCAAGTATTTGCCTTGCGCGATTTGCTGAAGAAGTTAGTTCAGCAATATGGCATAGTAAAAGAAAATATTATATTTCATAGAGATTATGCCAACAAAACTTGTCCGGGCAAGAATATGGATATCAATTTTATTCGAAGTCTAATTGAGACGGTAAGCATCGAGGGGAATAATAAAGACAAGATAGTGAAATTATTGGAAGAAGTATTAGAATTGACCAAAAAGCTTTAAAATATGGGCAACCTTGGGCAGAATACAGGCTCTTGCCAGGTTTTAATCGTTACGTTAACATCCAACACAATATGAAAAATATAACAGAAGAACAATTTAAAGCGTATGAATCTGTCAGACGGTCTGGGGCGACCAATATGTTTGATGCTAAGATGGTTTCCGAATTGTCCGGGCTGGACCGTGAAGTCATTTTGTTAATAATGGAAAATTATGAAGAACTCAAAAAGAAATTTGAAAAATGAAATCAGAGAGGGAACTAGCTTGCTTGAAATTGTCGGGGAGAATATCGATGTACATGTCGAGCTTTTTCATGGCTTGCATTATAAGAATAAAAACAGAACACGAAAAGAAATAATTAAAATTGTCATTGATGATTTAAATGGTGAGTTTGAGAAATTATGAAAAAAGATAATGTAAAAAATAAGATATTGCTTGGGACTGGGATTTTAAACTGGGACAGGGGCGAGAGAGTCAGCGACAGGTACGGCTTTGTTAAACTTTTTACATCGATTGGGAGTGAGGAAACTCTTTTGTTTAACAAAGCGCATAAAGACAAAAAAGGTAGATTGGTAGCTAAGGTAATCGAAACTCGCAAGTCAGATCATATTGGTGACATGTTTCATGGGATATTTCCAGTTACTCCAGATGTTGGTGAGTACATTGTCCTTGGAGAAGGCATTTTGATTGTTGATGATGATGCAGTTGGGCTAAAACCGGAAGATGGCCGGGACTTGATGTGGTTGGATATTAAGAAGCTGTATCGGGCTCATCTGCAGACAGTTGAATTATTTTTTGAATATGAATAAATCAAATATAAAAATTAGACCAGCGAGATTCAAAGAGGTTATTGGTACGGGCAGAATAGGCTCAGTGTTTGCGACCTTTGATCAGCTAAGGTCCGCTTTAGGAGATCCGCATGACTGCATCGAAGAAGGCGAGTGGGTTAGCCGTGATAATAAAGTCCGTGCAGAATGGGCTTTTGTTGTAAATAATAATAAGAATTTGATTTTTACAATTTATGATTATAAGTCCAAGATTCCCTTTGATCAAATTAAACAATGGAATTTGGGAGGAAAAAATTATGAAGTCAAAAGATATTTATCTGAATTAATTACAATTGAATAGTGATTTTTTGATTAGTTAACTTTAGAATGAGCAATATGACTCATTCTTTTTTAATTTGTCAATTTGATTTGACAAAATATATACAAAATCATTATAGCATCACAAAAAATTTGATTTTTCAGGTTGACTTTATTAGCTAAAGCTGGTAAATTAAAGAAAGGTTAAACCTCAGATTAGTTTTGTAATCTTTTATTTATTTTTGGCCACTATATCAATGAATGATACTCAAATAACTTTATCACAACTTGAACAATATTTAGCAAAAGCAGCTTGGATTTTAAAAGGTCCGGTTGATGCGGCTGATTTTAAAGCGTATATTTTCCCGCTTTTGTTTTTTAAACGCATTTCAGACGTTTACGATGAAGAATATAAAGTAGCACTTGAAGAATCTGGTGGTGATGAGGAATATGCCACTTTGCCGGAATTTCATCGATTTACGATTCCTGAGGGGTGTCATTGGAGTAATATTAGGGAAACAACCGCAAATGTTGGACAAAAATTACAATATGCTTTTCGCGAAATAGAGAAAACTAACCAAGAATTTTTATTTGGTATATTTGGTGATACACAGTGGAGCAATAAAGAGAAATTGTCTGATGAGCTTCTAATTGATTTAATTGAACATTTTTCAAAATACGAACTAACAAATAAAAATGTAATTCCAGACATGCTTGGTCAGGCATATGAATATTTAATAAAACATTTTGCGGATTTAACAAATAAGAAAGCTGGAGAATTTTATACACCTAGGTCTGTTGTGAATTTAATGATTCAGGTTCTAGATCCCAAAGAAGGTGACCGGGTATATGATCCGGCATGCGGAACCGGAGGGATGTTGCTTGAAGCAAGTCATCATCTGAAAGAAACAAAGAAAGACTCAAGGACTTTAAAATTATATGGTCAGGAAAAGAATTTAACCACCTCAGCAATTGCTCGGATGAATATGTTCTTGCATGATATCGAGGATTTTATAATAATACGCGGGGATACTCTGCGTGACCCTGCTTTTTTTGACGGTGATAAACTGGCAGTATTCAATTGCGTGGTAGCTAATCCGCCGTTTTCGCTAAAAAAATGGGGATCAAAACGTTGGGAGTCTGATCCTTTCGGACGGAATAAGTTTGGTTTACCAAGTGATTCAAATGGTGATTTTGCTTGGGTTCAACACATGATTGCATCAATGGATCCGATAACCGGTCGAATGGCCGTCGTATTACCGCATGGAGTACTGTTTAGAAAAGGGAAAGAAGGAAAAATAAGAGAAAATATTCTAAAAAATAATTTATTAGATGCTGTTATAGGTTTGGGACCGAATATTTTTTATGGTGCTTCGCTTGCCGCCTGCATTTTAGTTTTTCGAAAGCAAAAAGAAAAAAACAGACTAAATAAGGTTTTATTTATAGATGCTAATGATCAAGTAAAAATTGGTAGAGCACAGAATTATTTAGAAAAAGAAAACGTTCAGCAGATTTTTAAGTGGTATGACGATTACAGAGAGGTAAAAAATTATGTTCATATAGCTGAGATGAATGAACTTGTTGAGAATGATTATAATCTAAATATTCCGCTATATGTTGAAAAGGAAATTAAGGACAACTTACTTACAGTTGAAAAAGCAAAAATAAGAGTTAAGGAGACCGCTGAAGAAGTTTGGAAAGCTGAAGCTGAATTTAAAAAACAATTAAAAAAAATTGGATTGCTATGATGACTCAAAAAGAATTAGAAAATTATTTATGGGGAGCAGCTACGTTATTACGTGGGGTTATTGATGCCGGAGACTACAAGCAATATATTTTCCCTTTGCTTTTTTTAAAAAGAATTAGTGATGTATACGATGAAGAATGTAAACAGGCAATAGAAGAAACTGGCGCTGATTATAATGAGTACCACCGTTTTCAAATACCAAAAGGATCTCATTGGAAAGATATTAGGCAGGTTAGTAAAAATGTTGGCGTGGCGATACAAAAGGCTATGCAGTGCATTGAACAGAATAACCAGGATGTGCTTTATGGAATTTTTGGAGATGCTACATGGACGAATAAACAACGTTTATCAGATGAGATATTAATTGATATAGTTGAACATTTTTCAGGAAAAATATTATCAATAGAAAACGTTCCAGATGATAAGTTGGGAGATGGCTATGAATTTTTAATCAAGAAATTCGCGGATGACAGTGGGCATACTGCAGCTGAGTTCTATACAAATAGAACTCTCGTACACTTGATGACCTTATTAATGGATCCGAAACCAGGTGAAAGCGTTTATGATCCCACTTGTGGTTCTGGCGGTATGCTTTTGAATTGCGCTTTAGAACTTAAAAAACAAGGGAAAGAATACAGGTCTTTAAAACTGTATGGACAGGAAATTAACCTTATAACATCATCAATTGCTCGGATGAATATGTTTTTACATGGAATGGAAGATTTTAAAATAGAAAGAGGTGACACCTTAAAAAGCCCAGCTTTTATTGAAAATGATGAGCTGAAAAAATTTAATGTAATTCTTGCTAATCCTCCATATTCTATTAAAAGATGGGATAGAGGATCCTTTGAGAGTGACCCATTTGGTAGAAATATCTTCGGTACTCCACCACAAGGCTGTGCGGATTATGCCTTTGAACAACATATATTAAAAAGTTTAGACATGAATAATGGGCGTTCTGTAGTACTTTGGCCTCACGGAGTATTGTTTCGGGATCAGGAGAAAAAGATAAGGAATAAAATAATTGAAGCTGATTTGATTGAAGCCGTGATTGGTTTGGGCCCTAATTTATTTTACAATTCTCCGATGGAAGCGTGTCTGTTAATTTGTAAAACAAAAAAACGCAAAGAACAAAAAGGAAAAATATTTTTTATCAACGCTGTCAATGACGTTAAAAGAGCTAGCGGTAATAGTTATTTAACCGACGAGCACATTGATAAAATATATAAGGCTTATAGAGACTATAAAGAAGTAGAAGGATTTTCAATTATAGCTAAGAATGAGAAGGTTCTAGAAAACGATTCAAATTTGACTATTTCGCTTTATATTTCAAATGTGAATAATTATCAAAATGGAAAAATAAACTTAGATTTAAACAAAGCAGTTAAGGAATGGGATGAAGGTTCCGCAAAACTTAAAAGGCAAATAAAAAATATTATTTAAATCAAATGCTTAAAATAAACAAAGATAATTGGATAACGTACCGTTTCGATGAAATAGCTCAAAATATTTCCGAAAGAGTGGAGCCTGCAGATACAGATTTGAAAATATATGTTGGGCTTGAGCATTTAGATCCGGGATCAATACATATTCAAAGGCATGGATATCCATCTGATGTAAAAGGTACTAAATTAAAGGTATACAAAGGAGATGTAATTTTTGGTAAACGTAGAGCGTATCAAAGAAAGGCGTCTGTCGCAAATTTTGATGGTATTTGTTCAGCTCATTCCATGGTATTGCGAGCAAATTCAAATATTATAAATCAAGAATTGTTTCCGTTTTTTATTCATTCTGATGCGTTTATGCATAGGGCAATAGATATATCAGAAGGTTCTCTCTCACCAACCATTAAATGGAATACACTTGCAAGGCAAGAATTTTTGATACCTCCAATTGAAATGCAGGATAAATATTTAAAACTTTTTTTGTCTGCTGATAAAACAATCGAACAATATTTATGTTATAAAAAACATTTTCTCACTTTTAGGAAAAGTTTTTTTAATGAAATATTTAAGAATATTAAGGAATATACCAAGTTGAAGAACTTGCCCATTAAAACAATAAGTGGGCTTTGGAAGTCAGAAGAAGATGATTGTATACAGGTTAAAATTATACGTAGTACAGAATTCTCTGATTTTGGAGAAATAAATTTAACAAAATTGGAAACATTACCTGTAAGTAAGAGGTCATTTGAAAAAAGCAAGCTTGAAAAAAATGATATCATAATAGAAAGATCAGGCGGGGGACCTGATCAGCCAGTTGGAAGAGTGTGCCTTTTTGATTTAGATGAAAACAATTTTTCATTCAGTAATTTTACTTCAGTTATAAGGGCTACTGAATCAAAGAATATAAATCCCAAATTTATTTTTTATTATTTACTTCATTTTTATGAATTAGGAAGAACTGCCCGTATTCAGAAACAAACAACAGGTATAAGAAATCTTGATTATGACCTTTATCAAAATATTAAAATACCTTTCCCTTCTGTGAATAAGCAAAACAAAATAGTTGAAAAGATAAATTCAATTGAATCTACAAGAAAAGATATATCAAATATAATTGATAAAACATCAATCATATTGAAGGAGTTAATCAATTCAATTTTTTAAATATGACATTTAACGAGTTAAACACAATCGAATCTTACTTGATATTTAAATTATCAGGGACAAAAATTGATACTATAACAGGCCGAGGAACGGCCGAGCCAAATTCTGTGTATGGTGATTATCCGTGGAAGTATATACCCGCTCAGGAATTTATCAGGAAGCCTGAAGATGTTTTAGTTGAAAAAGAATTAAAAGAAGCCTTAATAAAAATAAATCCAACCATTGCGGAGCATCCCGAAAAAGCAGACGAGGTTATTTATAAATTACGGGCAATTTTATTGTCTGTTGATTCGACCGGTTTAGTTAAGGCTAACGAAGAATTCTCTAAATGGTTAACAGGTGAGAAGACAATGCCGTTTGGAGAAAATAACCAACATGTGCCGGTTAATTTGATTGATTTTGAAAATCATAAAAATAATTCTTACATAATTACCAATCAGTATACAGTTATTGGAAAAACTGAAAAAAGACCGGATATTGTATTTTTAATCAACGGTATACCGATTGTTGTTGGTGAACTAAAGACACCGGTCAGACCAGCAATTTCCTGGCTTGATGGAGCTGTTGATATTCATGATGATTATGAGAACACTATCCCGCAATTATTTGTTCCAAATTTATTTTCTTTTGCAACTGAAGGTAAAACATATCGATACGGCTCTGTGAGAATGCCATTGGAATTGTGGGGTCCTTGGAAAACGGAAGAAGTGAAAAAGAAACATGCGGAACTGAAAGAAGTTGATGCGGCCATTAAAGATCAGTTTAGACCAGAGGTTCTATTAGATCTTATTCAGAATTTTACTTTGTATGCAACTGATAAAAAAAATAGACGAATTAAAATAATCAGTCGTTATCAACAATACGAAGGAGCTAACAAGATTGTTGAGCGAGTGAAAGAGGGTAAAGTTAAACAAGGTCTTATTTGGCATTTTCAAGGGTCGGGTAAATCATACTTAATTGTATTTGCCGCACAGAAATTAAGAAAAGATCCGGATTTAAAAAGCCCTACTGTTCTCGTTATTATTGATCGTCAGGACTTGGATAGTCAAATGTCAAATAATTTTAGTGTAACCGAAATACCAAATGTTGTGCCGGCTGATTCGATTAAGGATTTAATGGAAAAATTAAAACAGGACACAAGAAAAATCATAATCACCATGATGCACAAGTTTCGTGAGGTTGATGGACCGTTAAACGAGAGAGAAAATATTATCGCTTTAGTAGATGAGGCTCATCGAACGCAGGAAGGGGATTTGGGAAGGAAAATGAGATCAGCCATTCCGAACGCATTTTTATTTGGTTTAACAGGTACTCCAATAAATAAAGCAGACCGAAATACTTTTTATGCTTTTGGTTCTCCTGAAGATAGCGGTGGCTATATGTCATTGTACTCATTTCAAGAATCAGTTGATGATGGGGCTACTTTGAAATTGCATTTTGAACCAAGATTACTTGATATTCATTTTGATAAAGCAGGAGTTGATAAATCGTTTGCTAAATTAACTCAGCATCTATCTGAAAAAGAGAGAAAACAACTGATTGACCAAGCAGCTAAAATGTCGGCATTCTTAAAATCACCTAAACGTGTAAGTATGATTGCACAAGATATAGCAACTCATTATAAGCTTAAAGTTGAACCTCAGGGCATGAAGGCGATGATAGTTACTCCCGATAGATATGCTTGTGATGTTTATAAAAGAGAACTTGATAAGTTGTTACCCGAAGAATCATCCGCAGTTGTAATTTCAACTTCAGCTAGTGATGAACTGGAATTTAGACGTAAATATGAATTAAGTAAAGACCAGGAAGAACGATTATTGGAAACTTATCGTGATCCTTCAAGCCCTTTGAAGTTTTTGATTGTAACAGCAAAGCTTTTGACTGGGTTTGATGCTCCTATTTTACAGTGTATGTATCTTGATAAATCCATGAAAGACCATGGATTGTTGCAAGCGATTTGTCGTACAAACAGAGTTTATAAAGACAAAAGTCATGGATTAATAGTTGATTACTATGGTGTTTTTGATGAAGTTGCCAAATCGCTTGAGTTTGACGATGAGCGCGTTCGTTCAATTGTTACAAATATAAGCGAATTAAGAATGATGTTGCCGGAAGCAATTGAAAAATGCATGAACCATTTTCCTGGCATTGATCGCAATGTTGATGGATTTGAGGGTCTTCAATTGGCTCAGGATTGTGTTAATACTGATAAAAAGAAAGACGCCTTTGCATCTGATTATGTTGTGTTGGCAAAGTTATGGGAATCAGTTTCTCCGGATCCTGTCCTTAATAGATATGAAAAAAGCTATCGTTGGCTGTCTCAGGTTTATCAGTCGATAAAACCACCGTCAGAAGATACAGGTCGTTTATTGTGGCATGCATTGGGAGCACAAACGACAAAACTAATGCATGATCATATGCAGGTGGGAGTAGTTAATGATGATTTGGAAAAAATTATCTTAGATTCGAAAATGATAGAAACGTTAACCGATGGGAATACAGATGAGAAAGGAAAAGAAATTGAAAAAGAGTTAATACGTAGACTTAAGAAACACAAGAATAAACCTCAGTTTATTGCTTTATCGGAACGCCTTGAAAAATTGAGAGATCAGGCCATGAAGGGATTAATTAACAGTGTTGATTTTTTGAAGCAGTTAGTATCGTTGGCGCGTGATGTTGTTGTCGCTGAGAGAGAAGTTCAAACAGAGGATGAACGAAAAAATGCCAAAACAGCACTGTCTGATTTGTTTTCAGAAGCGAAAACTGATGCTACGCCTGCGATTGTAGAAAGAATTGTTAACGATATTGATGAGATTGTTAAAATCGTAAGATTCCCTGGCTGGCAAACAACAAATGCTGGTGAGAGAGAAGTGCAGAAAGCATTAAGAAAAACGTTATTAAAGTATAAGCTTCATAAAGAGGCGGATTTGTTTAATAAGAGTTATGAGTATATAAAGGAATATTATTAAAATGGTTTGATAAAACTTTAAATATTATCAAAATGAGTAATAAAAAAATAACAGTTCTTGATTTATTTGCTGGTGCCGGAGGATTCTCCGAGGGTTTTATTAATTCCGGATGTGAAATGGTCGCTCATATAGAGATGGATATTCAGGCATGTGAAACTATTCGTACTAGGTTAATTTATCATGCTTTAAAAAATAAAAACAAGCTCAATGAGTATAAAAGTTATATGCTTGGTGAGATTGATCGTGAAAGTATAATAAATAAGCATGATCTCCAAGATGAAGTTGATTCTGTTATTTGCGAGGAAATTACAAAAAACAACTATAAAAAATTATTTGAATCTATTTACGAACGGCTTGATGGAAAAGAATTAGATATAATAATTGGTGGTCCTCCATGTCAAGCTTTTTCTATGGTTGGGCGTTCGAGAGACAGTAGAGGGATGAAGTGGGATAGGAGAAATACGCTTTATAAATATTATGTTGAATTTTTAAAGGAATTTCGTCCAAAGATTTTTGTTTTTGAAAATGTACAAGGGTTGCTATCGGCGGCAAAAAGTAGACACTTTAATAATATGAAGAGGTTAATGAAAAAAGCGGGCTACACCGTAGATCATAGAGTTTTGAATACTGCGGAATACGGAGTGCCACAGAGCAGAAAGAGAGTGATTGTGATAGGATGGAATGATGAATCAAAATTAAAAGAATATCCAGATTTTCTTAAAGTAGAAAGAGCTTATAAAGTTGGAGATTTTCTTGCTGGTTTGCCTAAGCTTCAGGCAGGTGAAATGGTGGCGCCAAGAGAGTATGAAGAAACTGCTGATATTATTCGCGGATTAGGTATATTAAATAATGAAGTAAATGTGCTTGAAGCGCATATGGCTCGTCCACACACCGATCAAGATAAAAAAATATATCGAACAGCAGTTTTAACTAAGCAAAAAGGCTTAAATTTGAAATATAATGAATTACCGCCAGAATTAAAGACACACAAAAATGAAATAAATTTTACCGATAGATTTAAAGTTGTAGACTTTAAAAGTCTTGCTTGCCATACAGTTGTAGCTCACATATCAAAGGACGGTCATTACTATATTCATCCAGATATTGAACAAAATAGATCGCTCACTGTGCGTGAAGCGGCCAGAATTCAGACTTTTCCGGATGATTTTAAGTTTGAAGGTAGTAGAACAGCTCAATTTAAGCAGATTGGAAATGCTGTTCCTCCAATGTTTTCCAAAGTTATTGCTAAAACATTATTAAGATATATCTAAAATATGACTACAAAAAAAGGTAAAATAAAACTTCGCCCAAGAGCAAGGATAATTAAAATTTTGGGTGAAGATCTTATAAGTAATAACAATGTAGCTTTTATTGAATTGATTAAAAATAGCTATGATGCGGATGCGACAAATGTTGTGATTACTTTTAAAAACTCATTGTTAAAAAACAAGGGAATAATTACAATTGAAGATGATGGACACGGGATGGATCTTAAAACGATAAAAGAAGGTTGGATGGAACCAGCATCTGTAATAAAAAAATTAACAAAGACTTCTTTAAAAAAGAAAAGAAGGTTTTTGGGTGAAAAAGGGGTTGGCCGTTTTGCTACATCAAAATTATCAAAAAAACTTCAGATAATTTCCAGAGGAGGAAAAGATGAAATTTTAGCAAACTTTGATTGGCATAAATTTTATGATGAGAAGAAATATTTAGATCAAGTTAACTGTGATTGGGAGTCAAGAAGTCCGCAAATTTTTAAAAAAAGTGGAACAATTTTAATTATGAGCGAGATTTATCAGAATTGGGATTTGGAAAAATTGAAATCTTTACGCATTTCTTTAACTAGGCTAATAAGTCCATTTCAAGAAATGAAAGATTTTAATGTAGTTATTAAATTACCGAATATAAACATTGATGAGATCGCGAGTTTAGAGGGCTTAGATAAGGATAGCAAGGAATTAAACCTAATAATTGAAAAATACAAGGATATTGAAGGAAATATTGATGTTCCCGATGCATTACAAAATCCACATTATAATATTAAGGGTAAAATGGACAACAAAGGCAAAGTTGAGTTTACTTATTATAGCAAAGAAACAGGAAGACAGGAGTTAATTTTATTGGATTGCCATGAACTTAAAAAACCAAAAAGAATCTCATTGTGCGGGCCTTTTAATTTTGAGTTTAGAGTGTGGGATTTAGACAAACTAGAGGAGCTGGCTACAGAGGTATATTCACAAAAAGAAATTAAATTAACTGCACGTGATATTAAAGCAGACTTGAAAGAAAGTTCAGGAGTTAGTATATATCGTGATGGTTTTAGGGTGTTACCATATGGTGATTATGAAAATGACTGGCTTAAACTAAATTTTAGGAGGGTAAATAACCCGACATTAAGATTAAGTAGTAATCAGATTGTTGGTTTTATTTCAATTGGTCTTGATAGTAATCCACAACTTCTTGATCAGAGTAATAGAGAAGGGATTATAGATTCTCAGGGATTTAAAGATTTAAAAGAGATAGTTATTTTAATTTTAAAAGAGATAGAAGAAAGAAGATATAAGGAGAGGCCTAGGGAAGAGGAGAAAAAAGAAACGCCGACAAGCTTATTTTCGCGAATAAATATAGATGAACTTGAAAAAGAGATTAACAGTAAATTACCTAAAGATAAGGAGGTAAAAATAATATTAAAAGAAACCCAAAAGTCAATTAGCGAAGGCATCAAAGGGATAAAAAATGTTTTAGCCCGTTACAGAAGATTGTCTACACTGGGTATGTTAGTCGATATGATTTTGCATGAGGGCAATTCGTTTATTGTTAAAATTGATGGAGCAATAGAAATAGTAAAAAGTGAGATGTCAAATAAAGAGCCTGATCCCAATGAAATTACTCGGCAAGTGGATAGCATAGATAATCAAAATAAAATGCTTGGAGAATTGTTTAAAAAACTAGAACCATTTAGCGGAAAACGCCAAAAAGAAAAAAAACAGATAATAATTTAAGACAGTAATAATAACATTTTTATTTTATTTGGTAAACAGTTAAAAAAACACAAAATTGAATATAAAATTTCAAATTCAAAAACCCAATATGAAATAAGAGAGTCGGATTTTGAAATTATTGTTACCAACCTACTTACAAACAGTATATATTGGCTTGAAGATACAAAAGACAAAAAAATTAATGTAAAGATTTCATCGGAAGGTGAACGTTTAACCGTCAATTTTAATGATAGTGGTCCCGGAATAAATGACGATGACATTCCTTTTGTTTTCGATCCTTATTATTCTAAAAAACCAAATGGTGTTGGGCTTGGATTAACCATTGCAGGAGAATTGGTGTCAGAAAATAATGGCGATTTATCACTGACCGCAGGAGGCATGCTTCCCGGGGCTAATTTTGAGATAAATTTTTATAAATAAAATGGAAAAAGTAAAAGTTCTTATAATTGATGATGATAAAGAAATTTGTGAAAAAGCAAGTAAAATTTTTGATGGAAAAAATATAAATGGGTTTGAATTGCAAGTTGATACTCTCTGTGAATTCAAAAAAGGAATGAACAAAATTAAAGAGAAAGAATACGATTTGTTAATTTTGGATTTATGTGAAGGTTCTCCTAGCGCAACTGCCCCCAAGCCAGGGAAAGAAATTATGGAAGAAGTAAAAAATAATTGTTTTATTCCCGTTATATTTTTTACCGGCCTTCCGGCATATGTTGAGAAAAGTAAAACTAATCTTATAAGGGTAGTTCAAAAGGGCAGTGGCGCATTTAAAAAATTAGAAGAAGAGATTGAATCGTTATTGCAATTTAATTTTGTTCACGTTAAAAGGCGGCTAAACGGCGTAATACAAAAATCTTTGAAGGAAACTTTTTGGGATTTTGTTGATAAAGAATGGGACGTAATTGAAAAAGCGGGTGAATCATTTTCGCTTGGATACTTGGCAATAAGAAGATTGTCAAAACTTTTATCCAGAGAAAATATGGCCACTGTATTAAATGATAAATCCATTAATCCTACCAAAATCCATCCGCTGGAGTTCTATATCTGCCCGCCGGTTGGGAAAGTTTCAGATATGGGTGATATATTATGCCATAAAAATAATTTTTTTATAGTGATGAATCCTTCCTGTGATTTATATCAAAAGAATAACGATTATGTCGTTATTTCAAAATGCATTCCTTTATCGGAGAACAAGGAATATAAAGTATTTATAGAAAAAAGAAATAAAGATAGTAAAATTAACTTAGGAAGATTTATTAGCTCTCGAGGTAGAGATCGATATTATTTTCTTCCTAAAAATGAATTTATAGGAATACCGGATTGTTATTTGGATTTTGAACAAGTTTATAATATCAAAAAGATAAATATTGGCAAATATAAAAAAGTAGCCCATCTTGATCCAATGTTTGCTACTGATATTTTAACTAGATTCGCTAGATTCTATAACAGAATAGGAAGCTCAGACATTGATGATGAGTACGTAATAAAATATATTGAACAACAATTACCGAAAAAAGAAGATGAAAAATCAAAATGAGTTAGCATTAATAGTTGCGTATTATCTATCCCGCTTTGATAATAATGGCTACCTTAATCTTGGTTACAATAGTTTTGCAGAAGCTTTTAGGGAAGTGGGCACAATACTTAATGTAAAATCAAGAACCATCCAAGGAATGAGAGATGAATTTGATCCATATCATCAAAACAATAGGGTTGGATGGGTAAGAGAATTAAAGGGAAGTCGAAAGGCGGTATTTGAAGCTTTTCAGCATGTGGATGATGATGTTTTGACTGAGATAGTAAAAGAAATAGCAATTAATAAAAAATTCAACAATTCCGATGATTTTAAAAAAATCCAGTTATTGTTTAGTCGAAAAAAAGTAAACAGACAAGGATACGAGTCTGTTTTTATTAATCGCGGAAAAACAGGGAGAACGGCAGAGCTATTTTACATGAAGTATTTTGAAGAACATTCATTGCCTGTAAAAGGTGAATTGGTTGATTGCAGAGAATTGGGTTGTGGTTATGATTTTGAGATTAACGATAACAGACAAAAATATTATATTGAGGTTAAGGGGATGGCAAGCGTTGATGGAGGTATTTTATTCACAAACAAAGAATGGCAGATGGCTATAAAACAAAAAAATAATTATTATTTGGTTGTAATTAAAAATGTTGCTTCTACTCCTGAAATTTTCATTATTCAAAATCCAGCTCTAAAATTAAAAGCAAATAAAAATTTTTATACAACAATTCAGGTTAGTTGGGGCGTGTCTAAAAAAAATTTAAATTTAATTTAATAAAAAATACATAATTATTTTAAATATATGTCAAAAACAAAACAAATATCCTATTAAGAATTTTTTTGATATTTTCATCTTTTGCTTTCGCTGTTGGCCGTTTATGAATTTGCTAGGGTTTGAAATAAAAATTAAATAGTTGTATAATAATATTATAAAATAAGTAAATAATTAAAAATATATAATATAATTTTGTTTACTGTAAAATTAATTTTTTTCAGTGCGAAGTAAGTATAAAATATATGAATAAAGCCAAGAAAGATACAGATGTTGGTTTTTTGAGAAAATTTTTTATTACAAGCAAGAAAACAAAAATTGCAATTGTGGGCATATTGCTTTTAACACTCGTGATTTTTATTTGGGGTAAAAGTTTTGTAGTTTTGGCCGGCGAATTGATTGACAGTTTTACTGATACATCTCGGGTATCTGACACTTGGCAGGTAGATGTTGATACAGGTGCCGGAGAGGTTAAACTTTCGGTACGTACATGTGATAGTGCTGTTTGGATTTGTGCTTCGGATGATGTTTGCGAGAATGATTTCGGCGATGGTGCGTATATTGTTGTCGCCTCGACAACTATAAGCGGAACAAAACAATGGAAGAATGCCAATACAGCTTGTGATCTACCTGAGTGTCTACAAGATGGCGGACAGGATGGAGATAATCTAGATGCGGATAATACGATAAATTATACAGATTATCCAGCTAGGCAGGCATGCAAGAATATCGGTGGCCGATTGCCGACTGTTTCTGAATTGCAGTGTATTTACGCTAATCAGGCTAGTTTTAATGGTAATTTTGGGATGGGCCGCCACTGGTCTAGTACTGAGCTCTCTGACACGCACGCCCGGAACGTGTACTTCGCAGACGGTACTCCGAGCAACAACTTTAAGACGGGTAGCAACTCAGTGCGTTGTGTCCAAGGGTGGTAGAATTGGGATATTTGGTAATTTGGAATTTTTTTAATTTGTAATTTAAAAAATTTGGATATTTTGCCAGAGCCGTAAAAGCGCTTTTTTATAAAAAGACCTTTGCGGGAGTGAGCGCTAAAATTTACCACGATTCCTGCCACTCCTTTTTTACGGGGAGTATTGTAAGTCAGCCAGTCTTTAACCCGAATTTGCATGCAAATTATGGAATCAGACTAGCGGAGAATTAATTAGTGCAGGGATATATTTTTTGGGATGGGCAACCACTGGTCTAGTACTGAGAACTCTGACACGAACGCCCGGAACGTGAACTTCACAGACGGTAATACGAACAACAACAATAAGACGAATAGCAACTCAGTGCGTTGTGTCCAAGGGTAATCAATTTTAGCTCAAATGGATAACCTGGTTTCATTTGTGGAAGCCGGGTTTCCAGCAAAATTTCCATGTTTCATCAAAATAAATTACCTTTGTATCGTAAGTTATATCAATTAATAAAAATACTATACAAAATATTCCAAAATACACCAAAGCAATACAAATATTCGTTGGCCGAGGACGCGTTGACTTTATGTTGGCAGTGTTTGGATTTGGTGTTTGATATTAATGTTCTTGAAAATTTAAAAAAACATGAAAGAATACTTTGTCTGTGCTCATGTTTTGACAAACTAAAACTACGCTTGCGTATGATGCAGGAGTTGAATATAATTTCGCAAAAGCAATTCGTTCATCTCCACGGCTGTTATTTAAAGGAGATCGGTGAAATGATCGGAGGCTGGCTAAAATGGGCGGAAAAAATTCAAAATCCATGCAATAATTCAGTCGATCAGCAACCAGATATATGAATGAAATGTTTACCTATACTAAGCTATTTCAAGCTTATCTTGATTGCCGGAAGACTAAGAGAAAGACGATCAATGCTTTAAAGTTTGAGTGGGATTATGAGAAAAACCTTGATTTACTTTTGAGTGAATTGAAAGCTAGAGTTTATCGACCCGGACGATCAATCTGCTTTGTGGTTACCAGGCCAATACCAAGGGAAATATTCGCAGCTGATTTTCGAGATAGAATCGTCCACCACTTGCTAATCAGAGAAATTATAGATAAAGGAGAACGGATTTTTATTCATGATTCATTTGCCTGTCGTCCAGGAAAAGGCACGCATCGTGCAATCAAAAGATTACGAGATTTTATTCGGCAGATTACAGTTAATCATAAGAAAGAAATTTTTTACGCTCAGCTGGATATCAGAGGGTTTTTTATGTCTATTGATCAGCGGATTTTATTCAGGTTGGCCGAAAGGCTAATCATGAAACATAAACGGAGTAAAAAATGGCAAGAAGATGTGTTGTGGCTAGCTAAAACGATTATATTCCACCGACCGAAAGATAATTATTATGCCAAGGGTGACCGAACTTTATTTAGTTTAATACCACCGCATAAATCACTACTGCATCAAGATGAATTCAGGGGCTTGCCGATTGGTAATTATTCATCACAGTTTTTTGCCAATCTTTATTTGAATGAATTGGATTATTTTGTAAAAAGAACATTAAAATGTCGTTATTATATCCGTTATGTAGATGATTTTATTCTGCTTCACGAAAACTGCGATCAGCTTAAAAAGTGGCGAGTAGAGATCGATATATTTTTAAGCAAGACTTTGGGGATGTCGCTTAACAAGAATAAAACCAAGATACAATCTATAAAAAAAGGGATTGATTTTATCGGTTATTTTATCAAGCCGAATTTAATATTATCCAGGCAAAAAGTGGTTTGGCGCTTAAAGAATAAACTGTATCAGGCAAATAAAATATTTAAAGATAACAGGAGAGTTGAAAAAGAAGATTTGGTTGATATTTTGTCCCAGATTAATTCATATTATGGACATTTCAGCCACTCGTATTGCTTTAATCTTAAAAAAGACATTTTTGAGAATCATTTGGGTGTGTTTAAGAACTTTCTGAATTCGGACAAAAAAATAAGTTATTTAAAATTGAAAAAATGAAAGTTTATATAAATGCATAAATTTAAAATATTTACATTTTTAGGAGTTTTTTTTAGCCTGACAATTTTGGTCGGTGTTTTTGCTTGTAATTCAGCTAAGGCAGAAAGCTATTATGCAAGCGGAATACTCAAGTCAAATAATGTTTTGTCGGGAGCTGACATAAGTGATATTAACAATTTTCATGTTACAGCTTCAGTGCCTGCTTCAACAAGCGTGGCAATCAGTTTTTCTCAAGATAAAACTGTGTATTATAACGCTTCAAGTACCAAAGGCGCCTGGACAGATGTTGTAAGCGGAACAACAATTATTGATATGTCTGATCTAGCATGGACTGGGGCGCTACTTTTTTATAAATTAAAACTGGTAACAACTGACGCCAGTTCTACTCCGACAGTGGGGGAGATAAGAGTTAATTATGACGGCACAGATGTACCGACCGCCACTTCAAGCAGATACGGGTCTTGGGGGACAGTTCTTTCTAATAATCTATTAGCAGGCGCTACTGTAAATTCGATTACAAATTTTTATGCTACCACTTCTTTGCCATCCGGCTCAATGGCGCGGATTACTTTTTCTCAGGACAAATCTTCTTTTTATTCGGCCAGTGGGACAAAAGGTGCTTGGACAGATTTGAGTGACGGTGACAATAATATTGATTTGACGGGTCTCTCTTGGAGTGGTGCCAGTTTTTATTATAAAATACGCCTGGAAGCGATAATCGATCCAGCTGTTCAACCAAAGCTTACTGAAGCACGGGTAGTTTATGATGGTACCGATGCTCCACCGCTCACCGGCTCAGATTATAATTGGACTGGAGTGCTTGTTTCTTCCGATTTTTTGGCCTCTAGCACAGATCCTCTGACCGGCTATGAATGGTTTGGATATGCGATTTCGTACATGCCGTATGGGGCGAGTGTTAAAGCACAGTTTTCCAGTGATGGCAGTAATTGGTATTCGTCAGATGGCACAGCCTGGTCTTGGGATGATTTATCTTTTGGTGACAACACAACAGCTGGTCGGGCAGCCAGTCTGTCTGGGCTGAATTGGGGTGGCGAAACAAACTTTTACTATAAACTAAAATTTTCATTGGTAAATGACAATAGCTACTCGCCAGTATTAAAATCAATAGGTTTATATTCTTATAGTGCTTATATGTTAAACGGCACTAAAGGGAGCGCTCCAGTGGCACATTGGAATTTTAATGAGGGTTATGGTTCCTTGTGTCACGATTTTAGTTCAAATGGTAAAAACGGATCGTTGATTGCCTCGACCAGCGGAAGCAACACATCGGCTGTTGATATGTGGACTAAGAATGGAAAAATGGATGGAGCGGTAGAATTTGACGGAACTGATGACTGGATCGATGTGGGGGGTATAAATCAGGCCAGTTCTACATCTTTTGGTTTTTGGATAAAAGCAAATGCGTTAACTGATAGTGTAATGGATTTAGATGGTGGTACTCACACGATTACGTTAAACTCAGGAACTGTTCAGGCGAATGGATTTTCTAGTACCACAATATATATTGACGGGTTTGAATCTTCTACCGTTGATACTACTTGGCATTATGTGGTTATTGTGAGTGGAGAGGCGATTGATATAAATGATTTTGATATTGGTCGGGTCGGCAATGATTATTTTTCCGGTTTGTTAGATGAAGTTAAAATTTGGAATTATGCGCTAACGACGGATAATATAAAAATAGAATTAAATCAAGGAAAATCCGTAATAATGGGAAGCGTGTCTACTGAAGCGGATGGTAAAACCCCGAGCTACTCTAAATCTCGGAAATATTGCGTACCAGGTGACACCTCTGTTTGTGATCCACCAGTATTGGAATTGAAATTGGATGAAAAAGTTGGTACAACGACTTTCGATAAGAGTGGACAGGGAAGTGACGGAGTGTTTGTAAGTTTGGCAAGTTCTCCAAAGTGGTGGGGGGCATATAAATGTAAACTGGGCAATTGTCTAGAATTTGATGGTACCAATGACTATATTTCTGTGGGGAATTCTCATAACGGAGTTAAAACTCTAGCGTTTTGGCTAAAAACGAATAGTGCTAATGAGAAAGTGATAGACCTGAATGGAACAGCAAGTATTGAAGTGGTGTCAGGCGAGTTGACGGCAAATAATTTTGTCAGTCCGACGATTTATATAGACAGCGTAGTATCATCGACAACTGATACTAATTGGCATTATGTGACTATTACTACTGGAACAGGTATTAATGCCAGTGCGGTTGATATTGGGAGGATTAGCTCCGATTATTTCAAAGGCTTTATTGATCATATTTATTTTTACGATTACGAGCGCACACCGGCGCAGATAGCTTGGGATTATAACGGAGGCAAGGCAAGTGCATATTGGCAATTTAATGAATGTCAAGGCAACAGTGTTTACGACTATTCAGGTAATGCCCATAATGGCACTTTGATTGTTGGTGGAGGAGGAGCTCAAACTGCTACCGGCACCTGCACAACTTTGTCAGCGGTCAGTGCCTGGTATAATGGACTAAGTGGGAAATTCGAGTCAAGTTTGAGTTTTGACGGTACAGATGATTATGTTGATATAGGAGACACAGGTGTAATAACGAAAACAATCAGTTTTTGGATAAAGCCTGATAGTGCGACTGAAGATATAATAGATCTCGATGGTGGTACGCATACGGTTACAATATCGTCTGGAAATGTGAGTGCGTCTGGTTTTTCCAGTCCGTCTATTTATGTAAATACAACGGCAGGCGGATCAGTTACAGCCGGTTCCTGGAATCATATTTTGATAACCACAAATACTGGCATAACAGCGAGCGATATGGAACTAGGGCGAATTGGATCTGGGTATTTTGACGGGCAAATTGATGAGATAAGATTATATAATTATATTTTGACCGATGCTCAGATTAAGATTGACTATAATGGTGATAAGGCAATTCGTTTTAATTAGTTTTTCTTTATAACTATTTTTTATGATATTTGGTTTTCATTACAAAAAGAATAAAATCGATTTCCTTTTTCAAATATCACATGATCTAAAACATTAATGCCGAGCAGTTGCCCGGCATTTTTTAATCTCTCAGTTAATTGAATATCAGCTTCAGAGGGGGAGACATCGCTACTAGGATGGTTATGGAGGACGATGATGTCAGAGGCGTTGTATTTGATTGCTGGTCGGAAAACTTCACGAGGATGGACAAGGCAAGCAGTTAAGGTGCCGAGGCTGATTAGTTCGCATTTTGGTTTCTTTCGGACTGGGCAGAGATAGATGGCGATGAAGTGTTCCTTGTTCGGATCAATGATTATTTTCTTGGCCATCCGGACTGCTATAAATGGTGTTATGAGACGGACCGTCCGATCGTATCGGACTGTTTTATTTTGCTCGAACGAATACAGGTGCCTATCGGCGCACATTGGGAGTGAGTTTGTATTGTTCGGTTTATTGTTCATTTAACCAACAACCTATCACATAAAAATGAACAAGCCAAGCTAATAATTGCTTATTTTTAGCTAATATTTGCAAATCATAATTGACAAAAAATGCAAAAGGTGGTATGATACGAAGTTAACTTGAAAAATGCATTTATATACTCAATCAAAAGCGAATAGTCTTTGTTTTCTTAAGGCCCTCTCCGGAGGGCCTTTCGGCTTTATTGGGGTAATCAAGATTTTATTTTTTCTTTATCTTTTCTTTATTAAAATTTTATTTTTCAAACTTGACTTATCCTGACACGACGTTATTATACACCCCCACTAGGGTGTTTTAATATATTTAATAAACAAAAAGACGGCTAACAGTCCGCCTTTTCTAGCTCAAATTTAGGATTGCAGTCCCTTATTTGAGTTAAATTAATTTTAGCATGGATAAGTCTGATTATCTATAATTGATAATTTTCTTATTCGGCTAACAGATGCGATGAATAAATCAAACCACAAAGCCGTGGGCAGATATTGCTACGGCGGAAAAATCTACGCAGGACAGTGCAGTCACTGCGGAGGCGAACATCATTTTACAATAGAGCAGGTACAGGAGTTGGTGAATAACAGTTATATCCGGCCCCAGACAAGATTGCAACAAAAAATGAAAGGTCAGGTTGCGGTTCTGCAAAGAGCGTTTAGTTTATTTTTGTAAGTCCTGAAAAACAGGACGTTTTTAATTTTATGAAATTATCAGAAGCAGGCTTAGTTTTTTTTAAGTGGTGTGAGCTTGAAAAAGATTACTCAAAAAAAACCGTATTTAATTATGAACATCATTTCAGACATTTCTTTGAGTGGATAGGAGATGTTAATTTAAAAGATATTGATGATGAGTTTGTGCTTAAGTATAAAAGTTATTTGCTTGATACAAACAATGCATATCAGAAAAACAAAAAAATTAAAAAATCGACGGTGGGAGAGAAAATGAAAGTAATCCGTAATTTTCTTTTATGCATGGATCTAAAGGGAATAAAAACATTACATCCATCTCGGGTTCCCAAGGGAGTGCGGGCTGATGATAGGATTGTATTTTTCACCCAGGGCGAATTTAGCAAGATGATAGCCATGGTTGATACCACCAATGCTGAGGGTAAAAGAAATCGGGCAATCCTTGAGACACTTTTTGCAACTGGGATGAGACTCGAAGAAATGATTAAACTCAACAAGGATATTGATATCCTATCAGGGGAAGTAATAGTTCAGGGCAAGTTCGATAAAGTGAGAACGGTGTATTTAAATGGGAGAGCCATTCATTGGATCAGGGAATATCTTAAAACTAGAAATGATAACTATCCGGCACTTTTCACTTTTGTTCGCAGAAGGAACGAATGGACTGAAATAAACAAAGGCAGGATCGGAAAGAGGTCATTGCAGGAAGTGGTCAAGAAATATGTTAAATTGGCAGGGCTAAGGAGTGATATTTCGACACATAGTTTCAGACACTCATTTGCCACGCATATGTTAAAAAGTGGAGCTGATTTAAGGGCAGTACAGATGTTTCTTGGTCACTCAGATTTGAGGAGTACTCAGGTGTATACTCACTATGTAAGTCCGGAGCTGAAGGAAATTCATGGTCGGTTGATGAACTTTTAGATTATCATTTGGTGGGAGAATGCCTTGCATTATCCCACCGTTATGGTAAAGTATTAGTAGATTTACAATAGAATAAGCAAAAAATAGTATTTTGTAACAAGAACGGAGAAGAATCCATACATCCAGCATTTATTAGGAAAAAGATGATGTAAAATATATAAAAAAGCGCTATTTAAAAATAGCGCTTTTTTAATTTTTTGTTAATATTAATTTAATATTATATAATATATATAATAAATGCATAATAATAAAAAATATGAATGTTTTAACTTTCTTTAAAATTTACCTAATAGCAGTTCCGGTATTTTTTCTAATAGATCTTTTGTGGTTGGGTGTTGTAGCTAAGGGTGTTTATCAGAAGTATATAGGTCATTTAATGAGGCCAAGTCCTAACTGGCCGGTTGCTATTGTTTTCTATCTACTATTTATCGTTGGCTTGGTGATATTTGCTATTTATCCAGCTCTCAAGGATAGCTCCTGGACCTATGCTCTTTATTTTGGAGCTTTGTTTGGGTTCTTTACTTATATGACTTTTGATTTAACTAATTGGGCAGTTTTAAAAGACTGGCCTTGGCAAATAGTTATATTTGATATAATTTGGGGTATCGTTCTTTCGTCTTCGGTCTCAGTTGTGACGTATTTTGTTGCTAAAAACTTTATTTAAAAAATGAGAATACTTATTGTCCAATTAATCTCCCTGGTCGTATTTATGAACGTTTGGTTTGTTTACGCGATTATTAAAAAAAGAAATGATGTCGCTGATGTCGCTTGGGGGCTTGGTTTTGTTCTACTAACATTTATAGGCATCTTTTTAAATCCAACAAACAGAATGCTTATAATAACCATACTTGTTTCGATATGGGGTCTTCGCTTGGCTCTTCATATAGGATCTCGCTTTTTTAAAAAAAATGAAGAGGATAGAAGGTATAAGAAAATGCGTGAAAATTGGAAGGGTTCTTATGTTTTAAATTCTTGGTATAGAATTTTTATGCTGCAAGGCGCTCTTTTGCTTTTGGTGGGTATAAATATTCTAATTGTTTCTAATTTTAACACAGGGGGTCTTAATTACATTAATATAATTGGTATAATAGTTTGGTTTTTTGGTTTTTTCATTGAGTCTATAGCTGACAAGCAACTCAAATCTTTTGTTTCTGAAGATAAAAACAAAGGAAAAATTATGAAAGAAGGTCTATGGAAATATTCTCGTCACCCTAATTATTTTGGAGAGGCAGTTTTGTGGATAGGCATTTGGCTAGTCGCTTTTGGGCTTGAATATTTTTGGCTAGGCATCATAGGTCCCATTACAATAATAATCCTATTACGTTTTGTTTCCGGTGTCCCTTTGGCCGAGGAAAGATATAAGGAAAATTCTGATTTTTTAGAATATGCTAAAAAAACTCCAGCAATGATTCCCAATTTTTTTATTAAATAATAATTTTTATGAAGAAAAAACTTGCTATCGTAGGCTCAGGAATTTCTGCTATGACTTGTGCTTATTATCTTCGAGATGATTATCAAATATCAATTTTTGACAAGAATGATTATTTGGGGGGCCACACGCATACTCATGTTTTAAATGACGGCAAGAATGATTTTACTATAGATACAGGGTTTATTGTTTTTAATGAGGAGACTTACAAGAATATGCTAAGGCTCTTTTCTGAACTTGGAGTAGAAAAACAAAAAGGAGAGATGTCTTTTTCGGTTTATAATAAATTAACCAATCTCCAATATTCGGGTGCTAGTTTTTCACATCTTTTTTCTCAAAAGAAAAATCTTTTTTCTCCAAGATACTGGAAATTTCTCTTAGAAATAAATACCTTTTTTAAAGAAGCTATAAAAGATCACGAAGCCATAGAGGGGAGCGAGGAAACTATAAAAGAATATTGTCAGAGGAAAGGCTTATCCGATTTTTTTATTGATAATTATTTAGGACCTATGTCTTCCGCTGTTTGGTCCACCCCCCAAAAAGATATTTATAATTTTCCGATTTCTCTACTTTTGCCATTTTTTTACAATCACGGACTACTAGGATTAAATAGACAATTTCAGTGGTATACAGTTAGGGGAGGCTCTAATGACTATATTAAAAAAATTATTAAAAGCCATAATTATGATATTCATTTAGGTGAAGAAGTATTGGATGCAAGAGAGGAACAAAACGAAATTGTTTTAAAAACAATAAAAGATGAATATAGATTTGATTTTGTAATTTTAGCAAGTCACTCTAATGAGAGCCTAAAGATAGCTAAAAACATCTCAGAAGAAAAGAAAAATATTTTATATAAATTTGATTATTTCCCAAACAAAGCTGTTTTGCATACAGATGAGTCTGTAATGCCCCCCATTAAAAAAACCTGGGCAGCCTGGAATCATATCGTAACAAAAGATAATCACAACCAAGCCTTATCCTCTACAGTTTATTGGATGAATAAATTACAAAAACCAAAAACAGATATTAATTATTTTGTATCCATAAATCCTTTTGAGACTATAGATAAAAGCAAAATAATAAAAGAGATTAATTATGAACATCCAAATTTTACAGTAGAAAACTTTTCTCTGCAAAAAAGTTTAAAAAAGCTAAACGAAAATAGCAGAATATTTTTTGCCGGTGCCTATTTTGGTTATGGATTTCATGAGGATGGTTTAAAATCTGGACTTGATGTAGTAAGTAAGCTAAAAATAAAATAAATGAACTCTTGTCTTTATATTTCAAAATTAAAGCACGAAAGACTTTTCCCAAAAAAGAACTCTTTTTCTTATTCTATTTATTCTATGTTTATAGACTTGGATGAGCTTGAAGAGCTTAATAAAAAGTATTTTTTGTTTTCTTATAACAAGTTTAATCTTATGAGCTTTTTGGATAAAGATCATTTTAAATTTATAAACAACAAAAGCAATAAAGAGGATATAATTTCTCAGGAAAAAGTTAAATATCAAAAAGAAAAATATCAAGGAAAAAATACTAAAGAAAAGATAGAATTATTGACTAAAGAAATGGGGCTTGATTTTGAGTTAGGAAAAGTTTTTGTTTTAACTAATATTAGAATCTTCGGATATATTTTTAATCCCGTTAGTTTTTATTATTGCTTTGACAAAGATGGAATATTTAGAGTTTTTTTTAGTGAGGTGAACAATACTTTTGGAGATCAGAAGATGTATGCGCTACCCATAGAAAATCCAGACAATAAGACTTTTAAATTTACTCAAAGAAAAAATTATTATATTTCTCCCTTTATTTCTTTTGATAATGATTTGAGATGGGAATTTGAGCTTCCCGGAGAAAACTATAAAATGCTTATTGACTCCATTAAACAAGGTCAAGTTGAATTAAAGACATCTCTTTTTGGTAAAAGGGCAGAAATCACCAATACAAAACTTTTTTTTCTGAATATAAGATATCCAATGATTACGGTAGCAATAATATTTTTGATACACTATCAGGCGTTTAAACTTTTTGTAAAAAAGATTCAATTTTTTAGAAAAGAAGAGACAGATGACAAAATAATTAAAGCAATTGTCAGTAAATAATATGTTTGAGAATATTTTCATTTTTTATTTCAAAAGGAAAAAATTTAAAGGTATTTTGGAATTGGAATTTTCTGGAAAAAAATATTTTTTTGGGGAAAAAATAGAGAAAAAAGATAGTAAGGAGATAGAAAAAATTGACATCAATGTTTTGGATAAAAATTTTTTCAAAAGAGTTATTCTTTTTGGAGATACCGGCTTCGGGGAATCTTTTTTTATGAAAGAGTTTGAAACCAGTGATTTAAAAAGCTTGCTCTTGTGGTTTTTGCAAAACAAAAATAATCTTCCAGGGTTTAGAAAAAAAAATCTATTTTTTTCTCTTTTTTCTTGGGCTCTTATCCCTCTAAGGTTTGAGCATTTTTGGAATAAAAACACCAAGGAAGGTAGCAAAAAAAATATCAAAGCACACTACGATGTCTCCAATGATTTTTACAAGCTTTGGTTAGATGAAACCATGACTTATTCATCGGCTATATTTTTGGAATCAGAAAATCTAAAAGAAGCTCAAGAAAACAAATATAAAAGAATCTGTGAAAAAATAAAACTGAAAAAAGGAGATCATGTTTTAGAGATAGGCAGTGGTTGGGGAGGATTTTCTATTTATGCCGCCGCTAATTATGATTGTCAGGTAACAACCATTACTATATCTCAAAGACAATTTGAATATGCAAAAAAAGAGATAGAAAAAAGGGGGCTTAAGGATAAAGTAAATATTTTACTAAAAGATTATAGAGATCTTGAAGGAGCATATGATAAAATAGTTTCCATTGAGATGATAGAAGCCTTGGGTTATGATTATATACCTCTTTTTGTAAAAAAA
>RRYU01009501.1_pt1 | contig 30931 bp, 23 predicted proteins | sample 2162651 | NCBI WGS metagenome assembly RRYU01 (sample SAMN10267283, study PRJNA491782) | microbial mat metagenome | isolation source: biomat in the production well | place: Japan: Minami-Kanto gas field, natural gas well KTG3 | collected 2017-06 | reverse complement strand
GAACACCGCCCCACCGTTGCCGCTCGTTCGCACCTGCCCGTCTGTGGACGGTGTGAGGAATCTCCCATGAATCACTATGATCGCACAGCGGAGATTCCTCCCGCCGTCGCAACGGGGCGGGTTGGCGTCTACAAGCGGCGCGGCGGCGACCGCGGTCGGAATGACATCGAACATCTTTGTCAGTCCAACGGGCCGCCCACCCCGCCCTCCGTCATACCACCACCTCACCTGCGGCCCGAGGAATCTCCCATGATTCTCGCTGAATGAACAACGGGGATACCTCCCGCCGTCGCAACGGGGCGGGTTGGCGTCTACAAGCGGCGCGGCGGCGACCGCGGTCGGAATGACAGTGACACACCATGTCATTCCGACGGGCCGCCCACCCCGCTGCCCGACATGCCACTACCCCGATGGGCGGCCCGAGGAATCCCCAGCGACGATCCATGACTCAGCAGCGGGGATTCCTCCCGCCGTCGCAACAGGCGGGTTGGCGTCCACAGGCGGCGGGGGCGGCGACCGCGGTCGGAATGACATGGCGTTTCGGTGTATGTGTTCTCTTCGTGTTATTCGTGCCCTTCGTGGCTTCAACCAGGCACGAGCTAACTACTACAGCGCACCGGGTTACGCGCCTGGTCGTACACCCGTTCAAATTCGGCCATAAACTCCCTGGCCAGATTGGGGTCATCAATAATCACCAGATTCTCGTCGTTGGTCTCTTCGGCACGTCCAGTGAAGTTATATGAGCCAGTTATGACAATCTGTTCGTCGATAATAATGACCTTGTGGTGCATGGTATAGCAATTGCCATCTTCCCATACATCAACACCACCCTGCTGTAGCATATCAAATTCAGATCCAGTTCCCCCGGCATTGCGCTTTTCAAAAACGCCCTGCACGGTGACACCAGCCGCCAGGCGATCCAGCATAGCCTGACCTATCTCATCGCTGGTAAATGAGAATGCGAGAAAATGAATACTCGAACGAGCATCTTGCAGCAGTTCAACCAGTCGCCCCGCCTGGCGATCTTGCGGTGAAAAGTAGTTTTCAATAGAGGTAGAGTCTATGTTGATGATCGGGTTAGGCGCCAGCGCATCTTTATCATTGCCAAAGATCCCGTCCGCCATCTGGGCAAACTCGGCGCTATAGTTTGCTACAAGCAATGGCAGAGTAATACGTAGCATGTTGTTGTTATTGCGATAGGTGTCATTCGTAGTCATATTCCATGACCCCATCCAGACCAGGGCCTCGTCGACAATCACAAACTTGCTATGTAAAAATGCCGTGCGCTCTTCCCAGGCAATCGGTATACCAGCCTGTTCGATCTGCCCGGCCCATTCCGCCATAGCGGGCTTCTCGAGATTCTCCTCATCCAGCGCCAGGCGCACACGCACGCCCCGTTCGGCGGCGCGCACCAGGGCATCGCGGATGCCAGGCAGATTATATTCAAACACAGCCACATCGACACTCTGCTGTGCATTATCAATATCAGCAATTAAGGCTGTTTCCAGCGGCGGCGGGCGACGATTGGCGGGCACATCGGGGTAAACCAGATACGGGGTAGTGAAGAAAACCTGAAGCGAACCGTCCCCGTCTTCATACACCAGCGGCGGCGGATCATCCAGACCAGCGTCTTCCAGACTGATATAGCCCTGCTGTACAGCATAGCCCAGCAGCAGCAAAACCAGCAACCCGATGATCAGCCGGATGGATGGTGCAAATCGTTGGGATCGCTTGCGCGAGCGGGATTTTGACGTAGAGCGACTCATCTGCGGCGTGGCCGACGGCGCATTACCAGGCACATACGCAACTGCCGACGATGCGCCTGCCAGAGAGAACGTTTGGACGGACCTTGGTACCCCCGGCGTTCCGCCGACAGGGAACCATGCCCTGCCGGTAACGAACCACCCGGCGTATCCATAATCTGATTAAACAGGCGTGCCTGCCCCTGATCGGCAGCCAGGCGCAGCAACTTCTGCCGGGCCAGCAAGACTAACTGCGTAGCATCTTGTTCATCAACATGAGCATCGGCAACATACAACACTGCGCGTCGCACAGCCCCGACTGCCATATCAACATCGTCATCCGAACAGGTCGTATCACTGGCAATACGTGCGGCAACACTACTAGCCCAATCAATCAGCGGACGAGCCTGAGCATCTGTCAGATCATTGGTAAGACCCGGATCTTCGAGGATACGTTCAGCGGCCTGTTGCTGTCGTTGCGTATTCAACATACCCCTCGCTTTAAAAGATACCATCCAGACGTGAAGCCTGACGTGGTGTGCTACCATCCCGTCCAAAATCATCTTGCCGAAAGACAATCTGACCTTCTACCATGGTCAGCATCACCTTGCCCTTGAGTTGCTGCCCATGCAGTGGATTATTCTTGCCCTTTGAAACAAAGCGGCTTGTATCAACCGTCCATGGCAAGTCTGGATCAAAAATAACCAGATCCGCCCGCGAACCTGGTCGCAACGTCGAAGGAGCGCGTCCCAATACCTGAGCTGGCCCTTCGGTCAACTTGGCCGCCACACTGACCAGATCCAGTTCGCCCCGGTGAACCAGCGTAAGTACCAGACCGAGCGCCGTTTCCAGCCCACTGATGCCACAGGCAGCCAGACCATACTCACACTCCTGATCGCTGATCGCATGGGGCGAATGATCGGTTGCGATCGCATCTATTGTACCATCACGCAAGCCCTCTACCAGAGCCTCTACATCGGCATCACTGCGAAAGGGCGGATTCACGCGTGTACGTGGATCATAGGGAGACAACAGATCAGGATTGAGCCATGAACGAAGACCCAACCCCTGATGACTCGGCTCGGCCTTCTTTGTGCGGCCACGCCGTCCAGTGGGCAGCTTGACCGGTTCTGGCACAGGGCGCGGTGGATCATCTATTCCTAGCGATCCCAATACCCAGCGATCCGTCAATGTCAGATGATGCGGTGTCACCTCGGCGGTAATGCGTACACCACGTCGCCTGGCACTACGCACTAACTCAACCCCACCAGCAGTACTGACATGACAGATATGCAGGTGTGCACTGGTCAATTCGGCCAGCGCAATATCGCGTGCAATATAATACTCTTCGGCTGCAGCCGGATACCCCGGCAGACCCAGTCGCGTGCTAATCTCGCCCTCGTGCATGGCCCAACCAGCGTTCAAGTGAATATCTTCACAGTGGCACATAATCGGCACATCCAGCATGCGGGCATACGTCAGTGCATGACGCATCACCACCGGATCAGACACCGCTTTGCCGCCGTTGCTGAACGCCCGGCAACCAGCCTCAACCAGTTCAGACATTTCTGTCAGGGTGATGCCGCGACAGTCTACCGTGATCGCGCCGATCAAATCCACATGCACATGCGCCTGTTGCCGGGCAATCTCGCGAATCTGCCACGCAACCGATGCATGATCCAGGGGCGGAAGCGTACCGGGCATAGCACAAACAGTGGTAAACCCACCCTGAGCGGCCGCCAGCGTTGCTGTGGAAATTGTCTCTTTATGCTCTTCGCCGGGTTCGCGCAGGCTGGTATGCAGATCGGTAAAGCCGGGGGCTACCACACAACCACGGGCATTAATCACTTCGATATCCATGCCAGCCAGTTCGCGCTCAGGCGTCATCTCAGCCAGGTCAAATACCTCGGCAACGCTGCCATCCTCGACCAGAATATCGCCCACCGTGGCAACACGCTGAGCCGGGTCAATAATGCTGCCATGCTTGATCAGATATCGCATACATTGCCCCACTAGTGGAAGAAAACATCTTTTGGTCGCAATTTTTGCGCCTCCGGCGCAAAAATTGCGACCAAAAAGAGATCATGTACCACGCTGCCGCAGGCGAAACAGGTCTTTGGGCTGATCAAATGTCTGGTTTGCACACCCACCGCGTAAGTCCTGTCTATAAGAACTATGCCGACCGTAGGCTATCATCACAATTGCCTGCCAGACGATAGAGCATCGCCATACGCACCGCGACACCATTAGCAACCTGTTCATGGATCACCGACCGGCCCGATGCAACAATGTCAGACAGGATATCTGTGGTGTCGTTCAGCGGGCCAGAATGCAAGATCAGCACATGCTCACCCAGCCGATCCAGATGCCTGGAGGTAAGCGTAAAGCAACGCCGGTACTCGCGCAGCGAAGGCAGCAAGCCAGAGGCGAGCCGTGCCTGTTCCAGCGGCAGCAACATCACCACATCCGCACCCGCCAGGGCCACATCCAGATCCGACGTGACCGTCACACCAGGCCAGGTAGCCTGCCAGAAGCGTGCTGGCCCCAGCAATGTCGCCGGAGCACAGAGTGTGATATGTGCCCCCATACGGGTCAACCCCCACAGATTAGATCGGGCCACGCGACTATGTAAAATATCGCCAACCAGCACAACTTTTAACTGTTCAACCTGGCCCAGCTTATCCCGAATCGTATACAGATCCAGCAGAGCCTGCGACGGGTCTGCATGAAAGCCATCGCCAGCATTGATCAACGCCCCCTGAAAATGGCGCGCAGCCAGATATGGCGTGCCAGCCTGAGCATGACAAACCACCAGCACATCCACACCCAGTGATTGCAAAACCCGTACGGTATTAACAAATGTACTGTGTTCAGAGAGTTGCCCCCCCTCAGGGGTAAATGTCATCACATGGGCCGAAAGCGCATGTGCTGCCAATTCAAAGGAGAGCCGCGTCTGAGGATGCGCATCATGAAACAGGTGTACAACTGTTTTACCCCGCAATACCGGCACCTGCTTCATATCGCGCGACAAAATTTCCTTCATGCTATCTGCCGTATCCAGCATCGCTTCGATCTCGGAACGACTGAATGCATCCAGATCCAGGATCTGACAGCGTTGCTGTGTACGTAACGTATCTGACTGCGGGAGTTCAACCTGGGTCATGGAGCAACTCCTTATGCTTCAGACCGCACAATCAGCACGGCATCCTCTGCCGCATCCACTTCATGTAACTGTACCTGAACACGTTCATCGCGTGCTGTCGGCACATTCTTGCCCACAAAGTCAGCGCGGATAGGCAATTCACGATGCCCGCGATCAACCAGCACTGCAAGCTGAATGCGTTCCGGTCGCCCCAGGTCAGTCAGGGCATCAAGGGCCGCCCGCGCCGTACGCCCGGTGTAGAGCACATCATCAACCAGCACGACAATGCGGCCAGTGATATCGAAGGCAATACTAGTTTTTTGCGGCGACTGCATCGGCCCACGTACACTGAGATCATCACGGTAAAAGGTTATATCCAGGTGGCCTATCGGCACACGATACCCCTCGAAGTCTGCCAGTGCAGCCGCTATGCGTTCGGCCAGCGGAACACCCCGCCGCCGGATGCCAATCAGCACAATGTTGCTGACTCCTTCATTCCGTTCGGCAATTTCATGGGCAACCCGGATCAGCGCACGACGAATATCATCGGCTTTCAGGATCTGCCTGGCACTTGTACTCATAGTCGTCTGCTCCATCACAACCAGCGAACGTCACAAGGGGTTATCCGTACAACTAAACTGAAGCGTACCAGTCAGGATTAACCAGAATGGAAACTGCTGCATTCTAGCACGGTATTGTCAGGGGTGTCAATTGGAGTGCTTTGAGCAATAGGACGTACGCGGTTGTCCATCCAAAGATGTTGATTCGCCTGCGGCAGGGTGGAAGAGAACATCTTTTGTACTCGATTTTTTCGCCTCCGGCGAAAAAATCGAGTACAAAAAATAGAAGATACCACGCTGCCACAAGCGAAACAGGTCTTTCGAACCATCAAAGGTGTGGTTTGATCCACCACCGCGTAATTTGTGTCAGGAGGTGATCATCAATCGCTCAACACGCATGTCCAGGGCAGGCGCAACACCATATCACCCGCCTCACCGGTTACACGCCGACGGATATCGGTGGCAATGCGATTATGCTGCGCCACCATCGCGCCCATATCAACCACACGCCCCGTCTGTGGATGCACTAACTGGCCGTGATCAACCACAACCCGGCCATCGACAATCGTGTAGTCTACCGTTGCCAGCGCAGTATGAAAAATGGCTTCCAGAGGATTATCACACCCGGCACACTCAAGCTTATTGCTCACATCAATAATCGCCAGGTCGGCCGCATAGCCAGGCGCTATACGACCAATCTTATCCCGGCCCAGACAGCGTGCGCCGCCCAGGGTCGCAACTTCCAGAATCTGGGTCGCCCGCCAGTAGGATACCCCCGGCTGAGTGGCATCAAGCCCCTGCAAGCGCCCGGCCAGACGCGCCTCCGATAGCATGTTATGCCCATCGTTACTGGCCGCGCCATCAGGCCCAACCCCTACCTGAATCCCCACTGAACACATTGCCGTTACCGGTGTCACGCGCTTCTTGGCCGTAGTACACCAGGGCGTATATGCCACTGATGTATGGGTAGCGGCCAGGCGCACAATATCAGATGGTTCAGCATACACACAATGAGCCAGCCAGACATGCTTGCCCAGAAACCCGACATCCTCCAGGAACGCCAGCGCATCCAGTCCAGCCAGTCGCTGGCAAGCCTCGTTCTCTGTTGCCGTCTCCAGGGCATGCGTATGCAGACGTACCCCATATCTGGCAGCTAGATCCGCCACGGCCGCAAAGACGCGCCGGGAAGCCGCGTAGTAGCCACAAGGCCCTAATCCGACCTGAAGCATCGCATAGGGATCGGGGTTGTGGTATCTGCGAATGACTGCTTCGGCATGCGCCAGGATGGCATCGTCATCTTCTAACACCTGGGCTGCCCAGACACTCTGACCGGCCTCATCGCGCCCCAGGCTGCCACGCACTGGATGGAAACGTATGCCCAGTTCATGCGCCGCCTGTACTTGAGCATCAAAGATAGCAGTTCGTCCATGCGGATACACATACAGATGATCACTTGTGGTTGTGCAACCAGACAGCAACAGTTCTGCCAATCCCACCCATGCTGCTGTATAGGCCGCCTCGGCATCAAGTGGATCAAGCAAACGACAGAGTGTGGCGATCCACTCGACAATCGGACGCTTCTTCAAACCATCAATACCGCGATAGAGTGTCTGGAAGAGATGATCATGGGTTGCGATCATGCCCGGTATCACCAGCATGCCGCTGGCATCAATCACGCGATCTGGCAGCACCGCCATCTGCGCTGCCAGATTTGGCCCGATGGCGGCAATCTGGTTGCCATCGATCACAATATCGACATTGGTTAGCACATCGCGCTGTCGATTCAGCGTGGCTACCCAGGCGGCATTCTGAATGAGGATGGTGGTTGATGTTTTAGGCATATCTATTCTGAACCTACAGGACATTCGCGATACTTTTCTCAAAAAATTTCCCTACGGGAAATTTTTTGAGAAAAGTGTAGTACTTTATAATCTTTTTTCCAAAAAGTCTGGCCTCTGGCCAGACTTTTTGGAAAAAAGATCTCCTTCCACCCTGCCGGAGGCGCAATAAATCATCACGCTGGAATACGCTCATAACTGCGTTCGACTGGCATTGTTACTGGCATTGTTACAGGTGGCAAGGGCCACGTAGCCACAGGCATAAGCTTACGTTCCACAGCCCACGTATCCTCTAACAGCGTCATGCGTGTGTGTGCCTGCCAGCCGACCAGACGAAAACGCCGGCGATAGTGATCGGGATTATCGCCAATATCTTCCCATACCTGCGCATCGCACGGCACATAGAAGCGTCCCGGCACTGCCGCCGGCGCTTCTTCTTGCCACAGCGTATCTACCAGCGGATTAACTTCCTGGCGACTACGATGAACCGGTTGCTCAAACAGCGTCGTAAAGGGATCGGCTGGACGATCCCATTCTAACTGAATCTTCAGCCGGCCCTCGGTATGAAACATATTGGCAGTAACGACCAGCGGGCGCAGACGCACATTTCGCCCCATCAAACTGCTGTTCGTATCACAGATCGTACTGCCATACTCAGCCCACGACCGGGTTGATACCGTGGAAACCGCCGTCAACGTACTGGCAACATGCTGTCCACGCAGCTCTGGATGTACCACCGTCGTCCAGAAACGCAGCCCGCGCCGCCCTTCGGCATGGCCGTCCCACACAACATACTGTGCTGCCACAACTTCGTTACCAACTTCCGCCGTAACAACCATGGCCGGGCCATTCAAGCCAAAGTGGGCCAGCGCAAAACGGGGGCTGGGTTCATTGAAACAGAGCGACTCGATCTGCTGCACGCCCTGCATATATGCTTTGACATCACGCGACTTATGACTATCACGCAAATAGACATCAACCGGCAGATGTACGCCGTCAAGATTGCGCTGAAAGAGCGCATGCGTATCGCCCTGGGTGATGATACAACAACGATCAATAGTACTGATATTCATGCTTAATCTCCATATATATAGCGATATGGGTTGATACTCAAACCCATACGCGCTTCTTCATTTGTTAATCCAGCCATTTGTAACTGTTCTATATACCAGTGCAGGCCCTCAGCGGGAAGTAATGGATCGGCTGCTTTATAACGACCTAGATCGCTCGAAAAGACAATATGCTCTTTGCCAAGCGTACGCACATCAGCTACTATTTGTTCAGCCGAGTATGCCCCCGGCTTGCCGTCACGTAGAAAAACGGCTGCCCGTTCGACGTAGACTGCTCCCTTGCCAGGATGTTCCCGGCCATAGGTCACCAGATGACGTTGTATCTCAAGTGGGGTGCGGATCAAGCGCGAGTCGGGATGCACCCATAACACCCGTAATCCCATATCAATAGCCTGGATAATCAGGGGCACACTGCGTTCCCAATTCGCATGCGGCGTTGCAATGACTGCCCCGCGATCGCGGGCAATTTCTAGCACTGCCAGCGTCTCGGCACTCAGCCGACCATACCCATCCGTATGCGTCACTGTAGTATGTTCTGTGCCGCCTGCTGCGATACTAGTACGATAGGCTGCATCGATCACACTACGGTGATAGGGGTCACAAAAGCTCTGAAACCAGACGATCGGATGCGGGTGGGCATACTGCTGTAATTCCTGGGCAACTTTGTCTGGATCAATGCCCGTCCAGTTCAATGCCACTGATGGCAACAGACGTGCCGAATCAGACGGAACAACCACGCGACTATAGTGCGTGCGCAAACCGATCACCTTCAGACCGCTGTCGAGCAGATCGGTGGCGGCAAACTGGCGTCGCACATGCTCGCCCTGCGCATCGCCGTCGATACATCCGTCCACAGTGTGATGCCCCACATTCACATGCAGGTCACACACCTCGGCGGCGGCAAACAAAGACTCAATCGCCTGACGAAGCGGCATCTTAAATCGTCTCCACCGGGCGATCAGCCACAATATCGCTACGATACACGCCCTTGTACAGACCCACTTTTGTATTTTTAATCGTATTGCCCCACCACGCACCCTGATCACCATGGGCCGGTTCCAGCCAGTGCGGGTTCTGTTCCCAAAAATTGATCGCATCTTCAATCGTCGCAACCAGGGCCGGTGCATCAACACGCGTCAATACCTGGCGCTGTGACCTGACAATCTGCTCCCACTTTGCGTGTTCGCGGCTCAACATCTCCAGATAGTTGCTACCGCGCAGTGACTCCCACTTGCCATGATGATCCTCATAGCCATAGTAACCACCCGGCGCATCGGCCAGTTCGGCCTGTGTCTTAAACATCGGGTCGTAACCCATGCGGCCATTCGGCGAAAACGACGTTGTGCCATCTTCACCGTGCCATCCGATCAGCTGATCCACGCCAGCGTAGGGAATTCCCTCGATATAGGCACGCGAGTTGCGGATCTTGCCCCGGCCAGCCAGCTGCTCGGCCACCAGCGCCGCCACCACCTCGCGCAAGAGCGGCGTATGCGTACGGCGTAGCTCGGTGGCATAGGCCTGTTCTTCACGCCCGTGCTGTGCCTTATGCCGCCGACTAATAATCGGGCAATAGGTCGTTGTAATGCCGCGATCCCACAACCAGCGCGACAGATCAACCACCTGATCCAGATTACCCGGCTCGCCCCGTTCAGGATGCGGCGGGATAAGCACAATATTGGCAACCGCATCGATCCCATGCTGCGCAAAATAAGCCAGCATATGCCCACCATAGGCAGCCTTCTTCTGGCGATCCGAATACTCTGCCGCACCCATCCGCGGCAGAGTATCAAGCGGCAGATAATCCACACTAGAATGGATGCGCTCTAGCACCTGGGTAAGTTGCTCTTGAATATCAGGCTGATGCAGAATAGACACGCCGTCGGAAAAAAGCCCGGCCATAAAGTAGGGCTGGTTCCGCGCGGCCCGCAACACATCGATAATTGTGCCATAGGTGACAATACGGTCGTCAATATAGCGCTTTGGTTTATAGGTACTCGGCTCACCGCCCAGAATACGCATATACGGCGCATAGCGCGGCTCCTCGCCGGGCTGCAAACCAGGGTTATAGGCCTGCACCACCGTGTCATTGATAATCTCAAACACGCGCGCCCAGAATTCCGGACGCATCACCACCTCGGGGGCATGCCGGATATGTACCGGCACCGAACAGCCAGCACAATCCAGGGGACATCCCAGCACAGGAAAGGACTCGCTATCAAGCGCCACTGGTATCGGCAGATTCCCATCACACAGATGCTTCCCGGTAATCATCTGGTCTGACGTAAAAGGAACTTCATTGGGCAGCCGTTTGGGTGCCACCGGGTGATATTCAAGCGGCGCATCGACAAATGACTGTTCCAGCCATGCTATGCGCTCAACTGACGTGACAGGTACACTCTGCATCTATCATTTCTCCCTTCTCAATGTGGCATATATCGATACACCACCAGTAGTGTTTGTTATATATCGGGCCATTTTGCAAAAAAAACCTCCCCAGGAGCAAAAAGCTCCCAGAGAGGTTGGCAGATCATATATAATAAGATGTATCCGGTTAACCTGGAACCAGATTGTAATACATGCACTCATCATGCCTCCTTCCTGGCCTCACGGGACCAGTTTAAAGGATAGCTCCTGAATTTGAGCTTACCATGGCTCCTCAGGATTGTCAAGTTTCCCATTGTGCAAATACGCACAATAAATTGTTAGCGCGAAATGTCCTCCCTCTCTCTGAGAGCTTGCATGACCCACACGTGGGGCAAGCGGGGACCTCCGGCCCCCGCAAAAAAAGTGTTGTCGGTGTGGTGTGGCGGCTTTGCCGCCACACCACACCGACAACACGAGAATTTTGGCGGGGCGCAGCCCATACGCATCACCTGTAGGGCGGTAGCCCTAAAAAACCACTTTGTCGTGCTAGATTTTGCCAGCAAAGCTGGCAAAATCTAGCACGACAAAGAAATTCTTTGGGGCCGTAAGCCCTCAAACCCCTGCCGGGAGGCGTAACGTGGTGCATATGGGGGCGCAGCCCCGCCGGTACCCGTGGAAGGCGGGAAGTTACCTGTTCTATCACATCAGGATGCGGTAGAATTACGGATAATGATAAGCCTTCAGGGAGAGGGGCCAGGGGGTAAGGGCGTCTGGTGTCCCCAGAAGCTATTCGCGCTAATAATACATTTCACCCTGCCAGAGGCAGACACTGATCTTTGGACGGACGACGGCATACGTTTTATTCTTTACAGAAGGAGTGTATCATGATCGTACGCGGTGTTTCGATCAACGAACTGCTCAACCAGAGTATCGTCGTATTGACAAAACCTGGCGTTGCCACATTCGAGCGCTTTGAAAAGCGTGGTGGTATGCGTGAGGCGCTGGTGTATGTGGGTGTTGCTGCGGCTGTAGCGGCAATTGTGGCATTTGTATTCGGCCTGTTCGCTGGCGGCTTCTTAGGGGCTATTCTTGGCTTGATTGGTGGGTTTATCCGCCCAATTGTCGGGTTTTTCGTCTTTGCCTATGCGCTTTACTGGGTGAGCATGCAGCAGGGCGGCACAGGCACCCGCGACGAAGTCTTCTACACGGTTGCCCTGTACGCCGCGCCCATTCTCGCCATCAACGGGGCCATCGCCTATCTACCTGACATTATCGCATGGCTCTTTCTACCGATTGCCTTCATCCTAAGCCTCTACCAGATCTACCTGGCCTATCTGGCTACTCAATCGAGTATGAACCTGACAGACCAGACCCGTACGATTGTTTCAGTTGTCCTGGCCCTGATTGCGCAATGGATCGCCCTGGGGCTTGTGTCGATAGTATTCTAAAGGGCGTATGGTCTGCTAGTAAACCGTTTCGCTTATGTACAAGGAACGTAACAGCGCATTGACGAATCTTTGTTACAATAGGGCAATGTAGACGATCTTGAAGCATGCAAGGTGTGGCAGTACTTTGCAGGAGGAGATGGTTATGACAATACAGGGCGTGTCGATAAACTCGCTGTTTAACCGCAGTATGGCCCTACTGAAAAGTCCCAACGAGGACACCTTCAAGCAAGTTTCCCAACAAGGCGGCGCCCGCGAGGCGATCACGTATGCAGCGACCGTGTCGGTGGCAGTGGCTATCATCGGCTTTGTGATGGGATTACTGGCTGGCCTGGCCATCCCCGCCCTCGCGCCGATTCCAACTGCGTTCCTCAGGCTGATCATCGGTGCGATAACGCCCATTGGTGCGTATTTTATCTTTGCGTTTGTGTTGAACTTTATGAGCAGACAGCAAGGCAGTACACGCACCCAGGATGAAATTTTTTATACGACCGCCCTGTTTACCGTTCCTATCGTAGGTCTGAATGCTGCAGTCAGCGCCGTTCCAAAACTGGGTTGTATCTGGCAGCCAACCGCCTATGTGCTCACACTATATGCTATCTACATGGCGTATCTGTATGCTCGCTCGGACGCGAATCTGTCGGGCAACAAGCCTACCACCATTGCGCTGGCCGCTGGTGGTGCATTGATCGGGTTTCTGATCGTTATTGGCCTGCTAGACTTTGCGGTTGTGCCAGCTGCCAGTGCCATCGGCAGTTGTTTCCCGCTGCTGTATACGGCGGGTTCCGGCGCAGAGTTGCTCAGCAGTTGTTCGCTGAGTCTGCCGTTCTAGCGGGAAATGCAAAGCAGTAGTGCTGTGGAATGTTCTGCGTAGTGTATCTAGCAGATCAACCGAAATAAGTGTTTTTGAAATGCGGGAGCCTTGCTGCCGGAATGCGGAAGCCATGGTCTCACACGATACCGCTGGTTTATTCCAAGTGGACAGCGCATTGCACCTCCGTAGGGGCGAAATTTTTTCGCCCCTACCCCCGCTGGAGAATTAACCAGTGGTATCTCACACGGGTAGTTTTTTGGATGAATCGCATCAGGACGCGTTATGGTTCCTCTCCCCATGGGGGAGAAGGGGCTATACATTACCCACCATTGTACCGCATCCTGATGCGGTACAATGGTGGGCCGCCTCCTCGGGGGGGTCGAGCAGGGCTACGCCCCGCCAAGATTCTATTGTTTTCGGTGTGGTGTGGCGGCAAAGCCGCCACACCACACCGAAAACATTTTTTTGCGGGGGCCGGAGGCCCCCGTGCCCCCACTATGTGGATAATGTATAGCCTGGAAGATGAGGAGGGTGGGGTATCCAGCATGGCACCGGCATCAGCGGAAAAACCCTACCCCTGTAAGGGAGCCATGGTCTCGCACTCCAAAGAGGGTTAAAAACGCCTGTTTGTTATGCCATAGAGAATGGCATTGGCGAAACATCTTACCCTATGCCTAGCAACTTTGCTTTTGCCGCACTGAATTCTGCGTCGGTGAGCAGACCCGCTTCTTTCATCTGGGCCAGTTGCTGTAGTTGTGTCATCATGTCGGGTGCTGCTGCCTGTATAGGTGCTGGTGCCGCCGGGGGTGGGATGGCAGGTGAAGTCTGCTGAGCCTGCATTGCTGCTATCTGCTGTTGTAAATCTGCTACCTGAGCCTGCGCATCCAGGGCAGCAGCATTCGCCATCTGCTGTCGCTGCTTTTCCTGGGCCGCGTTATCCATCGACCCGCTAACCGCTTTGCTGGTTGCCGTTGCCGTACCAGCAATGACCGCCGTGCGTGCCGCCGTGCCGATTAAACCGGGGCCGCTGCGGCCGCTTCTTGATCCTCGTCGCATAGTATTGTATCCTTCTTTATTCTATTTCATGTACGGTCATATTGGCTTGCGCACAGCCGATTATGCTGCATCAACACCAGGCAAAGCTTCCATAGCAGCATCAACCACCTCAGGCAAAATGCGCCCATTCTCAACCAGGCGGCCATTAGCATTTACGATTGCATCACGCAGTCGCGTGGCCCATGTGTGTTCAAAAACCAGAATGGCCGCAGAACTATTCGGCTGTAGCATCTCAGCCGCAACCAAAATATCTTGCTCATTCAACAGATCGTAGATATCGCCATCAACATTATCAAACGCAGCGGCTTCTTCAGCGTCCAGCGCATTCAACTCAAACGACATCACATTGCCCTCGGCATCTTTCTTTACAAACAGCAGGTCGATGATATGAATAATGCCGTTGCTTGTAAGTTCATTGAGTGCCGGAATGATTTCCCCTTTGAACTTATTGCCTGGAAATTCGACAACGAGATACTCGACTGGCCCCATAAGATGAGAACTCCTTTTCAATCTGGATCGCCAGGAATGAACCCCTTAACCCGGTGATACTCAAACTCTTGCAAGTTTTGCATATATCCTATCTATATTACCATCTTTAGACAAGGTTTCAGATTGACCAATTTTACTTTCCATATCACAGACAGCTTGGTGGCATGAATCACCCCACCCCCCATCTCCCCCCCTCTCCCTAAGGGCTATGCGTTACCCACAAATCCAGGGGCGGGAGCCTCCGGCTCCCGCAAAAAGAATACTTTTCGGTTTGGTGTGGCGGCAAAGCCGCCACACCAAACCGAAAAGTATTGATCTCAGCGGGGCTGCGCCCCGCCGGTACCCGTGGAGAGTAGGAAGCTGCCGGTTCTACCGCATGTGGGTCATGTATAGCCCTAAGGATGTATTTGCTCGGGTTACATAAGCAAGAGAATTCTTGTAGCGATTCTGTTATAATGAGGCACAGGCATAAAAAACATGCTGCACCACAGCAACTCAACCTCAGTTGCTCAACTACGCGTACCCGTTCCCACGGGTGCAGGTAGAGCAGCAGAGGAAGGAGCAGGTACCTATGGCTGTCCATCCACACACCATTGAGATCAAACTCATTCGGCAGGCAGATGGCCTCGAACTGGATTTGCTCCCGCTCCAGGGGATCTGGACTGAAGAGCAATATCTTATGCTCACGAACCAGACGAATCACTTGATCGAGTTCACCAATGGCACGATTGAGGTTCTGCCAATGCCAACGCGTCGTCACCAGGTCATCCTATTGTTTTTGTATGAGCTGTTCAAGGTATTTCTGCAACCAACTGGCGGCAAGGTACTTGTAGCCCCTCTGCGAATGCAAGTACGCCCCGGCATATTTCGCGAGCCGGATATACTGATGCTCTGCGATGCCAGCGACCCACGCAACCAGGAGGCATTCTGGTTAGGCGCAGACGTGGTGGTCGAGGTTGTCAGTCCGGACAGGCCCGAACGCGATACGCATGAAAAGCCACGTGACTATGCCCAGGCAGGCATTCCCGAATACTGGATCGTCAATCCCCTCACCGAGACGATCACCATACTGGCTCTTGAGGGTGAACGATATGCCAGGTCTGGCGTGTTTCAGCGCGGCGAACAGGCTATCTCAAAGCTGCTTGCGGGCTTCGGCGTGAGTGTGGATGCGGTCTTTGATGCGCAATGATTGGAAGCCTACTAGGGAAGAAATCTCATAACCATACTATGCCGCAGGCATGCGATCCTTCCCTATCATTCGTATATTCGTGCCCTATCCGTGGCTTAAATACGTCCCTGCGCCCCGGCTGCCTTCGCCAACTCAGCCAGTTGCGCAGTTTCACGCCGGCTCTGCCAGAATGCCCAGAGCAAGATGACACAGCATACCGCTGCCCCGATCCAGATCGCCAGATCAATCGGCTCGCCGGGAACACGCACAACCACAAGAACGGGGGCCAGCACCAGACCAGCCAGACTCACCGCCTTGATCAGCGGATTCAGTACCACCTCGGCACTACCCGCCAGCGGCATGCCCATCGCCTCGCTGATCAAAGCCGCTTTATGTGCTTCGGAATGCTTGCCGCCAAAGTTGCCATCTTCGATATAACGTCGCGCACTGCGCACTGATCCGCCCGCATTCACCAGAAAAATAGCCACCAGCACGCCAACCAGAATAAGCCCGATTATCAGCGCACTCAATGCCTCCACACCCAGCAGAAAGCCTATCACAACCGGCACCAGCAGCGCCGGTAGTGCGATGCTAATCAGCTCCCGCTGAGCTGCCGTGGTTGCCACGCCCATAGCCTGGGCATAATCCATGCTGGTTGCACCTTCCTGGGCCGTGGCCCGGCGATACTGACGACGCGCCGCATCTACTACCACCGCCATCACGCGCAGCACTGCGTTAATAGTCAACGTCAGCGTTATCAGTGTCACCGCCCCGCCGACCAGCAAACTGATCAGCACCACTGGCACTGCCAGATTGATCTGATCAAGCACCGCATAGCCCAGAAAAGCCTGCACCTGCCCGACATTCACAAATGCCGCCCCCAGCAATGCCACCGCACTCAACAGACTGACACCCAGAGCGTATCCAGCCGTGGTCGACCGTGTAAGATGGCCCACCGCATCCATATCTTCCATAACATTGCGAGCGTTCTTATCTACCCCGGCCATTCGGCCAATCCAGCGCGCACTACTGGCTACCGGTGCAAGCTGCCTGGTTGCCATCATCGTGCCCGACAATGCCAGCAAGCCTGTTCCAACCAGAGAAATACCATACAATACTGAGATTGCATCGGCCCCGCCATAGATCATCAGTGGCGACGCCAGCGCCAGTGCCAGTACCAGCATCACCCAGAAACTGGCATCCAGCCCCACCATTAACCCCGACAGCATACTGGTACTCGAACCAGTCCGCGAGAAACGGCCTACTTCTTTCACGCGCCCATAGGTAGTTGCTGTAAAATAGTCCGTCACTCTGCTCAACACAACCGCCAGAGCAACCCCGGTGGCAGCGGCCATAAACGGTCGCCAATCCACCACACCGTTGTCACTCCTATGAGGCATATAATAGGTCACTGCAGCCATTCCCACCACAGTCAGCACCACCGCACTATAAAAGCCCCGATTGATCGCCGCCCTGGCATTGCGCCGCCGTTCATCGGTTTGCACAAACAGGCTGCCAATCAGCGCAGCCGCCAGCCCTATACCCGTTACAAGCACAGGGAAAAGCATAAAATGCAGATCAAGCTCTGCACCTTCCTCGGCACTCCCCATCGCCAGGCCCAGAATCAGTGCCGCCACCAGCGACAACCCCAGACCAACCCCCAGGTCAAGCGACGCACCGGCGCTCTCAACGGCATGGGCGCCAACGCGATCGGCAATGACGGCCACATTTTGCAGATCATCATCGGGCATGCCCATTTCGATCTTGCGTACCAGTTCGGCCCCCGTATTGGCCGCATAGGCTACCACCCCGCCAGCGGTATGCAGCAACAGCGCTACCAGCAACACCCCCGCACTCAGGCTGATCAGCTCATCCGTGGCTGTAAACCCCAGCAGATAGAAAATCAGCGCACTACTCAGCAGCACCAGGCCCATCGTCAGCATACCTGTTACATTGCTTGCCGCAGCAGCCACTTTGAGTGCGGGAGCATAGCCCTTACGTGCAGAAGCTGCCATGCGCACGCTTGCATGGATGGCTGCACGCATACCAACAGACGCTGCCACATAGGCACACACAGCCCCCAGCAGCAGCGCAACCGCCCGACCCCCCGCCACCCAGAACAGGGCCTGCTCTGCACCAACGCGATCAATCACATCCGGCGTCGGCGCTATGACCAGCACACTGGCCCCGGCTAGCACCGCCAGTACGATTACCAGCGGTACGATTATGCGTAACTGCTGCTCCAGATAAGCAGACGTTCCCGAACGCAGCGTATCCCACACCTCTTGCATCCGCGACGTTCCCTTATCCTGACTCACCACTCTGCGGTACATGAACAACGCATAGGCGATACTCAGCACTGCCACGCCCATAACCGCCCAGAGCGCGTATGTTGTCACCGTATTCCATTCTTGCATAATTCGTCCTGATAACCTCTTCAGCTTATCTGTCAATTACACGAGTTACGCGGTCGTCTACAAACCGGGCGTTTGCCCGACCAAAAGATATTTTCTGCCACCCTGCCGCAGGCGAATCACAGCCTGTAACTGGACGACCGCGTAACTCGTATCAATTATTATTGGACAGTGATCCAGACCAGCTATCCAACCGTGTCAATAATACCAGGACTCGCGCCTGTTACCAAATGCAAAGAAGAGGGGTGATTACCCCTCTTCCTTTTATCTAACCCAGTTACACGATCGCGCTGGAGGCTCAAGCCCACTTCGTTACAAAAGTTGGCACACGATAACTCTCTAGTGACGTGACTCAAGCCAACCGCATACCTCCTGTTATCTGACAGGACTTACGCGGTAGTGGATCAAACCACACCTTTGTTCGGACGAAAGACTGTTTTCGCCTGCGGCAGCGTGGTACATGATCTTTTTTTTGTTCCCGATTTTTGCGCCGGAGGCGCAAAAATCGGGAACAAAAGATGTCTTCTTCCACCCTGCCGGAGGCGATATCTGCCCAGAAGATGGACAACCGCATAACTCCTGTTATCTGACACGAGGTATGCGGTATAAAGCTCTGCTTTGCTCGTTGCGCTGTGCGCTTAGAGTCTACGACCCGGCAAATACAATCGCCAGCAGCGGCGCAATCACCAGGCTCACCACACTCATCAGCTTGATCAGAATATTCAGCGACGGCCCCGCCGTATCCTTGAACGGGTCGCCTACCGTATCACCGACCACTGTTGCCTTATGCACATCGCTACCCTTGCCACCAAACGCGCCGCCTTCGACATACTTCTTAGCATTATCCCAGGCGCCACCAGCATTCGACATAAAGATCGCCATCATCACACCCGAAACCGTTGCGCCTACCAACAGACCACCCAGCACTTCCGGGCCAAACACAAAGCCAATAATCACCGGCGTCAGCACGGCGATCAACCCGGGCACAACCATCTCGCGAATAGCCGCCCCCGTCGCAATACTCACACACTGGGCATGGTCTGCTGTCGCCGTGCCTTGCAACAAACCAGGAATCTCGCGAAACTGGCGGCGCACTTCTTCGATCATTTTGCCAGCAGCGCGACCTACCGCCGCCATAGCAAAGGCCGAGAACAGAAACGGCAACATGGCCCCTACAAACGTACCAGCCATCACCTTTGCATCCATAATATTGATCGAGGTTAACCCGACCACCGAACCATACGCGGCAAACAGAGCCAGTGCTGTTAGCGCGGCAGAACCAATCGCAAAGCCCTTGCCAATTGCTGCCGTTGTATTGCCAACCGCATCCAGCTTATCCGTGCGCTGGCGCACTTCCGGCCCCAACTCGGCCATCTCGGCAATACCGCCAGCGTTGTCTGCAATTGGCCCATAGGCGTCAACTGCCAGTTGGATACCTGTTGTCGAGAGCATACCCACAGCAGCTAGCGCAATGCCATACAGTCCAGCCTGGTCGAACGCCACAATAATCGCCGCGGCCAGCACAATAATCGGTAGTGCCGTTGAAAGCATACCCGTGCCCAGACCGGCAATAATATTCGTGGCCACACCCGTTTGCGACTCGCTTGCAATTGCACGCGCTGGCCCACGACTCTCGGACGTATAGTACTCGGTAATCAACCCGATAGCGATACCAGCGCCCAGACCCACCAGCGTCGCCATGAACACACTGAAGGATGTAAAGTAACGATCACTTCCCTCCAGCACAATCGGGCCATTCGGCAACATCCAGCGAATAATAAAGAAGGAAACGATCACCATCAGAATGCCCGCGCCGAACGTACCCAGGTTCAAGGCTGCCTGTGGATTGCCACCTTCGCTGGTACGTACAAAGAAAGTTCCAATGATCGATACCAGAATACCCACAGCCGCTAGCACCAGGGGCAGTAGAACGGCATTGTAGTTGCCAAGTGACGGCGCCCAGATAACGCCAATAACCATCGCACCCAGAATCGCGCCAACAAACGACTCAAACAGGTCAGCACCCATTCCGGCCACATCACCCACATTGTCGCCTACATTATCGGCGATCACAGCCGGGTTACGCGGGTCGTCTTCAGGAATACCGGCTTCTACTTTGCCCACCAGGTCGGCACCAACATCGGCTGCCTTAGTGTAGATGCCCCCACCTACACGCGCAAACAGCGCAATTGAACTGGCCCCAAATGAGAAGCCAATCAAGACCTCTAATAGATCACTCACGGCCAGTATATTTTCTGTACCATCAAACAAATTGACGCCAAAAATGAGCAGATAGAACAGGAGCAGTAGAGATACCCCCAGCACTCCCAGGCCTACTACCGACATGCCCATCACCGAACCGCCAAAGAAAGCTACACCCAGCGCTTTAGCCAGGCTCTGGCGTGCGGCATTGGCGGTACGTACATTTGCCAGGGTTGCAACCCGCATGCCAAAAAACCCGGCCAACGCCGAACAGAACGCCCCGACTACAAACGACAGCGCCACCAGTGGGCTGCCCCCGATACTGACAGTCGCCACACCCAGCAAAATAGCCACAACCACTACAAAAATCGCCAGCACGCGATACTCGCGCGTCAAGAAGGCCATGGCGCCTTCGCGAATAAAACCCGCGATCTCGCGCATACGATCATTACCTGGATCTTGCCTGGCAATCCATGCTGATCGAAAATAAGCATAGATCAGTGCCAGAATGCCAAAGATCGGTAAGGTCCAGAGTACAACTGCCATGTCTCAAACCTGCTACTTTCTAGGTAATCTATCAGGGGATCACCATCCGATAATTTTGCGTATTATAGCATAATATACTAGAGATCAGGCAGATCTACTATCTCGCCCAGAGGCCTCACTGCACGTCTCTATTGGCAATATTGACTATATCTGCCACCATAATCTCTGTGCATGTATGATATAATTTGTCATTTTCGTCGGGTGTACTATCGTAGATATATATTGATTCGCCAGGTACACTGCGAGAAATGGCAACCACGTAACTCTCGTCTGTATCGTTAAACATGGGTTAGGATGACAAGGATGACTGTACCAATCACATACAGATGGATCTGTGTGAGTCACCCCATCCGGGTTCCCCTCTTTTCCTCAGGAACCTTATGCATGACCCACAAATGAGGGCTTGCGGGGGCCTCCAGCCCCCGCAAAAAAACTGTTTTCGGTGTGGTGTGGCGGCTTTGCCGCCACACCACACCGAAAACACTATAATCTCGGCGGGGTTGCGCCCCGCCGGTAGCCGTAGCGGGCGGATTCCCACCCGCTCTACCGCATCCTAACGTGAAAATAGCCGACGGACGGTAGGGGCGACCGGCCGGTCGCCCCTACAAGCCCATTTTCATACTGACCGTGTGCGGCGCAGCCGCATGGCGAACTGATGAGAGAAAGGTGTGGGTAATGATAAGCCCTCAGGGACAGGGGGGAGGACGTATCATCCAACCAAACGGTACAGTAACTGTGAACCATTGTCTTATCCTAACAATGTTTCATTATTGCCCGACTGTACCCTATGCTATCCCGACTGTACCCTATGCTATAATGTCAATGCCCCATACATACTATCTATTGCGCACATATGGCCTGGTGCTTTCTCACGCACGCTGATAAATCATAGGCAATCGGTTAGCCTGTGGTTCATAGCTGGTAACCTGTGTTGGAAGCACATTAGCGAAAAGAGTAGGAACGTTATCTATGAAAGAACTGTTTCGTCGTACAGGAAGTACATTTAGCTCTGATCAAAGCAAGACAGACCAGATCCCCGATGATGTATGGGTAAAATGTCCGGCCTGCCGCGAAATTCTCTATCAGAAGCAGTTAAAAGAAAACTTGAAGGTATGCCCCTGCAACCGCCAGTATCATATGCGCCTGACCGGGCGCGAGTGGCTGGGCTTACTTGATGTCGGATCATTTGAAGAACAGGATATCCAGCTCTGGCCCGAAGATCCGCTCAATTTCTATTCCGCTCAGGGAAGTTATGCCGAAAAACTGAAGGAAACGCAGCAACGTACCGGTCTGATCGATACGGTTATTAGCGGCCTGGGCACCATCGATGGTATGCCTCTGGCTCTGGCAGTCTGTGACTTTGAGTTTATGGGTGCGTCTATGGGGAGTGTGTATGGCGAGAAGATGACCCGCGCCGCCGAACATGCCGCCAGATTGCGTATTCCCTTGCTGACAATCAACCGCAGCGGTGGGGCACGTATGCAAGAGGGGGTTATTTCGTTGATGCAGATGGCGAAAATCTCTATGGCGCTGACAAAACTGGCTGCCGTGCAGCAACCCCATATCGCTCTGCTGGTCGATCCGTGTTATGGCGGTGTGACTGCCTCATATGCTTCGGTGGCCGATATTATTATCGCCGAGCCAGGGGCTAATATCGGTTTCGCCGGGAAACGCGTGATAGAACAGACTATCCGCCAGAAATTGCCCCCAGATTTTCAGACGGCCGAGTTTATGCTGGCCCATGGCCTGGTCGATATGGTCACTCCACGTACCGAATTGCGCACATTGCTGGCCCGCTTGCTCCATATTTATCAGCCTACGCGCCATCCTGCTAATAAAAATTAAGCTAGTAGGAACATAAAATCTGACACCATGAAAACAGCACCAATTCTAACTAATGAGAACCTCAGTACCTGGGATCGCGTTCAGATCGCACGTAACCCTCAACGTCCCCGTACCCTCGATTATATTCAGGGTATGTGTTCGGAGTTTGTCGAATTACATGGGGATCGCCGCTACGGTGATGATGCGGCAATCGTTAGCGGTCTTGCCCAATTTAATGGTCAATCCGTGATGCTCATCGGCCATCAGAAAGGCCGTGACACCCGCGAAAATGTGCGCCGTCATTTTGGTATGCCCCATCCCGAAGGCTATCGCAAGGCGCTGCGCCTGTTTCATCATGCCGAGAAGTTTGGCTTCCCGGTGATCTGTCTGATCGATACCCCCGGAGCAAACCCGAACCGCGACTCGGAAGAACGCGGCCAGGCTAATGCTATTGCCGAAAATATTTTGACTATGGCCGCATTGCGTACACCGATTGTTGCCTGTGTGATCGGCGAAGGCGGTAGCGGCGGCGCCCTGGCGATTGGTGTAGCCGACCGGTTGATTATGCTTGAGAATTCAGTCTACTCCGTCGCCTCGCCTGAAGCCAGCGCCTCAATCCTCTGGCGCGACGCCGCTCGTGCGCCTGATGCCGCCAGCGCTATGCGCATTACCGCACACGATCTGTTTGAACTGGGTATCGCCGACGAGATTGTGCCGGAACCGTTCGATGGCGCTCATACAGCTCGCGCTGCGGTTGTCACCGCGCTGGCAGAACGCGTGCAGGAAGTTTTATCTCATTTGAAGAGCCTGCCTATCGAAACGCTTCTCGAACAACGCTATGCCAAGTATCGCGCTATCGGTCGCTACACTGAACACATCCAGCATACCTTCGACACAATCTTGAGCGAATCAAATTCTACCTCGGCACAGGGCTAATATCCGAGAAGGGGCAACCGTCCGATCACCCCTCTTCATCCTCATCAGGGGCCTCCGCAAAAAATTATTTTCGGTGTGGTGTGGCGGCAAAGCCGCCACACCACACCGAAAACAGTATAATCTTGGCGGGGCGTAGCCCCGCCGGTACCCGTAGAAGGCGGGAAGCTTACCTGCTCGACCGCATTCTAATGCGATACAATTGGGGGTAATGATACAAGGGGGGTGAGGGCGTATCGCCCCCAGAACGCTCTATGACCTCAGTCCAGCCAGACGGTAAAGTACTACGAACCTTATCTTAGACACATCCTTGTCATAAATACCCAATCTCTTCCGACCGATATTTGTATCAAAAGACTAGAAAAGCATTACAATCGGCTAGTTCTCGTTGGTTTTTGTACGAATGTACTAGTAAAATCCTTGACGCTCACTATAAACATTGCTATAATGATCATACCTGGAATAACAGGCCTCCTCATAATTACAGCTCCCTGATATCCAAAGTTGTATACCATTCCTTCGTTGATGAGCGATTCTTTAGATTACATCTACTTTACAACGTGATTCGCTCGCAACTGGATACAACCAGAACTCTTTCAGGATAATTTGTACCTTAGAAATTTGCCATCACATCAGTGTCATTGCACCTCTTTGAGGTGCGCACAGAACAGGGAGTCCTTACTTCGCGATGGCAACCATGATAGCTGCGGGACATAGCGCCGATCAAAGCGCCCTCAGCAGGAGGATAAACAGATGACAACTGTGAGTGGAACGTCACTCTTACAATTCGCTGGCGAGTTGCAAGACCGTAAGCGCTTCCAGGAACTAAACTGGGTTGGAACCTTCGAGGAATATCTGGATGTTGTCGGCCGGAACTCGAAGATCACCCGCAATGCCTTCCAACGCATCTACGATATGATTATGTCGTATGGTACGGAAGAGTTTATCGACGCTAAAAAACGCCTGGTTCGCTATAAGTTTTTCTTCGACAACTCTTTTAGTGGGGACGATGCCATCTTTGGCCTGGAAGTCCCTCTCATGCGTCTGGTTAATTTCTTCAAGAGCGCCGCACAGGGGTATGGCACTGAAAAGCGCGTTCTGTTGCTCCACGGGCCAGTAGGCAGTTCGAAGAGTACGATTGTGCGCCGCATGAAAAAGGGCCTGGAACACTATACTCGTACCGATCAGGGTGCGCTCTATACCTTCGACTGGTATCTGGGCGATCTGGCCGATATCGAGGCCGGACGCGTAAAGGAAATTGAGTGGGAACCCTGCCCGATGCACGAAGATCCTTTGCACTTGATCCCCCCCGATATGCGTGGGCCATTTCTGGCTCGTTTGAATGAGAACCGCGCTGACGATGAGCAGGTGCGTATCGTTGGTGATCTCTGCCCGGTGTGTCGCTATAACTTCCGCGAGTTGATGCGCCGCTACGACGGTGACTGGGTGCAGATGATCCGCCATATCCGTGTGCGCCGCCTGATCTTCTCGGAACAGGATCGCATTGGCATTGGAACATTCCAACCGAAAGATGAGAAGAACCAGGATAGCACCGAATTGACGGGTGATATTAACTATCGCAAGATTGCAATCTATGGCAGCGATAGTGACCCACGCGCTTTTAACTTTGATGGCGAGTTTAATATTGCTAATCGTGGCATCATCGAGTTTATCGAGATGCTTAAGCTTGATGTGGCCTTCCTCTACGATCTGCTCGGCGCTTCTCAGGAGCATCGCATCAAGTCGAAGAAGTTTGCCCAGACGGATATCGACGAGGTAATTATTGGCCATACTAACGAGCCGGAATATCGCCGCCTTGAGAATAATGAGTTTATGGAGGCGCTCAAGGATCGAACTGTGCGTATCGATATTCCGTATGTGACGCGCCTGCGCGATGAGATTTGTATCTACGAGCGCGACTTTAATAACAAGAAGGTGCGTGTGCATATTGCTCCCCATACGCTCGAGATGGCTGCTATGTGGGCCGTTCTGACACGCCTCGAAGAGCCGAAAAAGGCGAACCTGACCCTTTTGCAGAAGATGAAGCTCTATAACGGGCGTTCGCTGCCTGGCTTTACCGAGGATAATATTAAGGAACTACGGAAAGAAGCGCAGCGTGAGGGCATGGAGGGCATTAGTCCACGCTATATTCAGGATAAAATCAGTAATGCCCTGGTACGCTATCAGGAAGAGGGCTATATCAATCCCTTTATGGTGATGAATGAACTGGAGAGCGGTCTGAAAAACCATGCGCTGATCCATAATGAGGATGATCGCAAACGCTATCGCGACTTGCTATCAGTCGTGCGCGAAGAGTATACTGAGATTGTAAAGAATGAGGTTCAACGGGCAATTAGCGCCGATGAAGAGGCGATTACGCGCCTGTGTGGCAACTATATCGATAATATCAAGGCCTATACCCAGCGTGAAAAGGTGCGCAATAAGTATACTGGTCAGTATGAAGAACCAGATGAACGTTTGATGCGCAGCATCGAGGAGAAAATCGATATCCCCGAGTCACGCAAAGATGATTTCCGGCGCGAAATTATGAACTATATCGGTGCGCTGGCGATTGAAGGCAAAACGTTCGATTATCGCACCAACGAGCGTTTGCATAAGGCACTCGAACTGAAGTTGTTTGAGGATCAGAAGGATAGTATTAAGCTGACTTCGCTCGTCTCGCGGGTGATCGACCGGGATACCCAGGAAAAGATCGATGTGGTTAAATCCCGCCTGATGCGCGATTTTGGCTACAACGAGCAGAGCGCTACCGATGTGTTGAACTATGTGGCGAGTATTTTCGCTCGTGGTGATACGCGCTCGAACTTCTGACCCCTGTGCCGCCATCAGTTTCTGTCGGCAGAGAGCGATTGCCCATACTCTCTGCCGATCATCAGATGTAACAAACATACTGCCAGACATCCCTCTTAAGTCAGGGGGCAAGAATACCGCACGATGCAGCCAGTTCCGATCACACGTCGGTTACATTTTACTGCGTCGTGTAATGGAACAGTGGCGCAGTGTTTGCATAGTGTTGTCTAACTGCGGCTATGCTGCTGTCGTTCCAGAACGTAGTAGATAAAAATATAGCATTTTGTGGATATGAGGAACGTATGAGTATTCAACGTGTTGAACGCGATCTGAATCGCTTTCGCCAGATTGTGCGCGGGCGGATTAAAAAGGATCTGCGTAAATATATGTCCCACGGCGAGATGATCGGGCGACAGGGTAAACGCTATGTGAGTATTCCCTTGCCTCAGATCGATATTCCACAGTTTCGCTATGGAGCTAAACAGGGGGGCGGTATCGGTCAGGGCGATGGCGATGTGGGCGATCCGATCGCTCAGGGTGATAGTGAGTCTGGTCAGGGCGAGGCTGGTAGCGAGCCAGGTTCGCATGTACTCGAAGTTGATATCACTCTCGATGAACTAGCTCAGATCCTCGGCGAGGAGTTGCAACTTCCGCGCATCGAGCCGAAAGGCAAGAAGAATATCATCAGCGAGAAGGATCGCTATAGCGGCATACGTAAAACGGGTCCCGACTCGCTGCGCCATTTTAAGCGTACCTATCGCGAAGCTTTGCGGCGACAGATTGCCGCCGGTGATTATGATACTACCAATCCAGTTGTGGTACCTATCCGCGAGGATATGCGCTATCGCTCCTGGAAAGAGACGCTACTGCCCGAAAGCAATGCCGTGATTATCTATATGATGGATGTGTCCGGCTCTATGGGTACCGAGCAGAAGGAATTGGTACGCATTACGGCTTTCTGGATTGAGACATGGCTCCGCTCGCAGTATAAAGAAATCGATATTCGCTATGTTGTGCATGATGCGGCCGCCAAAGAGGTTGACCAGGAGACGTTTTACCATATTCGTGAAGGGGGCGGAACGAAGATATCGTCGGCCTATAAGCTGTGTAATCGCTTGATTGAAGAACGTTATCCCGCCAGTGAGTGGAATATTTATCCTTTTCACTTTAGCGATGGCGATAACTGGGGCGGCGGCGATACACGTGAGTGTATCGAGTTACTGCGTAAAGAGATGCTGCCGAAAGTGAACCAGTTTTGTTATGGTCAGGTGCGCTCGCTGTATGGCTCCGGTCGCTTTGCTCACGATCTGGAAGAATATCTGAATGATGATGAACGACTGGTGATTAGTGAAATTGCCGAACGCGACGATATTTATGATACGATCAAGGATTTTCTGGGCAAGGGACGCTAAATGCCCTACCCGTTTGAATAGCAAGAATATGTCCTTATGAAGAATACCAACCTTCCCCCTGAACTCCAGGCCGCGCGCGAAGAGATTGAAGGCTATGCGCTGGAATATGGCCTGGATTTTTTTCCTATTCTCTATGAGGTGCTCGATTATCGTACCCTCTATGAGACAGCCGCCCTCGGTGGCTTTCCAACTCGCTATCCTCACTGGCGCTTTGGTATGGATTATGATCAGTTGCTCAAAGGGCATGTCTGGCTGGGGAGTACGATCTATGAGATGGTGATCAATACAAACCCATCGTACTCTTATTTGCTAGAGGGGAATGAGGCTGTCACTCAGAAGATGGTGATGGCTCATGTAACAGGCCATGTGGATTTTTTTAAAAATAACATGTGGTTTGCCCATACGAACCGTAAGATGCTCGATGAGATGGCTAACCATGCCTCGCGTATTCAACGTATGATCGATCGCTATGGTCACGATCTGGTTGAGGATTTTATTGATACCTGCCTCTCACTCGAAAATCTAATCGATTACCACGCACCCTACATCCGCCGTCCCGAGGCGCAGTCCCATCAGCCGATTGTGTCGGAAGACAATGTTCCCGTCGTCGAAGGGCTGAAGGTTGACCGTGGATATATGCAGGATTATATTAATCCGCCCGAGTTTCTTGAAGACCAGCGTCAAAAATTGGAAACGGAACTCCAGAAGCAGAAACGCTTTCCCGAGAATCCGCAGAAGGATATCTTGCTCTTTTTGCTCAATTATGCGCCACTGGAACGCTGGCAGCATACCGTCCTCGAGATTGTGCGCGATGAGGCATACTATTTTGCGCCTCAGGGTATGACGAAAATCCTCAATGAGGGCTGGGCTTGCCTGGTTGCTGGTTCGCTGCTGTTTACCGAAAAGGGAATCATGCCGCTCGAGCAGGTGGTTGCTGCGCAAGAGACGCTCCTGGTAAGCGATGGCCAGACCCGGCAGCGTGTCTACGATTGGGCTAGATTCGCTAACCGTGAGACCATTCGCATACGTACCCGGCATGGATTGGAACTTGAAGGCTCTGTCACGCATCGCCTGATGTTGCCCGATGGATCATGGCGGCGGCTAGACGAACTTGCACTCGGCGATCAGGTTGTTGTGAGCGGTGGCCAGCAACTCTGGTCTCAGCAGTATATTGCGATCGACTGGCAGCCTGCCCAGCAGACGATGCTGCCATCGGTGGCTAACCAGGTCGAGCCAGAATCGTATCCTCAGGCTATTGGCGCTCGTTCCGCAGCGTATGCTACGGCAACGGCAACGCTGGAATACACCGAGACGCACTGCCAGACAATTGCTATCCCGGCCATGGTCGATGAACATCTGGCCGCATTCCTGGGCTACCTGATTGGCAGCGGCGCTCTGAGTGAGATCGATCCGGTTGTCGATGTTACAACCCTGGATGCCAATCAGGCCGATCACGTTGCTGGCCTGATCCAGTCCCTCTTCGGGCTAACTGCTCACCAGCACCAGGAGATGGAATGCTGGCACGTATGCGTCTATTCAGATCAGTTGACTGATTTCCTGACCCACCTGGGGCTAAAGACAGGTTCTGTAGCCCGGTTGCAGCATATTCCCGATGTTATCTTGCGTTCGCCAGCATCGGTTGTAGCGGCATTTCTGCGCGCTCTGTATGATTGTACTGGTGATGCAGGCGAATCTGGCATCATTCTTTCCACCACCAGCAGCACCATAAGCCATGTGGTGCAGTTGCTGCTGCTGAATTTTGGCATTCTGGCAACACGTTGTATCGATCAGAACGAATGCTGGCTTGTACAGACAACTGGCACATCAGCTACTCGCTTCTGGCAACACATTGGCTTCAGCTTGCCCAAAAAAACTAGCCGGTTGCGTGCATATATCGAACACGGCCAGGGGTGCGAACCAGCAGCCTGGAGCGACACTGTGGTTGCGCTAGAACATCGCCGCGCCGATGTCTATGATATTTCCGTAACTGAAACCCACCGCTATGCCGCGCAGGGTTTTATCAACCATAACAGCTACTGGCACTCTACTATTATGACCCAGCGTGCGCTGCAGGCCTCGGAGATCATCAGCTTTGCCGATCTGCATAGCGGTGTGGTTGCCACCAGTAGCGGTCGGCTCAATCCGTACAAGCTGGGACTTGAACTCTTGCGCGATATCGAAGATCGCTGGAACACGGGCAAGTTTGGCAAAGAGTATGAAGAGTGTGACGACATTGCCGCCAAACGAAACTGGGACAAGCAACTGGGCCTGGGTCGCCAGAAAATCTTCGACGTACGACGACTCTACAATGATGTCACCTTCATCGACGAATTCCTGACCCCTGAGTTTGTGATGGAACATAAACTGTTTACCTTCCGCTACAACCGCGATACCGATTTCTATGAGATCGCCAGCCGCGAGTTTCAGGAAGTGAAGGAAAAACTTCTGTTCCGACTTACTAATTTTGGCCAACCCTTTATTTACATCGAAGATGCCAACTACAATAACCGCAGCGAACTGTATCTGCGGCATCGCCACGAGGGTGTGGATCTAAAGATGGATTATGCACGCGATACCATGCGTAATCTAAACAAGATCTGGACACGTCCGATTCACCTCGAAACGATCCTTGACGAAAAGAAACGCCTGCTTTCGTTTGATGGACGAGACTTCAGCGAACGCAGGATTGATTAGGAGGTACGCTCATGAGTTTAGGCAAACAGATGACCGAGCGGCTACGCTTGCTGGCAAAGCAGGGCAGCGAGGCCGCTCAACTCCAACCACTCTACAACGAACCCCAGACCTGGCAGTTGCTGCTTGATCATGCCAATCAGCACGCTCGCCTGGAGTTATTTGACTTTGATCGCTATAGCGTCACACTCTGTGCGCTGGAAGTGGGGGGATATACCCATCTTCAGCACGCTGAAACCCAGGCAACGCTAACCAGCCGCGCCACCGAGATTGCCCGTCAGTTAAGCTATCTGGAAGAACCTCTGGCTCTCTGGGAACTCGACGGCCAGGAACAGGTTGCACAATTGCGCTCGACACCACCCCGCTATGATAACGAGGAAGTGTCTTACTGGGAAGTTACACTGTGCCTT
>RRYU01022802.1_pt1 | contig 30979 bp, 56 predicted proteins | sample 2162651 | NCBI WGS metagenome assembly RRYU01 (sample SAMN10267283, study PRJNA491782) | microbial mat metagenome | isolation source: biomat in the production well | place: Japan: Minami-Kanto gas field, natural gas well KTG3 | collected 2017-06 | reverse complement strand
CCCCCCCCAAAGTTGTTCCTTCCGGGGTAGTTACACGGTTTCTGAACACACGATTGAACCAACTTACTACGCCAAGGTCTTTCATCTTCTGTTCCTTTCAAGTTAGAATTTATTGTTTATTATCAGCTATTTACGCTGATATGTCAAATGATAAGAACAGTACTGGCAGGGGATTGTAATCAGCTTCCCCCCTTCCCCCCCACAGTACCTGCATCCCATACCATCACACATTGGGCATGCTTCAAATACTTTGGACTCCCCCGTTCTGTCACAGGCATCACACCCCGCCCCAAATTTCCCCTGCTTCTCCCCCTTCCCATTCTTGGTGGCTTGGGACACCCTACCTTTTTCCACCTTGAACACCCATTCCTGATACCGCCTGTTTCCTTTTGGGTGGGTGCATACTGTGGCGTTGTCCACATAAAAAGCGATGTCTTTTTTGGTAATGGAGGGGTCAAACTTCTTTGCTGAGGTTAGGGCCGTGTCCGTTATGGTCAGGCTTCTCATACCGCGAACTCCTTTTCAGCCTTCCACGTACAATATTCATACTGCGTGGCGCATCTATCAATATCCGTGCGGTTTCCATGTCCCCGCTATTTCCAACTGACAGTTTGATGTTGTCAGCTACCTTTGTCCCCATGTCGTCCCGTAGCATAAACTCCTTGCCTTGGGCCTCTACCATCACTCTACTGTCTGATACAATATCAATAACTCTTACTTGTGTATCAGCCACATAAAAATCTTCATCTTTTTTAAATCCTAGTACCAGTGGCATGCTTAACCTCCTTGTGACTTATAGTTTCAATGCTCTGATTGCTTCCGCTGTTAATACCCACATACTCCCCCCTCTACTCCCCCTTCTATCAGTAACTGCCTTTACCAACCCCTTCTTCCTCAACACCCCCAACTGTGAGGCGGTAGAAGATGTGTCCTGCTCAAGTAGCGTGGCTAGACGTTCCGTATCCGCCATTGTAGCCCCTGCCAGTGCCCCCAAACATATAGCTAATAGGGTTCCTGTTCTTGGTAGGCGTACATTCTCCCCTGCTTCTTGGTGGTGTATCCTGATCCCTTCCTGTTCCGTGTCCAATGGTATCAGGTTCCCGCATACACACTTACCCCAATCCGTCTGGTGGTGTATCTCCAGCCACATTCTGTGACCACATCTTCCACATTTCATAAGGCTGCTCTCTGTTAGGGGGTTTACGGCACTGTACACGGGAAGTGCCATTATTTCAACCCCTTAACCAAGAACTTCAAATGCTGCCCTCGTTACTGACATGACTTCACCCATTGGGGCAAACTTTTTCCCGGCCTTCTTCATTATCCCCATAAACTCTTCAAAGGTTTCTTGGGCTCCAAACACCTGACTGATAAACTGCGGATCAACTTTACAAATACCATCTGTGCTCAAAGCTACGGACATGGAGCTAACCGTCTTTACTACTCCACACCCTAACTTGGAAAAATGTAAATCCCCGTATTGGCTAATGACAGATACGTGCTTTAACTGACCCTTCGATAGCCCTTTCTGCCATGCCTTTAAATGTATTGCCAATAACTCCACTTCCAGAAACTCAACATCCACAGGTGTTCCAAGCATGGCATAGAACTCATTGTCTACCTCATTGTACTCTGCTTCTCTCGTAGTGAAATCCACTACTACCGTGGTACCAGCAGATGTAATTTGCTGTAGCTTGTCAAGCAAGTCCTCTGGTGTGTATTCCCTTGCCATGTAGCACACATGCTGAGTCAGGCAGGTATCCTTGATCACAATCCCCCGCTCAAACAGTTTTGGTGCCATCAGTGCCTTGGCTTCGTAGCTTACTTCTCCCTTTTGGACAGGGACTTTGATCCCCACCCAAATGTTCCCGGTTGCTCCATCAATGGTGATGGTAGCTCCCTCAGTGAACAGGGTGTCTGCCCCTAACTTGGCCTCACCCCCCGTGATTACCAGTTGGGTACATCCTACTACACAGCTTTTGTTCATCCCTCTGGCAACGACTGCTGCATGGCTGGTCAACCCACCGGTTGAAGTCAGAATACCTACACTGGCGTTCATCCCTTCAATATCATCTGGGGTGGTTTCCTTGGAAACCAAGATGCATGGCTCCGTGCAATTGATTGCACTTTCGTTGGAGAATACCGCTCTACCGGTTACCAGCCCTCCACCTGCTGCTATCCCAACCCCGTGCGGTGGGTGGTTGAAACTTGGATCAATGATCGGCTTGGAGAGTACAAGGAAGTCCTTGCCGGTTACCCTCTTGGTAGCCTCATTCACACTGATCAACCCTGATTGCGTCAGGTCATAGGCTATCTTGAAAGCAGCCTTTGCACTGCGCTTCCCATTTCTGGTTTGCAGAATGAACAATTCCCCGTCCTGTACCGTGAACTCAATGTCCTGCATATCCTTGTACAAGGTCTCCAACTTGTGGGCGATGTCCATCAGTTTCGATGATACCCCCTCGTTCCATTCTGGCATGCTCCCAATACTTTCTGGGGTTCTGATCCCGGCAACCACATCCTCGCCTTGGGCATTGATCAAATACTCACCGGTCAATTTGTGTTGTCCAGTCGAAGGGCAGCGGGTGAACAATACCCCTGTCCCAGACTGGTCATTCATGTTGCCGAAAACCATCATCTGAATGGTGACTGCTGTTCCCCATTCATAAGGGATGCTGTTCATTTCCCGGTACGCCTTGGCCCGTGGGTTGTCCCATGATTTGAATACAGCGGTAATGGCTCCTTCCACCTGCTCATGGACTGTCTGGGGGAACTCCTCACCGGTACATTCTTTAATGACCAGCTTATAGCGTTTGATCAAGTCCCGATAATCTTCTTCTGACAAGTCGGAGTCTTTTTCCACCCCGGCATCCTTCTTTATCGAATGCAGGTACCCCTCAAAACTGGCTGCGGGGGCTCCCATCACCACTTCCCCGTACATTTGAATCAATCTACGGTAGGAATCCAGTGCGGCCTTCACCCCAATCCGCTCTTCCCATTCTGTCAAAGTCGTGTCGGTCAGTCCAACATTCAGGATCGTGTCCATCATCCCCGGCATCGACACCCGTGCGCCTGATCGAACAGAGACAAGAGGAACATAATTGAACTTGCAAGCAAGATGCTTGAAGTTTTCATCAACCTGCGCCATGATCAATTCCATCAAATCCCCACGACTACCTACGTATTCAAGGTAGCTGATCGACGCTCCACAGGGGATCACCATGCCGGGAGGAACGGGAATACCATTCCCTGACATTTCTATCAGGGTAGCTCCTTTCCCACCATACTCGGCTTTTGTGGGGATGACGGACGAACTTCCTAGACCAAAAATTACTACTTCCATAACTACCTCCTTGTTGGTGGAATGTTTCTATGCTTTATAATCCCACATGGACTACTGTTTGTCAAATAAAAAAGACAGTTGTTCCGGGGGTTTTCTGATAAAAGATTTCAGGGAATCTTCCACCTTCTGTTTCAATTGCTTCTTGATTTCTGGTGGTACAATGAGCTTCCCGCTGTCGCTAAATCTTCGGCTACTTAGCTTCTCGTAATTGTTGTTAATGACTTCATTGGTAACGTGATCCCCATCAACACCGAGGGCCGCAAAGGTTCCTACAGTGACTACGATCAGATCAGCCAATTCCTTGAGCAGGTGGACGTACTCTTCCTCTGTTGGCTGTCTTCCTTTGGCATACGCCATACGGAATGCTGTCAGCGCCCCAAGGCATTCCAATGCTTCTTCATGGATAAGCTCATGCCGTAGTTTTAACGTCCCCAACTCAGGTAGTGTGGGGGTGTCCCCGGCCTCCTGCCCGAATTCACGCATCCATTCCTTGACTCTTTGGAAGTGTGTCATACTTTCTCCAATCTTTCATGTGGCGTACTGCTACTGGGTAATGTTTGGCAAGGGTATTGTAGGCTTCGTCCTCACTGTACCCCAACTTTCGCATGACATTCAAGGCACAAGTGCTGGTACGGTGGATTCCTTGGTAGCAGTGTACGTGTACGTTTGTTCCGCCCTCCAGCATATCCATAATCATTTCCGCCACCCCCTCAAACTCAAGGTTCGCAAACCTGATAGTCCATGCCGAATGAGGGCGTGAAACCCACAGTCGAAACTTCTTGTCGTAGAGCCCCTTCAACCCATACTTCAACAACTCCCGTTCCTTTAGCAGGCAGACGGTTACCGCATGGGGAAGGGTACCTACTTCATCCGGGGTTGGCATCCGCGACAAATACAGTATTCCTTTACCTAGAGGTATCTTGCCCATATACATTTCTCTGTATCTCCTTTTCAGTTTTTAAATCATCCGTTCCCACCAATCCCATGATCAGCAGATACAACAACAGCATAGAGTAGAACAGAATGTATTTCATGCCCGGTCAACCTTTGGTAGATAGTTCTTCTTCGTCCACCGTATAGATGCTTCGTCCAGTTTACGGGCTACCTTAAAATCCCCTTCCTGCTCCGTGGCAGCGGGGTTGGTCAGGTCTTCCCACGTTTCGATGTTGGTGTTGAAGTACAGCTTCGTTGAAGTCAGTGCTCCATGCAGTACTTCAACTACTTCAAGAACCGTTTGGGTAATCATTCTGCATGTATACATTATATTGCCTCCACCCCATCAGTAACCCCGCTAATGGTTCTCACTCCATTTACTGGTGGGTAGATAAACGGGTTAGGGCATTCTTCCTCCCTCCCCCCAAACACCATTCTTTCTACCTTAATGCAGTAGCGTTGACATCCATCCATCACCTCCCCAATGGAGACCACCTCTCCCTCCACGTAACAGGCTCGCTCTCCCTCAAGATCACGGCCAAATGTTCCATGGGCAAAATCAAAACTCCGAACTTTCATTCCTACAGTAATTTCTTTCATGACTACCTCCTTGTTTTTGGTTTAGGCGATTAATACCATCAGGGCCACTGGCTCTCTGCTGGTCAACAACTTCATAGCCTTCTTGATCCCGAATTCTTTGGCTACTAGGAAAAAATGACGTTTCGTTACAGTCCCTTTCATCACGACCTCCTTGTGGGTGTTGATTGGGTATGCTTTATAATCCCACAAGGACGGTCGTTTGTCAAAGGTTTTATGCAATTAATTGCAAATTAATTTATATGCCAAAACAGCATGGGCCACTTATGTTTGAACTCTTTCAGCAGGGGGAGCATGACTTCCCGCATCTGTGGGTGGGCTCCGGGGTTCACTGCCCTCATGGACATAATGTGCCACCACTCTCGCACGTTAGCCTTGATCTTCAGCTTGGTCTTCAGACTGTTTGGTAACACCGTTCGTGCTTCCTGTGGGGACGCCCCCATTTTTAACAGGGTGTTGTAACTCCACTCCGCCGCCCACATTGCATACCTCCAAACGTCCATCTTGTTCAATTGCAGTTCCATATCCTGGAACTCTACATCACCAAAGTGGGCGATGTTGTCTACATCCACCCATGTATCCCTTGGCGCAGTCGCATCAAAGAAGACCGGTTCAATCACATTCATTCCGTGCTTCCCGTCCTCCGAATAATTACAGTACCGTGTTGACTCCTGCATTGGGGAACAAAGACGGTGACGCACTGCTTCATGACTCACTCCCCGATCTACAATGAACTCTACTTCTATATCCATATACTCAAACGGAGTGTTATGGCCTTTTAGGATCAGCCCCCGCAAAAACCTGTCCCGAACAAAATCCGGGTAAGTAATGAACTGGTCCTCTGGCACACTCTCCAACCCCAACGCCTTGTACTCTGCTCTCAGGGCTTGGGTGTCCTTTGGTTCCGACAGATAGCACGTCCTTGCCGCTTCTTCAATCGCCTCCAAGCCATCTGGGGTATAGCGCCTAATTTCTGCACTGGCCTTTAACAGATTCATACGTTATCCTTTCTTGATTCCGCCACCTTTTGTGCAATGCTATTGAAATTAATTGCAGGAAGGTTCTTCCCAGCCTTCACTTCTGCCGGGATATAGCGATCAACATCAGGCCATGCCTTCTGCAATGCTTGAAGCGTAGTTACCTTATCCAGTGCGGCTTCTACTTCCCGTTCAAAGTCCCGCCGCTGGCGCTCTAACGCATGGGTTTCTTTCCGCTTGTCCACAAGGCTTTTGATGATAGAATCAAAAACCGGCGATCCATCCCCCGGCCATGCACAATTGCGGGACAGCTTATACGGTATCCGACGTTCTTTGGACATATCCACATACATCGGGCTTATGTCATCCTTTACTATACAGATCGTCTGAGACACAAGGAACATCCCTTCCGGGGCCTTCTCCAAGAAGGTGTGCTTCCCGGTACAGGCTAACTCATACATCCTATCAGCTAACCCCTGCTCCTTTTCCTTCAGAGCCTTGTACTTTGGGTCGTACACATCCTTGACAATCTTGTTCTTAATCTCACTCTTAATTTGCTTATTCAGTCTCATGGTTCTTTCCTTTCCTCGCCTCGGGCGTAGTGAAGTTTGGGGACACATCCCCCGCTCGTTTGTTCCATCCAGTGCGTTCAGCGCACTCATCTACTTCCAGTGTGTAGGAACCGTAGAAGTATTCTACCGGCCCACATGCCCCGCAATCAGCGCAGACGATGTTATGGGGAACCAACGATCCACTTGTCGGGGCTCCATGCTGAACTTCCAAATCCATGCTATGGCAAAACGGACATGGCTTCATACGATCTCCTACCAGTAATACCGGGTTGATTTTAATGCCTTCTTTTCCCTCTCACAAATACCCCTCGCCCATGATCCCTGCCATACTGCTCTGCGCCCGTACTTGCGGTGGAGCTTGTGCATCAGGGGCAGATTATCTATACAGATGTCATCCCAGATGTCGTGCCACACCCAATCGTACTTCTTCCCCTTGGGGGGCTTGTACGTATAGGAGCATGAGCAGACAAAGGTTACTCGTGGGTCTTGATAGTGGGGGGAGACCAGATCAATCAATTCCTGATCAATTTCCACCACGGTCACATCGGTCACATCCGTCTTGAGAAGAATGTTCTTTAAGACCATTCCGATCCCCAAGCCATTGATCAAGCAGGAGCCTGTCGCCGCATACACGGCATGATGATGATCCCGCATCTCCGCAGGGGTATCTGACATTACCAGCTTTTTCCCCCGCATCGCTCTGGTATAAGTTCCATGAGGGACGTTCCTCCCCGCAAGAATGGCACCAAAGTCTGGGCGATCTACGGTAAACTTTTCAATCGTCCACCGCTCCCCCTGCATATCTGGCAGATCAACTTTGTGTAGCATTACATGTCCCCCCCGTAAAGTGTAGTGGGTGGATTCCATATCCCCGTCAGCATGTGGGGCAATGTGGGCTTCCAATTCACGTATTCTGGTACGCATCTTGGACTCTATTGGGCGCTTGTTCCATAGCGCAACATCAACACCCTCATCCTCAAAGTGGGCTATGCAATCTTCATTGCTGCACCCACACCGGGGAGTATCATACTCATGGAATAGATCGGGCTCTGCTCCACAGAAGGGGCACTTCTTGGGCTTGTTTGCCTTACTCCTTGTCATTAACTCCTCCCTCGTAAGATGGTGAACAACTCATCCAGACTAATCACGGGAGTCCCATACGCCCGTGCGGTTCGCAACTTGGTGCCGGTACCGTTCTTGAAATTGGGGGAACTCGCTACCACATAATCAGTAGTGCGGGAGACGCTGGACTGAACGGTACATCCCTTGGCCTGTGCTGACTCAGTGAGCAGGTCTCTGGTAACTCGTACCCCGTTCAATGTGGCGGGGCCAGTGAATACAATATTCATAACTACCTCCTTGTTTAGGCTACTTCCAACTCAACCCATGCGGCTCCAAGATTCTTACCAAACACCTTGGAATGAAAATCAGACCCCGTGGCTACAACCTTAACCGTGATCCCGAACTCTTCTTTAAAATAATTGGAGTACGTACCGCCTTCCGACCAGTGCTTGGTCAACTTTTCCAAAATTTCATCCCCACCATAATAAAAGCTGTCGTACACCAACACATTCTTGCCTGATTTTTTCACCCGGCCATTCCCACCGGCCTCAGTAAATCCAAAATCATCACTTTTCAAAGTATCAACTAAAACGGATGCTGGTTTCTTCATGACTACCTCCTTGTGGTGTGGTTGATTTCCTATGCTTTATAATCCCACATGTGGCAATAGTTTGTCAAATATAAAATGCAATCAATTGCAAATTAATTGGCATCCTCGTAAACCTGTTCGGGATACTTCCGCATGTACTCTTCCCTGATCCACTTGCGTTCCGAAGTCATGAGGTCTACCCCGGCTTCGGTCTCTACCAGACAAATGACGCGATGAACTTCATCAATGTTATACTGTTCACCCTTCAGGCCATTCAACATCAGGTAGTAATGTACGGCCTCCACCCATACCTTCAGCTCCCTGACGGTCATTTCTTCCTCCGCTTCTGCTCTTTGATCAGGGCCATCAGGTTGCGTGGTTTCGGGCAGGGTTCTTGTGGGCGTCTCCCCTCCGTGTCTATCTTATATCCGAGCCCACAGGCCCACGCTTTGGGGGTGCCTTCCAACGCTTTACACTTATTGCATGAACTGTATGCCGTATCTGGTTTCATAGTCTCCTCTGCTATCGGTTTGCAATTAATTTCACTACTGCTCTGGCATCATCTGGTATATCATGTCGAACGCATCGGGATCAATAAATACCATCTTATGCACACGGCTCACTTTGGGGGTGAGCATCTTATCCGCCACATCATACTTCATGTGTATGATCCGCCCTGTTCTGATAGCCGTTTCCTGCGTCAACGTTTGGGATGATGGGTTATCACTTGTCGCCTCTACCAGTGCCAGATAGCCCTCGCTATGGAGCTTCTGGTGCTCAGGGCAAATCCCCCAGCCGGTACACCGCTTGTTCTTGGGAATTTCCCGCAGGTTTTTATGGAGCAGAACCTCCCCACTCTCGAACTCACACCCGCAGACTTCACAGATGTTGGTGCCCATAGCAACAAACTCCCCATGCTCTCCGAATTTTTTACTCATGTCCGTCTCCTTGTAGTTCCTGATCCCTCCATTTGAGGATCTGGTCAATCACCGGCTCCGGCATCTGTTGGGAATACCGTGCGAATCCATTCTCCATAAAATCCCACTGTAGTAGTGCAAACCCCGGCATCGAGATTTGTCCTTTGATCGCATCATGCAAAGGTATCTTCATAGCAATTCCTCCGGTATATCTACCTCTTCGCCAAGTTTACTGGCAACGTAGCATCGCATGGCGGATTCAAGAGCTGTATTCCCTCCAGCATCAAATGCAGAGCAGTGGGTAAAAGGCACTTCCAAACAGAGCGAAAAGTTTTTGAATGCGTACCACCCACCTTTATCCCATTCTTCACTACGGATACTAATATTCTCCCGCTCAATAATCGGGCCGCCTTGTGACCAGCCTGTTGATGGAGACCAAAAGCACTCAGGTTCTTTGAGTTGTGGTATAATGATCAAGTTTTTAGCGTGAGCCGATAATCCTACAGTTATGCCCCAAACAAGATTTGGGTATTCACACTTCGCCACTGCCCAATCAAGGGCTGCTCCAGTCAATTCTGATGTTTTGATTTTCACAGATCAATCCTCCTCGTAGGTATCACAGATACCAAAGGCTTCTGCTGCATCTTCAGGAAAATTCCGCAGGAATTTTACCCGTTCTTCCAGTGCATCAATAAGCATGGGCACGGGCACATTGCTTGGGTCTTTGTAGCTGTGCGTGACTGTGAACGCCACATCAAACATGGTGTTGTACTTCTTTACTTGCTTCTTGGTCTGACCCATCGGTTCCTCCGTTCTACTTTGATTGGGGTGGCATGGATCACCCCCGTAAGCACAATTGATATCATCCACATTACTCCAAAAATCCAATCCATTTTAACCTCCTTGTTAGATGGTCAGGTAAGCGTTGACTTCATACTGGGTCTGGAGCTTGTACCACTGGAGCGCCACCCGTGCGTTGTCAACTTCTTCAAGGGTGGTGGCATCGGCCAGTACCATCAGGGCTTCGCCTTCTCTCCCGCAGAAAATCCCGCTCCACTCTTCACCATCTTCTTGAATAAAAGTCAGGTTGGCCTTCTCCCGCAACTCATCCATCATTTCGGTGATCGGAATGAACTGATGGTACTCACGGCTGATACGGGTGAGCAGTTTACGGGTGGCTTTGGCGGCGGGGGAACTGGCGGCTAATCTCATCGGGTGTACCTCCTTGTGAGTGGTTTTTTGAGATGCTTTATAATCCCACAAAGACCAAAGTTTGTCAAATATAAATTTCAATTAATTGCAAATTAAATTGTAACCCCCACCCGTCTATTCTTTCTGCGATCCTCCAGTACAAACACATCCCTCTTTCTTCTGCATGCTACCGGGGGGGTGTACACACTGGCTTGGTAGGTGGGGGATTCCAGCTTGGGCTCAAATACTCCCCCCTGTTTAGTGTGCAACAATGCGCTACCGCAGGTGCTACAAACCACGTTACCAAAATCACTAATCGTGGCACCATAGTGCTTGCACGAAAGGCATATCGCATCCTTGGCATTCTTTAGTATTTTCATTTCTCTCTCCCCTACAGGATGGGTTCCTGTAGTAGCCCCTCTATCTGGCCCTCAATCCCGGCGAGTATTTTTTCCGCCTCTTCTTGAAACTCCATGGGCAAATTCCCGTGGTAAGTTTAATCTACTTTCTTAATCTTTTCAATTGCCGCAACGAGCTGATTGTGTCGTCTACTTTTAGGTTTCTGAGAATTGGCAATAGCTACCAGCATTGTCTCAGCAAAACATAGCAGTGTCACTTCTTTCTGTTCTTGTTTAGTCAGCAGCGCCATGATCCCCCCGACACACCGTAACAGAGTAGGCTTCCTCAATCCGTCTTGCCGCATGCTGTGCCCCAGCAGAGTGGTGCTTGCCCTTATCCCGGCCAATGGATTTCGGCGGAACCGTTTCATAAGCAATCTGGGCACATTTGCTGGCAGTATCAGTGATTGCCTTCTTCCGTAAATTAATCATAGCGTTGTTGGCAGTTCCCAACTCCTCCACCCGCCTTCTAAGTGAAGTTATCTCTTCCCACATTCTTTCATACATATCCCTCAGTTCTCCGTGGGTATCAGAAAGCTCACTATACTCTGGGTAGCTAATCATACGGTACCTCCTTTATCTTCCCACCGCAGTATTGGCAGTACATGGCCTTATTCTCCTTTGTCCCCCCGTCTGTAAACTGAAACATCCCCCCACACTCTGCGTTGTAGGCTCCTTCAATGGTCTCAGTCCATGTGCAGGTTCTTGCTACCTCGGCGCGGAGTTGTTTTAACTCCCTTGCGGCCCTTTTTACCTGTTCAAAGTTTGTTTCTGCATATGGCAGTAGGTTGCGACAAGCATTAGCCAGAGTCCAGTGCTTATCGTGGGCTTCTTTTTTCAAGACTTCGTTCTCGGACTCCAATGCCTCGCGCTTATCGTACTCTGATTGTAGTTGCTTTTGGTATGAAGCAACCTCGGCAATGAGCCAGTCAATATCTTCCTTCATATCTCTATATAGGCTCCCACGATTTACGTACTGTGACATTCCATAAACTTTGTTTTTTAGCTCCTCAATGTTCATCATCTACCTCACCTTGATGCGCTTTATAGGCCCAAGATATGTGTTCTCCCACGGCAGTTGCTATCCCCGCTGTTTCTCAAGGTCGTTTGAAACTCGTATCCCACAACACACCGCCCACCGCTTACCCATGTCCGTAAACGTGCCCTTCCACTTCCTATGACAGTGCCTACAGTATTGCGGTGCCATTACTCGCCCCCCTTTTTTCTTGTGTCTCTGTACCCGCAGAAGCATTTCTGCCCCGGCATCAGAATAGTGGGGTTGCTTTTTGGGTAGGCTTTCATACAGCCCGGACACTTGACCCCCAGCTTCATTTTCCGCTGTCGTTTGTGTTCTTTCCAGTCCCGATAGTAATCGCCCATGTCTCCCATTACACATCCCCTTTCCCGGCATTCTCTGCCCTGTCCCACACAGCCCGATCATAAATCGCTCCGACATGGTGGCGCACCTTCCGCATTTCAAGGTAGGCATCTGCCAGTTCTTTTTCCGGCAGCTTGATCGCCGCTACTACCCACGGGGATGCTTCTACATCTGGCCTGACTCGTTTACTGAGATTGTTCATGACTTTTCCTTCCTGTCTCGATACCTGCGTAGGCGGTCAAAAACCTCGTGCATAAACTCTGTATGCTTTTCTGGCAATACAATCTTCTGACTGTTTCGTAGGTAGTAGTCTTCCGCTGTATCCCCAAACTTGTACCCCATCGCAGTCCAGTCAATAACCATGTGGACTATATCCATGTAATTTTCTGCTGTTTCATGGTGGTGGTGGTTTTGGTCTTTGTGATGTTCCCACGCCAGATCAAAGTCACTATTATCCTTGTCCCCATCGCTTACCTGGAAAAAAGAGTCGCGGTACTGCGTAAACTCTTCCTTACTGAATTTTGACAAATCGTGACAGATGACTTCTTGCCGGAAGGTATGCCATGAGTAGTCATCCCCCACCCACATCATACCCTCACAGGCTTCCGAAACCTCTTGAAACGCAAGGCGCACGTTCTCAAGATGTTCCTCAAGATAATCAAGGTACTGGCGGGTCTTGTCGATGTAATCCTGCCCTCGCATCCGCTGTATAAAGGCCATTACTTTCCCCTCTCTTCCGCAATGATGAATTGCTCCTTAAAGATATAAGACGCTTCTATCGCCCCCTCAATCGCCGCTTGTTTATCCGGGTACCGGTGTCCAAAAGGTCTCCAAGTCACTTTCGGCCCTCCCCATAGATATGACCACCAATCTTCATGCCTGATTTTGATTATCCACATAACTTATTGCCCTCTCCCAAAGGTATTGTAGTGATATGCCTTATCACGTTCTTTTCTGCGATTCTCCCAGAACTCCTTGGCCCGTTCATCAAACCCCTTTGATTCTGGGGTGAAATGTTTCACAGGCCCCGCACCATGGTTCTCTGCTATGTTTCTTGCCAGTGTACCTAGCATGAACATTGTCTCTTCTCGTTCCCCGGCCTTTCTATTGTTATGCACCCGTCTTTTACAATCGGAGCAGATAATACGTAGCTCCCCTTGATGGTTTGGGTCTACTCTGACACTTACCTTCGTTTTATTACAGCGATGACATATTACTTTTCGCTCTGATTGATTTCCGTATCTTGATTCGTAGAGGGTTGGCTTCTTTCCCACGATCTGCTGTCCTTTTCTTTAAAAGAGATAACAATACGCCCTTCACCTGAGCGCACATCAAATTCCTTTACCAATTCTACAGCAAAGGCCCCAACCCTCTCACGGACTCTTTTACTAAGGTCTTCCTTTGCTTCTGCCAGAATAGCGTCTGCCTCCCTTTCAATCCACTCTTTTAACTTTTCTTGGACAAAAACGTAGAATGTTTGGTTCGTCATTACATTTCTCCTCTGTCTGCAAAGCTGTAGTAGCCATTACCGATGATAATGTGATCAAGCAGCCTGATCCCCAAGATGTCGGCGGCTTCTTTCATCCGTTTGGTCAGTTCAATATCTTCCCGGCTGGGGGTGGTGTCTCCGCTTGGGTGATTATGCGCCAGTACAATAGCCGAAGCGTTCGCTACAATGGCTGCTTTAAAAACTTCACGTGGGTGGACGATACTGGCGTTCAACGATCCGATACTGATCGTATGAATGGCGGTCACCCTGTTTTTACTATCCAGAAGCAGGGCGATGCACATCTCTCGGTCTGATCCATCAATGTATCTCTCAGCAAATTCTGCTGCGGTACGGGCTTCCCTAATCTGTGTTGGTTCCCCGTATGACACATGTTCTTCCTTCACCAATTTCAACTTGACTCCATGTACCATGACTACCTCCTTGTAATATGGGCCTGAGCCCCGGAAAAAGTTGTATTACCCTTCCAAATATTCCGAGTGACTGACTGGCTCCCCACCGTTGGGGTGGGTTGGGTCGATACGGTAAACCATCCCAAGCTCACCAAGGTACGAATAAATATGGGAGTCAGGGGTATAGTCCGGGGTGTCGGTAGCTGCCTCGGACAATTGGACAAAAATATGGTTGGCTCTCAGACTATTGATTCGCATACAACCTCCTTGTGGTTGGTGATTTGTTATGATTCAAGTATCCCACAGGGGCTTGAGTTTGTCAAATAAAAAGTGCAATTGATTGCAAATTATTACCCGCCAGTGCTGTGGACTATGGCTTCATGCAAAGAGCCGAAAGCCCCTCGATGAAGGGTGTATCCTGTTTGGATGTTCTTATACCTCCACCCCCCGGTACTTATCTGGTAGAACCTATACGTCCCTCTTCGTACTGTACAATTACATCGTTGCCCTGCCATCCCTTCCTCCTTACACGACATAGGGTAGTTTATATATTTCTTGCAGAACGGGGTGATTAAACTTCCCCCTGACTTTTTCTATTTGATTCAGTAATCGGCAGTACTCATCACACTGCTGGCCGAACGCATACAAATGATTTTTCAACTCCTCTTCCCACCCGCGCATATTGAGGAACTGCGGGTTCAGGGTATAGAACATTTCGTGATTGTATGCCCCCCACTTAGTCCCGACCTTTTTAGTCACTCCCAACCTGAGAACGACAGATTCCATAGCTAGACCGATGAAGTATACTCTCAGCCCGACACACCCGAACTGCTCCCCCACTGGGTGATCATGACTCTTGAACATGAGCTTGGTTCTAAGCCCCCGAACTTTCTCCTCCAGTTTCACCCCCAACATAGGGCTTATCAGCATCCCCTCCAGTTTTTCAAGCGTGTCAATAAGGGACTTGTAGTTATCAACCCGCAAAGGAAGAACGCTCAACTCATACTCAATCATTTTCATGTAGGTACTTGGCAAGTGGTTCTTATACAGAATCATCCATAGACTCCTTTATGTCTTCAACGAGCATTTCTAGTATGCTCCTATCATAAAACGCTGACATAACATCCGGGCCCCCATCGTAATTGTGAATGCGTTCAATAAACACACAGCGTACCATCGAGTCTTCTATCTCACCGATGAATGATCCCACCATCACTTGGGGTACGTGCTTACTTGCATCCATGGAGTTCCTCCTCAATAGCGTTATCCAACGCCTCAAGTATGTAGGGGATGTACTGAACCGTTGGCTTCCTATCCAGATCATAAGCCGCTAACATCGTGGCAGTTACAGGTGGGGTGCAGTTCCCAAAATGCTTCACCAGTTTCTTGGCGGCTTTCCGCAATTCTTCTTCGGTCATTTCTTAACCCCTTTCTATATAACCCACTTGGCTACCGCTTCATCTTGGCAGACCATCAGATCTACTGTAAAAACGTATACATTAAAATCATGCTGGTCGTCATCTAGTGCTGACAGCATCTTCGCCAATTTAAAGGTGTCCATATTTGGATCAAGATTTGGGAACACTTCTACCAGCTTAGTTGCTGCTACTCTCAATTCAGAATTAGTCATCGTTAAACACCTTTCAATCCGTGATGAATGCAGTGGCCACCAAATTATGGTTGTTTGTGTAGTCAACTCGAATAACCACGCCTTCAAACTGCACCGACCGCTTCGTAAAAGTAATGCCACGATTTACCATCATAATTTCTGCCTCATTTTGGGCGTGATCACCTTCTACCGTGTACTTCTCATCCTTGGTAATTACTTGAACTTTCATGACTACCTCCTTGTTGGTGGTTGCTTTCTGATGATTTAAGTATCCTACATTACCCCTCGTTTGTCAAATAATAATTGCAATTAATTTCATTTATTTTCATATCTATCTTTATTTATTTTTTCCAGTAGCTCTTGGGGGATGGACTTCATACTGACCCCATGCCGTATCCATATCTCCCGGCGCATAGTAAGCCCATAAACTACCCCGGCCAGCGCATCGGAAACATCTTTTGATCCATTAGCAGGGTGGTCGATTTTATCCTTAACGTTATCCTTCTCTAGTGAAAGAAGTTCTCGCTGCAACCTTGGGTGGGGAGGGATGCTTAATCTTTTATCGTAGATAGCTGTCTTGGTGAAGATGTAGGGGACAATCGACGTATCCATTGACTGATATCCTGTTATAAACCCCTTACTTTTCAGTATCTGAATACTATCCACCGATTGGTAGGAGTCAAATGTCACCCACTTGATGTTCAGGCCCAACTTCTTCAAGGTGTAAAGAATGTTTCGTATCTTCTCATAACTGATCTCCCCATTCTTGGGAGGAATGACTTCCAGCGAAAAATCAATATTGATTTTCGGCATGGTCTCCATCGCCCCTCCCCGTTCAATATCAATAAACTTTTCCACATAACCACACACTACCCCGGTGTGATCTTGGGTACGGGACAAGTCAATATGAACAAACCGGGGCTCATCCTTGTGTTTGAACCTGTTCTTATAGATCAATACTTTTTCTGTGGTGAACTCTATGGTAGGGCTTTCAAGGATGGACTTCCCCCTGAAACAGGCAGTGACAGCATCCACATCCATAATGAAGGGGTTGCTTGCCAACGTGGACACCCCTGCAACTTCCCGCAACCCATTAACAATATCCTTATTGAATTCAGATCGGTACTCTATTGGGATGTTCATCAAGTATCGTCTATCCTTCACCGGATCGTACATGGCAAGGTCATCTTCCGTTTCAATGACTCGTGGCTTTCTGAACCCGTCCCCAATAAAGATGGTAAAAACTTCCCCTGAGTAGGTGCCTTCGGGTGCAGTCTCCCACGCACGTTTATCGTAGATGAAGATGTCCGAATACCCCTTCGTTGCCAGTTGTTCCTTGGACTCATTTTCTTTGATGTCCGTGAACTGCCCCGGATACCGTTTAGAGGAGACAAGGCATAGCATCCCATACGTCTTTCCTCCACGAATAAAACGTGACTTTCTTCTTCTGGCAATAGAGTTATACAGTGCCCATGCCTGATCATACGTTCCCCCATCAACATGAGCTTTAGAGTTCTCTACCACCGCCATATAGTTCACCTCATCCAGCACTCCGCCCATGACGTTCTGCCCTATCGCCGCTGTTTCTTGTCCTGATAGGGGGGTCACTTCTATTCGGTTGGGGAATACAAGGCGTGATTCAATATCCCGGTCGTAAGGAAAAACTTCTTTGAAGTAAGGGCTTCCCGATAGGAGGGAACGAAACCGATCAAACTCAAGACGTTTCGCATGGGTGGCACTGATCGACTGAAACACAAACAGAATTTCAGAACTAGGATCAAGGTTGAACGTGGCATGGGGGTTCTTCATACAGGACAGGAGGTATATTTGGTAGGCAATCGTGTAGTGGGCGGCGAAGGTTTTCCCTGATCCAATACCCCCCGTAAACACTGCCTCCACATACTTTCCGCTATTGACCTCCAACAGTTCTTCCATGACTTTAGGGTATACTGTCCCCTTTTTATCAAGGTAGAACGAATCCTCAATAAATGTACGCAGACCTACTGGCCGGTACTTATAATTAATCATCTGTTCAAGGGGGGTGAAATCTTTCTCTACCGAGGCTTGTATAATCTTGTCGTACCATTCAAGACGGGTTTCTTCGCCCTCAATTTCTTCCCCCAAGCCCCAGACTTTTAATCCCTTCTCTCGACCGAAGGTGTCTACAAGACGTGTGCGTACTTGCTGAAAGGGATCAGGCATTATAGCCAATCTCTTTCAAAGCGGCTTCTGTCACCAAGGTCATCTTATCAAACTTACGAAACTCGGCTTGCAGCTCATGTATCTTTGTGGCGTTCTCATTGAAGTTGAATCGTGCATCCAGCTTCTTGGGTGCTCGTGCTACAATCCCCACCTCCATCTGTACCTCGGCAATTTGGGCGTAGAGGTCTTTTAGTGTCCGTATTTCCTGCCCCAGCCAATTGAACAACAGGGGGGTGGTTGCTTCCCGCTCATGGGCTTTACACACCCGGCGTTCTTGTAGCTCTGCCAATGCAGTTAATTTCCCCAGAACATCTAACTGGTGCTCGTGCCGTACCTGTAGCTCAACGATCCGAGATTCAGGAACCTTTTCCGCAGTACGAACAATTTTTGTCAAGAGGTGCTTGGAGCGGTATCTGTCCAGTTGTCGTGCAAGGGTCATCACTTGCACGTCTTTAAATAGCCCCCATTCGTTCTGCATCAGTTCCGCCACACTTCGTGCAGGCTCTCCCATGATCAACAGTTGCTCTACCCGAACCTGTTGGGTCTCATCCAGCTCCTCCAGCCGTTTAAAGCCCAGATATGCGCTCTGTTTCCTTTTCTTTGCCATGGCCTACATTTCCAAGAAATCGAGGGTTGGGATGCCTTCGCTGCTACTTGCTTCAGCTACTTGGATGGTGGGGAGGGACTTTAGGAGGTTTTCAATACCTATAGAACCCTGTGCAATTGATTGCACAAGACTTGAGAACAAATGGTCTACTGCCTTTCCTTCTTTGCGACACATACTTGCCAGCTCCAAAAAGTTTTTGAAGTCTGCTTTCCTCATCCGTAGCCAGATAGAATCCTGCCCCCCAAAATCAACAACCATATACCCGTAAGGCAGGCTGTCCCCGTGTTGGGAGAACATCCGATTCAATAACTTGGAAAGACCATCAATGTTTTTAATGTCCTTTGCCGCCTCCTTAAACTCTTCCTGCATTTCTTTAGGAAGACTCTTGGCGGTTTTGTTGATCAGCTTCTTGAACTCATCCTCATCGGTGAACCCAAAAAACTCTTGCAGGATTTCTTCTTCGTATTTGTGGGACAGGGTGGAGTACAAATCCATAAACTTGTTGGCAGACATCTTACCGTGAATAACATTGTGCCTGACGAGCTGGAACTTCTCTTCGTCTTCGGTAAAGTTTGGGTCATCAATAATTGTGACCGGAACTTCCGTGTACCCTACAACTTTCGCAACTTCCCAACGGTGATGCCCCCCAATAATCCGATATAGCCCTCCTTCAATAGGGCGCACCAAGACAGGATCAGTCAGCCCAACGGACTCAATATTGTCATACAACATATTGAACTCTTTGTCGGACATTTCGTTGGGGTTATTACTGTTCGGAACTAAGGAATTTATGGGTAAAAATTGACGTTTTAAGCTCTTTGTTTTTGCTACACTCATACGCTCGGCCTCGGTGTCTTTAGGTATGCTTATTATTATCAAACTGTGTTTGTAGCATTTACAAGGGTTTACACACCTTATAAAATAAAACCATCCTTGTCAACCTGATCCTGTCGTTTAGACAAAAAAGACACCCTTTTGACATGCTAGAGTGTCTTTTTCTTGTCTTTACTTTTTAAGGTGGGGTGTGGCTACTTCTTCAAGTGGCCTGTTACTACTGTTGCATCCTTGTACCCAAAATGGTAGATCAAATCTTGCCTATACATCCTTAGAGGGGCTACAAAAGCATACAGGGTAGTAGTGTGTGATCGCGGCCACGTTGTACTTGTGAGATCGAGGGTCATTTCCTTCGTCTTCTTCAGTTCACGAATGCTTTCTGTCAGAATAAAATCTTCCTTCCCCATCTCATCAAGAATCTTGGCGGGGTTACTGATGGTCACTCCGTCATTAGCGTACTTGTCTTGAAGCTCTTGCTCGTACCCCCCAACAAACTGAAGAACCTGAGCATACAACGATTCCTCACTCCGTTTGGCAATCATAGGTCTGAACACATCCTTCTGCCACGCCGCAAACTTCACGTACTCTTCTACGTAGTTCGCATGGAATCTCTTTAGTAGGAGGTAGGCTTCTGTTACTTTATCTACAAAGAAGGGGTAATCCTCCCCCACAAGAGCGACACTCCATGGCTCCCTTCCCAAGATGATCGGCACCCCTCGCATCAAGGGCTCCATGGTAGACAGACTAAACCCCTCATCCTTAGATAGGTTAAGAATCACATCTATCCTCTCATCAAGGTAGGAGTAGAATTGTTCCCGGTCTGCTTTCGTAGTCTGGATGAATCCTAAGTCGTCATCATTATCCACCCCGCCCTCGGACACAGTGGTGATCAAACACTCTATCGGCCAATCATCTTTAGAGAGTATCCACTTCGACCGCATCACCTCAAACACTTCCCTGTACCTTCGTCGATTCTCTATCCTCTGAACATAAGCAACAGTGAAGTTCTTTTTCTTTTCCAACAGGGTGGTCATTACCTCTTTGGTTTTTAACTTCTGGTCCCCCAACACCGAAGGTTGGGCAGAAGACAGCTTCCCCCGCAACTCCTTCTGCCGACTTGGGGACAAGTGTATTTTACTGGTGTCCAGCACCCCCTTCACCTCATAGGGGGTAAACACCATCACCTTATCTGCCGCCAAATAGCCTGTAAGCACCTGTAGTTCCATGGACGCAATTTCTGGGGGGTACGCATAAGGCTTGAACTTCATCAAAGGAAACCCATCAATTACCACAACCCGATAGTTCCAGTCCCGCTTGGCTTGGACATGGTGTGCAAGCTGCCTGATTACCGGAACCATGGTTGATCGTGCCGTGATCATCATGTCAGTATCCCACAAAAGCCCCCCATGAAATACAGCCTTGACCCACTCTTGGGGTGGGGTAACATACTCCTTGTACCGATCCTTAAACGTGGGGGTCAGAATGTACCTCAGCCGCTCATGCTGATACATCTTGTCCATATCTACTTCCCACGTACACCCCCCCTCTTCCCACTCTCCGGGTAGCAGGTAGTACACAAACATATCCTCCCGGCTTTCTATCAACGCCCTCGCCACATTCTGGAACTTAAAGTGGCAAGAACACTTATGGGGCTTTGCCGTGGTGATGGGATCAAGTAATATTTTCATGCTCTACACTCCATATATCTTCTTCCGTATTTTGTGAAGGTCATCCATCTTTGAGCGAACAACCGCCATAGCTTCAAATGGGTCAGCAATGCTCTTATACCGTAAAAAGGCTTCATGTGCTTTCGCAACAATCTCTTCTGACCCCTCATAAAATAGTCTCCGGTCTACTTGATGCCCCTCGACCCGGAACATGATTGACCCCAATGGCTCGACTTGATCCTTACACACCCTCTTTATATCTTCATCCGCTTTTTTCCAATACCCACAGGATTTCTTCCCCTCACGAGTGTGTTTATCAAATGCTACGCTTGGAAACTCATCAATATACCCAAGGGTGATCAATCCTACCTCATCTTTGATGGTGGCTTGTCTTGATATGTTCCAGATCAACCCTAAACAAATGTGGTGCCCTTCCCGCTGCCCATACGATCCCTTACGAATAACGAATCTCAACATTTTAGGGATGTTCATCAGGTCATACGCTTTCAGCAAACTGTGTATGCTCCCGGTGAATTCATTCATGGTGGGGACTTTATGTACATACGTCCCATTCAAGCAATGGAGGGCCAACCCTCTAATTTCAATGGGCACATCCGTGTCCGTGGCAATACGAATCAGCCGCTTTTCCTTGTAGCTTGGGAACACCATTCGTTCATCGGTCAGGTCTTGATGGTACTTATAACACACCATTAACTCACAACTGTTACGATCTTTTGGGGCCTTTGCAAGTCGGTATGACATTAATTGCAAAAGGGCTCTATCCCCATATTGTTTTCTCCAGACGTTCTTCCCTTTAATAAGTTGAATGACAACATTACCAATGACATCCCCCACCCCCACGTCTTCCATCGCAATGATAGCCAGCCGATTCCAAAGATAAGTGGAATCAATCTTCTTGCAGTGGTACAGGGCCTCCACCATTACCCGCGCTGTATCCGCATCCCCGCGTCGAATAGCCTTCTGCCAGCTTGACACTCCGAGGTATTGATAATCCTCTGTGTTAAACTCAGCCTCATAAGGCTCTGGGGCCTGTTTCATCCATCGCCCTAATAAAGGCTCTACCCACTCAACAACAACTTCTGGGTCTATATTAGGGAGTTCCATAGGGTACTCATCCAACCCTAATTGGAGGATACTACCATTAAACAACTGCAACTGTTCGGACATAAATTCTCCTTCGCCAAGTGATTAATATTAATACAATTATTCTAATTCAGTAACCTTGTTTTGTCAAATGAATTATTCTGCTACCCAATACATGGTGGCTGGTTTTCTCCCCCACTCAACACTCCATTCGGGGATGAAGGAAATGATGTCTACCCGCCCCCGTGGTCGGTTGCTGTTCATGTGATCTCTTACAGTGAATACTCCTAGCCCTTCAATCACCACTCGTTGTCCGAACTTCAACCCCAATTCAAGACGGTAGTGTTTTGGCAGTGCAATAATCCCCGGCTCCACCAACTTGTTGTCAGCAGAGATCAGGTTATCGTCATCGGTCTGGGCTTTAAGAGGATTATAGCTGGTGGCAATGACTTCTTCCCGCCTTAACTCCCCACCATTGTAATCAGGGAAGACATGCTGGATAAACGCCTCCTGCTCCGCTATCCGCTCCCGTAACCTGTCATTCGTGTACCGTTCAATCCAATACTGTGATTCAATGCCTGTCAGCTTGGTGTAGAGTGGGTCAGTGACTAAGTTGTGACTAAGTTCCATCCGGTCACTGGCTACCGCATAACCTAAAAACGCAGCGACTACAATGATGCCAATAATGTTTAAAGTGGTCACCAACTGATTCATACTACCCCCCTACAACTTTAAGATCAGCCTTCTGTATGGTTTTTTGCAGGGCATTGTTTCTGGCGGTCAGAATGCTTACTTGACGTTGGTAACAAGAGGACGTTCGTTCTTCCCCCTCCACCTTCCAGCCACTGTCAACTGACTTTCGTAAGGTCACCACCGTCCCACACTGGTAGTGTGTGGTGCTATGCTCCTTTTTGAAGTCTACGGCCACTTTTATGGATTCTGCCCCACACTCAGGGCAATCTGATTTACAGGCTTCCACATTGAACAACATACATCCTCCCTCAAATAAGTTGGGGGGCCGTTAAGCCCCCCTGTCGGTTGATTACAATGCTACTTCGATGTCGATGTCAGGGTACAGTTCCGAAAAGACTTCAAGGATTTGTTCTGGGGTATGATCCCCCAACAATTCTGGTAGGGATTGTTTCTTGGCTGACTTCTTTGCCCCCAGAGTGCCTTCGAGGTATTGCATGCAGATGAATTCAAGAGCTACCGCATCATACTCGGTATTGTTATCCGCCTTGGATTTATCAATCGCATCCCGGATGGTCATCTTCTGATCTTCATGCACCTTGAAGGTCATACTGCTGGTCTTACTGGCTTCGGTTTCCGGGCCATCACCGGCAGGGCTGTCAGAGGAATTCATGCTCTTGATGTATTCCTGCAACTGGATGGTGGTCATCTTCTTGGCCCGTGATACCCATTCAGCAACATTTTCTGTGGTCAGGTACTGGGCAATTTCTTTCAGCTTTGTCCAGCCCACATCCTTAACACTGTCCCATGCCACACCGGATTCTACCAGAGCATTGTAAATGGCAATCCAGTAGATCGCTTTCCGGTAGGCGATGCCGTAAACGTTTTCAACGAATGTTTTGAAATTATCTTCCACGCTTTCCTGCCACCAACCGTTGGCTTGGATAACAGAGAGGATGCCACCAATCTTGAAGAAATTAAATTCAGCGGCGTTGATCAGGTTGCGAACTTCCTCAAGGGCGTTGTCCTTGGTCATGGTTTCAATTTCATGAGACGTATCAGCGATCAGATCAGGGACAACTTCCTTCTTTTCAGCGGGGGCAGCTTTCGGCTTTGCTGCGGCCTTGGGTTTATCTACCGGCTTCGTTTCAGTCACGGTTGCTGCTTCTTCCGTGGTTGGGGTTTCTTCTGCGGATACCTTCTTACCTAACATCTTCTTCGTGGGGCTCTCGGCCATGGTATTTCTCCTTTACTGGGTTATTGGATAACGTACTTGGTTTTGCTTACCTGAACCATTTTTTTGCCTTTTCCAGCAAGACACTTTTTGTACTGCTCAAACATCTCTGCAACCATATTAGAAGATTTATCTTCTAATTCGATGCTGGCTACTTCTTCACGGGAAAAAAGTTTATCTTCCTCATGCTTCGTATCCAGCCCCTTATATGCTACCAGCTCCCCCCAGACCCGAACTCTACCAGAGGGGAAAATTGCTTTTGCAAAATATTTTCTTCCATCCTTCAAAATCACTACTTGTCTTTCTTTCATGGCTACCTCCTTGTGGGTGGTGATTTGTTATGGTTTTAGTATCCCACTGGAGCCATCATTTGTCAAATAAAAAATACTTGTTTGTGCAATTGATTGCAAATTATTTTTTCTTCTTTGGCTTCTTTGGTTTAAACACCGACAGGTTAGCTTCTGGTACTCCAACTTCAAACCCTGCCACACAAGCTCCAAAGTAGGCCAAGGCGATGGCATCAGCAATGTCATTGTCAGGCTCATCGTGTCCCCACAAGGTATTAATACTCTCAATCATAGCATCTTTTTTAGCCGCCCCACTGCCAGTTACAAACTTTTTCAAAGTGGTTGGCTCAACGTTCATGCAGCGATGATTCTCCTGCCACAGGAAGTAGCGTACCACCGTTCCCAACTCCACAAGGATGATGGTGGAGCCTCTGAAACTAAAGCCATAATCCTCCAACACCACAAGGTCAGGCTTCCAATGATTGATCACGTCTGACACCGTGGCCCCAATACGGGCACAGCGTTCAAAGCCGGTCATCTTCTTGGCCTCTACTTTTTGTTTGTGGAGAATATCCCCGCAGAACTCCTTCCCCCCAAAGTGTAGGACAGCTAATCCTGTTTTCGTTGATACATCAATTCCCGCTATGATCATAAACTTCCCCTGCTGCGTACTTACCAGAAAAACATTCAGTAACACAGGGGCATACCTTTGCAATAGAACAGAAACTTGTTGGGCATATCTGCTCAGGCATAACACCACTGTTGCGAAACAGGTTAATAGGGCTGGCTTTCACCAGTAACTCGGTTGCTTCGTCATCGTTCCTCTTAACAAAAAATTCCTTGAAGGGTGAGAATGGGGCATCTTTAAGCCCTGCCAGCTTTAGGCTGTCATCCTTATTGCCAAACCCCTTGCACACATAGCAAATAATCCCCTCGTTGTAATTAACCTGATTTGCTAAATGGTTATTACTTAGCTCCACCAGTTTCAAATACAGACTGGTACGTTGTCGATGTTCCGCCAATGGAGCAGCAAGGGTTTTGAACCCATCCTTCTCCATGGTCTTTAATTCTACTAAACGGAAACGTGGTTCCCCCAAATCTACCAGCACATCAACCCCCCCAGACACCCCGGTAGTCTCATCCAATACCCTTACCTCTGCATAAGTAAATAATGTGCTCACGGTGCAAGCTGGACACTTTGCTGGTCGTTTACTGAAGTATATCTGGTGCCCACAACGATTGCATACCCAATCCCCAACAATAACATTGGAGGGTAGCCACTGATCCCGAAACATATTCTCAAGGGCTCGGCCCAAATCAAACGTTGCTCTAAGACTCGTTCCAATAAACTGTCCCTTACCCTTCTTGCCAGTAATGTCCAATAGGGCATACTTTCTAGCACAGAACTCCGGTTTTGTCAGTTCAGAAGCATGAATATTTTTATGGCTTCGGGCTTCTTCCCACTTCGCCATGTTCTTGTGCAACTCATACTTCAAACTAACCTTTAGTGCCTCCTTGTGCTTGGTAATAAATTTCAGGGGCATTTGCATCTCCCATCCAGTAATTCATCAAACACACGCCTTGGCACCGCAATCCAATCCCCGTCCCGTAAAGACTTCCCATCCCCGGTCACAAAGGAAAAGGCAATCGCAGCCTTGGTATTGGTTTCTCGTGCTTCGTGGGCGATCTTGCACATCCAATCATACTTTAGGGGAATAGTAAGAATGCTTGTTGTTTTGCACTCCATCCGAAAATCTTCAAATGTAATGTCCCCCTTCGCCCCGGCCAGCGCCCCTGAGTTGGGGACAAGTTTTCCACCAATACTTTTCGACAGGCGCTTTTCATACTTCTTCCCATGGGCCTGCTTTCCTTCTTTACACCCCCTCTTTAGGAACGGATTGTCGAGTGTCATCCTTGAAACTCCTCTGGCCCATTGTTCGCCACGGTTAATGCTTGCTCTATCAATTCTTTCCGCAACAGCATGCCTTCTGGGGTATTGAACCAGTATTTATCCTTAACCATATCCAAGGTTTTAAATACTTCCCCTCCGATTTCCCATGCACCGCTCTTTCCGGTCAGGATACCATAATCCTTGGCATAATTGCTGACTGTGTTCCAATCATCAACTTCCCCCGGCTGGAGCTTTCCTGTTGGCAACATTGCCATTTCATAGGCAGAGTTGACAGAAACAATCGGCACCTTCCACTTGTTCAACACCACACTGGTTTCCTTGTAGGTTGGAATAGCTGCACTGACCGTATTCACCATCTTGTTCTTTCCGTAAATCCGGGCAGTAAATGATGAGGCGTGGCGTACTGCGTTCCCTCCGGGGAAGTATTCCGGGTTACCAAACATCACCCCAATCTTGTGCCTAATCTGGTTAATCAATATCAGGGTAGGGTATTGTCCGATCTTCTTGGTCTCTCCGAAGGCATTGATCGCCTTCCGTACCAGGTTACCACAAGCCACAGAGTTACCCCCAACACGGGCCTTTTCCGCAGAGGAATCCAACTCTCCTTGGGTTGCCAGTGCCGCCAGTGAGTCTACGACGATCAAAGACACGTCTTCGGCGTACATCAGTGCTTCTACAAGGTCTACGGCTTGCTCGGCTGTTTTGGGTTGGGCATAAATCAGTTCTTCATTATCTACACCCAACTTTGCCGACCAGTTTGGGTCATATCCGTTTTCTATATCAACAAAGACACACTTCCCCCCTTTACCTTCTTCCGCATGCCGGTGCTGCTCTGATGCAATCGCTTTCATGGCAAGGTTAGTCTTTCCAGAACTTTCCGGGCCATAAATAATTGAAATCTTCCCCCGTGGTATTCCCCCACCCGCTGCCAGATCAAAAGGGAATACACCGGTAGGGATGCGCTCTACATCATCGTATTCAATCCCCTGCTGGACTACCGCCCCCATATCCTTATTCAGTTTCTTCATCACTTCAGTCGATCCAGACATACACACTCCTTGTGCAATTAATTTCAAACGATCCCATAGACCTGTTTAATTTCATCTACCCGAACAGACAGCCTTTCATCGAGCTTGTCCTGAACGACATCAAACATATCATCCACTTCATTGGGGTAGCATGGTACAAACAGGCTGACGCTGATCTTCACGTTATTGAAATTGCCTGTATTCAAGGTCACCCCCATAGTCATACCAACATTACATGTGGGTTGCTCATACACTGCTTGCCCTTCATTGGTGACGTTCTGCTCTACTGCACCGTTGGGATGTTTGACTTCTTCTGTTGCTACTGCCGCTTTCAATTCCTTTTTCGTCATACAGGTACCTCGCTAAGGTAAGGGTTATTTATTTGCTTCACGCTCCAATTTCTTCCGCATACGGTATTCCCGTGCCCGTTCAACTGCCTTCTTACGGTACTCAGGATCATCCCGATAACGTTGCTTTCTACGCTCGGCAAATGACTGCTTGTTGTTTTCGTACCACTTCTTATACGTCTCTGTCTGGGTTTGGGTTGTCTCTCGTTTACTCATTACTTCCTCCTATACGTAACACCGCTTTAATTGACCGATACCATTTTTTACGTGCCTCACAGTACCCCGCCAATAAAGGACTGTCATCGTCTACCAAATCAAGCACTACTGGTGGCTTCCCTTCTACTTTCCCCTCATCCAGTGCACTGATCTTTCCTTCATACTCCCGTCTTACCCGCCCAACAATTTGGTTTACATCAGAACGTGGAGTTGCCAACACCAATGTATCCCACCATGGCGCATCTGTAGCCATTGAACACATCTGGTATGTTGCAAGGACTACTCTGGCTCGTTTTGCTTTTTCCCGTGCCGCTTCCTTCATCCCCCCCACATAGAAATCAATGTCCTTGGTTGGGATTCCTGACTGGACAAATTTTGACTTTAGAACTTCCAGATGGCCTTCTTTCAACTCAGACATGATAACTGTATTTCTGCCCTTATCATAAGCCGCTTTGACAAATGATGCAATGATATTGTTCCTACTGTTATCTTTTGCCAATAACTTATTCAGGCCCTGCGTCCGTCCGGGGGAATGGGGGAATTGCACCATTCTAGTTTTCCATTGCCCATCAGACCCCTGTACTTTACGTGGTACCAATGGTAGCTTAAACCCTGTCCTTTGAATAATCACTTTCGGTATCAGGGTTTCCACCACCCCTTTAACCATCACCTTGCCAATGTGTCCTTTAAACACACCGTCCTTACCATCTTTTCGGTAGGGGGTAGCAGAAAGCCCAAGACGGAGCTTGGATGGAAACTTCCAACAGGTCTCAGAGAACGTCTCCGCCCCGACAATGTGGCAGTTATGCACAACAATCCCATTCGCCACAAAGTTGTGATTGTCTTCAACCTCAATATCATACACAAGAGTAGGGGTTGCTATCCTCTCTACCCACAAAATCCGTGTTTCTCCCCCCAAGCTGTGGCCTTCTCTTTGGCGACCTCCAAAGATACCTTCTTGCTTGGTGGGTAGGACATCATCCTTTTTACTTTCTGACATACTTCTTTGGTACAGTACTCCCTCGCCCTCCTGCACCCATCTGGTATGTTCATTTTCTCGTTGCACACTTTGCACATTCTCACTCTTCCGCCGGAATGCACCCCTTCCAATTTGTACGTCATACATGGCACAAAGTACTCTTTTAACTCCTTCTTTAAGAACCTGCTTGATTCTCTGCTGAAGGTTAAGTAGTGCCCTTTGTGACTTCGTATAACCACCCCACCTACCACTGTCTTTAGGTATTTTTGTAATGCTACGCAATCTTGTTTTGGATACCTGTTTAAAGCCAAAGTAAGGCACCCGCTGTTCAACCCTCCATCGTCCATAAGCCACCATGCCAACCACTCTCTCCAAGGAAGTTCTTGTAAAATAGCTACAGGAATACGCCTCCCATCTACGGTGTAGGTTGCATGGTAATAAGGTAGGAGCCAACTCCCTTGCCGAGTCGTAAAGGTTACACAGTAGTCCCCCCAACCCCCATTCACTCTTTTCTTTGGGGGTGTTCCAACCATTGCTTTTAGTCTCCAATACTTCTCCCACACTAATTTGGCCTGTTTGTGCCCATGGTTTATCCTTAATCTCGCAGACTTCCTGTTCTTGGATAGGTGTACATTCCCATCCCCTAATATTGTCCCTAATAACCATGCTTCCATAATAATCTCCTTTTAGTTTGGAGTTATTATAGTGTTGTGAAGTACATAAGTCAATATAAAGAACATCACCTGAGGTTAAGTTTTGGGCCTTTACCCATCCTCTTTTAGTTAGTACTAAATGTTCAGAAGTGAAGTCCAAGTACCCTTTCTCATGATGTATACGCATCATAGGGTTCTTTGGTGGGTGCTCATGGTACGCAAGTATATGCTTCCACTCGTATACCTCTAACTCAAGATTATAGCTTAGTGCTTTGCAATTAATTTCATTCTTTACAATATCTTGAATCCTTATTTGACCCTTATCAGTAGTAACTAGAGTGTCTGGGGAGGCGCTCTCATCGAAGATCACTAAACCAAACTCGTTGTATATCCAATCGGGGTAACGCCCTGCCTTGGCGAGAGAATGTATCATCCCAATACAAACTTTCCTCCCGGCAACCGCACAGGAGTCAGCTTGGATTAACCCAACGTCTGACTTATCAAAACCAATGATCTGAAGCGCATCAAACCATTGCTTAATCAAATCTTCCTTGTTAATGATCACAAGGGCCTTCACCCCAATTCGTGCAATGAGTTCCGCCCCTATGACCGTCTTACCAAATCCTGTTGCGGCCTCAATAATATGGCTTGTGTCATTACGTAGCAGGGCTTCTGACTCTTTAACAATGCGAAGCTGGTCATCATTTCGTGGGATGAATTTACTCTTCACATGTATGGGGTAGCCTTCTACTCGTTCATCTATGGCCCCTACAGGAAACAACTCCCTCGGTAAGTGTATTTCCTTCCCCACGACTTTGAACATTTCAAACCTATCCTCAAACCGGCTCATTTTGGTGTACTTCTGCTCTAGCGCCTTGGTGTAAGGAAATACAGCAGAGGCACCTGTCCTTAAAGGATTCATGGTGTGTCCTTAATAAACCCCCTGACCGAAATCAGGGGGCGTAGTGGTTGGTTAAAGTTCGTTGCTATGATCCGCTACTGACTTTTCCTTGCCAATAGGCTTGGATGAACCAAAACCCATTTCACGCAACTTGTCAGCTTCAACATAGTTCAACTCGGCGGGGTAATCGGCTGGTGTCCAATCTGCTTTTGGGTATGCTTTCTGTAGCTCTGCAATGGTACGTTTCTCGGTGTAGTCAAAAACATTGCCAACACGAGGCTCGTCCTTGGCTGTCCTACTGATGTCAAATGTACACCCTGCCAGCCCCCCAAGTTTTGCCGCCTTCTTTTGCAACAACTTCAGGGTGGCGCGAGTTACTGCCATCACCTTTTTGGTGTCCACGTATGTGGCTTTCTTACCCACGTACTCCCGATGATCAATAATGGTCAGAAAACTCAACAACATCGGGTTATCCCCACCTTCACAGATCGGGCAAGGCTCCTCATCCTGAGTGCATACAAACAGGTTGCCCCATTTCCCGTTCAGGTTGAGGTTATGTTCATACACCGCAGGGGCATCCAGTACCCCATCTTCATCAAGCTCCCCATCCACAAAGGTTACAGAAGCATCCTCTCCGGGGCTTAACCAGAACCGCATCAACTTGTTAGACTCTGCCGCCCGTTGCTCTTGAATGGCATCTTCTTTCTTCACCGCTTCCTGAGCATTTTTACCTGTCTTCATCCAGCTTGGAACTTTTTTGTTCCCATCCTTACTCTTTACTGTTAGTGCCATGATCTTTCCTCCACGGAAATGTGTTGTGGCGCTTATACGCCTGTTGCCCCTCTACGGGGGG
>RRYU01004235.1_pt1 | contig 31037 bp, 24 predicted proteins | sample 2162651 | NCBI WGS metagenome assembly RRYU01 (sample SAMN10267283, study PRJNA491782) | microbial mat metagenome | isolation source: biomat in the production well | place: Japan: Minami-Kanto gas field, natural gas well KTG3 | collected 2017-06 | reverse complement strand
CGAACGATCCGCAGCGGCAGTCAGCACCTCGATGCGGACGCGCTCCAATCGAACCCTGTCCGGTCGTGGGAAGCCCCGTTCCCTTATCCACTGCCGCAACACGGCACGACACCATGGGGCATCCAGCGCCTTCAGTGCCTGCACGCTCAGGCAACCGTCACGGCTCCCGCGCAGGTCGTGAAGCCTTTCCCGGGTGACTTCTGCGATCATGCCGGCGGCCTCGGCACAATGCCGGGCGCTGCGGGACAGAGTATAGGCCTGGGAGGGCCACCTTTGTTCGAGCAGGGGCATCACCTTCGAGCGCAGGTAATTTCGGTCAAACGCGGTATCCCGGTTGCTGGGATCATCGACCCAGTCCAGACCCTGACGCAGTGCATGGTCCTTCAATTGGGCCCGGGTAAATTCGAGCAGGGGACGGGCCTGATAACCAGGGGTCAGCACGGATATCGGGGGCATGGCGGCCAGACCCTCCAGACCACTTCCGCGCAGCAGTTGCAGCATCAGGGTCTCTGACTGGTCATCGGCGTGTTGGGCGGTGAGCATCAGGTCGCCTCTTCCCATGCAGGCCTGGAAGGCTTGCAAGCGCGCCTCCCGGGCCAGCGCCTCCAGACTCTGCCCTTTTAGAGGGCCGAGCCGCAGGGCGCGTTCAGTGAGCGGTACCTGAAGCCGATCGCAGACACGGCGGCAGTGAACGGACCAGACATCGGAATCCGCCTGCAAGCCATGATCGAGGTGCAGAGCGCACAGGGGAGCGGTCAGACGCTCGCGTAATCCGGCCAGTGCATACAGGAGCACACTGGAATCCAGGCCACCGCTGTAAGCCACCCAATAAACGGGGGGGCGCGGCAGGTCTTCAAGGATCCGCAGCAAGGAGTCGGGGGAGAAGTTCGCCGCTCGGCGGGGTGCCATGATGCAGCAACCCGGAAATGGTCAGCCGTTGAAATTGCCGCAACACATCAGACGCTGATGGCGTTCTTCCAGCAGTTGCCCAGGCGACTGGGCAGCCAGCTGATCCAGATTGTCCAGCAACACCTGTTTCAATGCCTGGGCCGTACTGTCCGGGTCGCGGTGAGCACCGCCCAGAGGCTCCGGCACCACCTGGTCAATCAGGCCCAATGCCATGAGACGATCCGAAGTAATGGCCATGGCCTCCGCCGCCTGGGGCGCCTTCTCCGCGCTCTTCCACAGGATGGAGGCGCAGCCCTCGGGCGAGATCACCGAATAGGTACTGTGCTGCAGCATCAGGACCCGGTCACCCACGCCGATGGCCAGGGCACCGCCGGAGCCGCCCTCGCCGATCACGGTGCAGATGATGGGTACGCGCAGGCCGGACATTTCCATCAGATTGCGGGCGATGGCCTCGCTTTGGCCACGTTCCTCCGCGCCCACACCCGGATAAGCCCCCGGCGTATCGATGAAAGTAAGCACCGGAAGCTTGAAACGCTCGGCCATCTTCATCAGACGCAAAGCCTTGCGATAACCCTCGGGCCGGGGCATCCCGAAATTCCGGTGAATCTTGTCCTTTGTGTCCCGCCCCTTCTGGTGGCCAATCAGCATCATGGGGCGGCCGTCCAGACGGCCCAGGCCGCCGACGATGGCGTGATCGTCTGCGAAACTGCGGTCGCCGTGCAGTTCGGTGAAATCGCTGATGATGCGTTTGAAGTAATCCAGAGTGTACGGCCGCTGGGGATGGCGCGACAGCTGGGAGATCTGCCAGGGGGTGAGATTGGAAAAAATGGATTCGGTCAGGGATTTGCTCTTGCTCTCCAGGCGCTGGATTTCGTCCTGTATGTTGATTTCATTGTCGTCGCCCACCAGGCGCAACTCTTCGATTTTCGCCTCGAGCTCGGCGATCGGCTGTTCGAATTCTAGAAAGTTCAGGTCCATCCGCGAAATATACCGTAAACGGCTTATTCAGAACAGTCTAGGGTCCGCTGCAAGGACCAGAGCAGCATAAGAAAGCACTCATGATGCGGCCCCTGCACAACGGACCCTGCCTCTGCAGGCTAAACCGCCGACAAGGCCTGCTCAAGATCGGCGATAATGTCATCCACGTGTTCGATGCCGATGGACAGACGCACCAGATCTTCGGACACCCCAGCCTTGGCCAGTTCGTCCGGGGCCAACTGACGATGGGTGGTGGTGGCCGGGTGGCAGGCCAGGGTCTTGGCATCACCGATGTTGACCAGGCGCACCGCCAGTTGCAGGGCATCGATAAAACGAGCGCCCGCCTCCGCACCGCCCTGCACGCCAAAGGACATTATGCTGGAGGCGCGCCCGTCCATGTACTTGTCCACCAGCGGCTTGTCCGGACTGCTGTCCAGGCCGGCATAGCGCATCCAGTTCACCTTGGAGTGTTTTTCCAGGTACTGGGCCACCTTCAACGCGTTCTCGCAATGGCGGTCCATGCGCACCGGCAGGGTCTCGATACCCTGCAATATCAAAAAGCTGTTGAACGGTGAAATGGCCGCGCCCATGTTGCGCAGCGGCACCACCCTGGCGCGTCCGATGAAGGCCGCCTCGCCCAGGGCCTCGGTGTAGACCACGCCATGATAGGAAACGTCCGGCTCATTCAGACGCCTGAAGCGTTCCTTGTGCTCGGCCCAGGGAAATTTGCCCGAATCCACCAGTATGCCGCCGATGCTGTTGCCGTGGCCGCCCATGTACTTGGTCAGCGCATGCACCACGATATCGACGCCATGCTCGAAAGGACGGCACAGGTAAGGCGTGGGCACGGTATTGTCTGCAATCACAGGGATACCGTGGGCATGGGCCATATCGGAAATGGCACCGAGATCGGCCACGTTGCCGGCCGGATTGCCGATGGTCTCGCAGAATACCGCCTTGGTGCGGTCGTTGATCAGGGCCGCCATGGCGTCGACATCGTTGGGTGCGGCAAAGCGCACCTCTATACCCAGTTGCGGAAGGGTATGGGCGAACAGATTGTAGGTGCCGCCATACAGAGTCGAGGTGCTGATGATATTGTCGCCGGCCTCGCAGATGGTGAAGATGGCATAGGTGATCGCGGCCATGCCCGATGCCAGAGCCAACGCGCCCACGCCGCCTTCCATGGCCGCCACCCGCTGCTCCAGCACATCGCTGGTGGGATTCATGATGCGGGTGTAGATGTTACCGGCCACCTTGAGGTCGAACAGATCCGCACCATGCTGGGTGTCGTCGAAGGCATAGGAGGTGGTCTGATAGATGGGAGTCGCCACCGCCTTGGTGGTCGGGTCCGGCTCGAAGCCGGCATGAATCGCCTGGGTCTCGATTTTCATGTGCTGTTCCTCGCAGTAATGGTTTATGCATACATATTTGTTTGTTGTGTAGCCGATGGTAACGATGGGGGATGGCGGTGTCGATTCTGCCAGGTGCCCCAGACCCATGGTGGAGCATGCCCGCAACTTGCATTCCTGCCATTAAAACAGTGCACCGTGCAAACCTGCAGATACCCAGATCCGGCGAATGTCGGCGATTTGCCAATCAGACTAGAGAGAATGCCAAATCATATCCCAGTAACTGTTCAGTAATTGCCCAAAGGTAGCGATTGAATGGATAGGTATGGAAGAAATGTAAGCGCCAGGGAGGCCAAGGCCGAAGCACAGGGAGGGATTCATGCGTTTCCCGGAAGCCATTTCCACTCAGGCGCGGATGCTGAATACTTGTATCATGCCTAAACTACGGCATAGGGGAATCACACAAGTCCAATCGACCCTGTAGATCCCAATTCAATCCAACAGCCCAACCAATGGGCTGGTCAACCCCGTAATGTCTTTGTTCATCACATGAGTGTAGATTTGGGTCGTCGAAACATCCTTGTGCCTCAATAGCTCCTGCAAGGCGCGGATATTGGCGCCGTTCTCCAGCATAAACGCTCTATTTCATGCTTACCCATCTCCCTTGGATGGCGGGTACCGTTGAACTTGATGTACTGAACAATCCAGCGCAGGTACGCCTTCTCGGTGCGTATGGCATAGTGGTGGTAACGCAACACCTCGCGGACCTGATCCAGCAGTCTGAGGGACTGGGGTTTATACTTCTATTTCGGCTTTGTTCGTGTATAGGGCACGGTCGCTTCCTCAGCATAATGCCGATATCACGATATTATGAGGAACAATGATTTGTTATCATGCCTTTTTTTCCGTTTTTGGTGTGGGTTTCTTCTGACATCGCAACTCGCAGGACTTTCTTGTATATTTTTAACCTTGGAAGCCTGGAGGGTTTTGCTTCGGGATCAATTCTGGATAACACCAATATTCGGTTATTATGCTGCCGGATGGGAAAAATATATAGAATTATTATACGGAATGGGCATTCTGCATAATAGCTGAGTTAGCGAATAAATGAATGGCAGAGAGTAGATTCAACTGCATCGCAATATTGGATGCCATACCGGATGGTGAATTCAATACAGCACGCAAACTGAGAGAGGAACTGAGGGACATATCCTTTTACAAGGCTGAAGGATTGATGGTTCGGTACTATAGAATTGATTGCGCTAAAGATTTGGAAGATGCTGTTAATGATTTACATACGGATGTAATAGATAATAAGGTCTTGCCATGGCTTCACCTTGAAGGCCATGGCTTTGAAGAAGAAAATGGATTTAGATTAGCAAGTGGAGCAGGCGTAAGCTGGGGTGATTTTAAAGCCCTAATAACATCACTTATTAACATCACCTTAGGCCTCAATCTGGTCTTGATATTAGCAGCATGTTTTGGTGGAAGTTTTGCGCTCTCTATTAGAACTACAGATCCCGCTCCTGTATTAGGTCTAATTGGCCCAAGGAAAGAGGTCAAAGTACGTGAAATCGAAACTGGCTTTAAGGACTTTTATCAAACTTTCTTTGATACCTCCTCTTTAAAGTTAGCCATTCGCAGCCTTAATGCCACGGCGCCAGAAGGCCATTATTATAGAACCACTGCCGAGCAGTTTTTTTATGAAGTATGGGGAAGATACAAAGCACTTCAATGCACTGAAGCTGAATTACATAACCGTGCACGTAAAATGTACCGTGAGGCAAAAAAACAAAACCTTATAAAAACCCCAAGCATTGGCTACTTGAAGCGTTCAATAAAACGTAGAGAGCCTGACTTATTTAATGAATATAGGGATATTTATTTTATGTACGAACAACATGACGATAATCGAGCAAGGCTCCCTGTTACTTATGACGAAGCAGAAGCAAAAATACATCGCTAACAAAAAGTTCAACAACGTTCGTTCCTCGCTCGGACGCGCTAACGCGCGCCGGTTAACTTAGTGTTATGCACCAAAAGTAAGAATGAGGTCTAGCTAAATAAATAGCTGTTTAGCCATATGACGCGTTTAGTTGCATTAATATTAGCGTACTTTTTCTTAGCACTCGCAATAGTGGGCATCATTTTACCAGGTTTGCCAACGGTTCCTTTTCTGGTTTTAACAGCGTGGTTTGCAGCAAGTGGGTCCGATCGATTACATAGCTGGTTATATTCTCATCCACATTTAGGTAAATTACTAATTGACTGGGAGCAACATAAAGCAATCTCACGTACAGGTAAAATAATAGCAGTGTTGATGTTAATTATTAGCTGGCTTGTAATGTATCATCGCATAGATAATGTATGGGTTCTGGTAGGTATATCAGTTTTATATATTGTAATAGCTGCGTACTTACTAAGTAGGCCAGAGCCCAAAAAAGAAAGGGAACATATTTAGAATTATTGTTGCATAACAAGCGCGGTCGAGAGAGGCTTACCTCTCACCACGGACGTTATGTTGCAAAAGAATACATAGGAGCCATATCAGAATGACAGCTCTAGATAAGTCAAAACAAGCTGTAACCTTATTAAAGGAAGCAATCCTAGAAACAATCAGGCACCACCCAAATGGAATTGGAAATAGTGATATTGCTCGCCAACTAAAACTGGAGTCAGACTTTGAAGGTAGTCAAAAAAACCATCTATCCTGGTCGATCATTGGTCTGCTGGTGAATGAAGGAAAAGTAAAATACAAAAAAGTAGGCTCTAGTACGCGGTCCGCGTTTAGCCATTTGTTGGACGAAGCCGCTACGCGGAGAAAACACCCAACGGCCCCACCGGAATTTAGAATGTAACCTCACGCCCTCTCGTGAGAGAGGGGCTATTGCGTAAACAATCATGAGGTTACTTCCCTATGACAGCACTATCCCCCGCGCATTTCAACCAGCAATATCAGACGCATCTCAAGCATCTGCGACTCAAAGGTCTTCGGCCCAAAACCATCGAGCCTTCACCGGGGAGCTCAGAGACGCGGGGGTGGCAATCAGCATGGACGGCAAGGGCCGGGCGATGGACAATATCATGGTGGAGCGGCTGTGGCGCTCAGTGAAGTACGAGGAAATCTACCTCAAGGAGTATGAAAGCGTGGGGGAACTGACGGCGGCACTGAAGCGTTGCCTTCTACAACGACGAGCGGCCCCACCAGAGCCACGACGACCGAACGCCTGCGCAAGTGTATTGCGGCCGTGCGAAGCTGGCGTTGGCGGCGTAATGGCGGCGGCTGCCGCAAGTGATTGATCGGCGAAAAATGTGTTGTGGATAAGCCGCTGGACGGCTCTGTGGACGACCTGATGGACAACCCTACGGGTTGCCCACAGGTTGCCGCACAGGCCGCCCACCAGCTTACCCACAACGGATTATTTGGATTTCAACAACAGGTTTTTTTATATCTTATTTTCAACCGGGACTGTCTTGACAGAGGGGGCCACTACATACTGCAGGTCTCGCTCAGTGGTTAATCTAGGCTTCGGCATGCCGCAGTACACGTCCGGTTAGCCAAAACGTTAGGCGCTAATTATGAGTTCCATCCACGAGACGCTCAGCAGTTTCAAAAGGATTGATCGTGAAATCGACGTTCTGTCCACTTTGCTTGTGGTCTTGGTCGGTTGCGTGTTGCTGAGAATTGGGTGGTTACTCTATGGATCAAGAATCGGGGAAATCTGGACAAGCGTAGCCGTCTTGGGCGCGCTCATGTCGGCGCTTCTGATCTCAAAATCAGCATCCCGACTACTCCTTCATAACCAGTTCTACAAAGAGGATGAAAGGCGTCGTGATATCGTGCGCTTGACACATCACGCAATGGTTATCTTGAATAATCTCACCGACTTGGTTGGATATGTGGAGCACTACATCTCCGCTGGAGATAAGCCTGCGGCCGTTTTCGTCGGAGCCACAAGAGCCATAGAAGAAAAATGGTCCCTTTTCTACGACAGGGACCTTAACCAACTTCTAACGGCGAATGCTTACAAACTCGTTCGAGATATGTCGGGTTCCTTTTTTGGTCTTACTTCCCTTGGGCGAGGCCTCGAATCGGCGCTGTCCCAACAGGCGCTATTGATGCCACTTCCAAAAAATCACCTGAGCGAGGCAATGGGAGGGAACCTTGCGGAGTTGAAGAAGCAACTTGATAATCTTTATTCAGAGCTTGAGAAAGTTCGGTCGGAGGTGCGCTGAGTATGGTTGTGAGTACATTTCCCCACCGCGCGCCTAATCGGATAGCCGGGGGTTTCTCTCCCCCAGCCTCCACAACACCCCGCATGCGGGTCCGCACGGGGCGTTTCCTCCGGAGTTCAGAAGGATCACCGATAAATGGCGACCTTCAACGCTGGCTACGCGACGAACCGCCAAGACCGTTTCACCCTGTCGGGTGCATTACAATCGTTGAGACTCGCCCGTCTCTCTCGTTGCCGAAGGGTCAGGCCTTCACCGTGTCCCACCCATTACAGTGGGCATTTGGCTACTATGCCGTCTACTGACTCCTGTCCCATCACGCCAGACGTTGCCGCCAAGCGCGCTGCCCGGGTCACGGTAGGGTCCGGTGGTGATTCCAGCACTTTCGCACTGGCCCTCAGGCCGGTTCCCGTGGTGACCACAGCCCCCCTTAGGGTTCGATGGTGATTCCAGCCCTTTCGGACCGGCCCTCAGTTCGACTCCCGTAGAAACACGGACCGCCAGTGGGACAGATCTCCCCGGATAAGGACATGAACCTTCCGTGCACAACCGCCGCATTTACCCTATCCCCGCACCTGGCGGGCTTCGTCATCTTGTGCTGACTCGCCCGGGGACCAAGCCTTCTATGCGGTTGACTCGCAACATCCCTGTCGCTCGCCCTTCGGGCCAGCTACCGCTGTTCAAAATCGATCCTGGTGATTTTAGTCTGTCCGTCGGCTCGCACCTTTGCGCTCAGGCTTCCTTCAGACAACGCCTCACAGAGTTGCCCTTGCCATCGGCTAGTAGTTATAGTCACCCCCATCATGGGAATTACAGGTACTCCTACAGGGGACTTTCACCCCATCAGTTCATGCCCATGCCGGGCGTACACTAAAAAATACACCCGACCTCCTTCGTCGGCGGGTGATTTAAACGTTGGGTGAGAAGGCATCACAAAACTACGTAGTGAAAGTGAACAATGAACTTCGAATGGAATACAGAGAAAGCCGAAAAGAACATAATAAAGCACGGCGTGTCGTTCCAGGAAGCCCTCACTGTCTTTCAAGATGCACTATCCTTAACGTATCCAGACACAGATCATTCTGCTGATGAAAATCGATATCTAATCATAGGGTTGTCATCATTCGGGAAAGTGCTGGTTATTTCACATATATATCGAAACGACAACATTCGAATCATCAGTGCACGAAAAGCGACTCAGAAAGAGCGGCAGTTCTATGAAACAGAACCAAAACACTGAAGAAAATGGCGAAATGCGAGAAGAATATGATTTTTCGAATATGAAAGGCGGTGTTCGTGGGAGGTATGTTCAGGCGTTTAACAAAAACGCTGTGACTATATTGCTCGATTCAGATGTCGCAAAAATATTCCCTGATTCAAAGTCAGTAAATGAGGCTTTACGTACGCTAGCCAGAGTTCTTCGCGATAAAGAAAAAACTGCCAATAAATAAATCCGTCCCCTTTTTGACTCGAAGCCGGGCGCGAGCGCACGGCAGGCCTGCGGACCATGGTCTGTTCGAGCCGGAACAGGAGCGGGTTTTCAGTCTTGGGAACATGGGGTTGGCTACGAGGGGCATGCCGAGTCTATTTGGTTTTACCGGACGGCGCCTGACCGGCACCGACGAGTTCAACCTGCAAAGGCGACGGTGTATTAAGGTGCAGATCCCGCTGCGGGAACGCGATGGAGATACCTGCCTGCTTGAACTTATTATTGATCGCCTTGTGCAGCATCGTGACGGTGGCCATGCGATGATCCAGCGTGTCGATGTAGGCACGCAGCAGCAGTGTCAGGGAGTTGTCCCCGAAGCCCTCAAAGCTGACGACCGGGCCCGGGTCCTCTATTACATATTCGTTCTCTTCCGCGGCCTCGATCATCAACTCGTGAGCCTTGTCGACATCGGACTCGTAGGCCACGCCTACGATGACCACGATTCTGTTTACCTGATCCGACAGTGACCAATTCAACAGTCTGCCCGTAATAAACTCCTTGTTCGGGACCAGGAGTTCCTTGCGGTCCCAGTTACGGATGGTGGTTGCCCGGATGCGGATCTTGGTGACGACCCCATCGGTATCCCCGACGGTAACGATATCTCCGACCCGGATCGGACGCTCGATCAGGATGATCAGCCCGCTGATGAAGTTGGCCACGATCTCCTGGAGTCCGAAACCTATACCCACACCCAGGGCTGCAACCAACCACTGCAGTTTGGACCATTCAACGCCGATGGTTGTCGCTACCAGAATGGCACCGGCAGTCACGATCAAATAGTTGGTCATGGTCGTGGCCGTATAGCGGCTGGGTGCTGTCATCTCGGTGCTGTGGAGCAGGATGATTTCCAGCACCGCCGGCAGCTGTTTCATCAATACGACGGTACCAATCGCATAGACTGCCGCCAGACCGATATTGGTCAGCGTGACCGGGACCATCTGTTCCTCACCGCCGACCACGGCGGTATGGTGCCAGAGGGTCACATCATCCAGAAACCTTAGGGCGGCAAATACATCGGACCAGATCATCCACAGGCCGACCACACCCAGGAACACGAACACCGTATTCAGCAGTCTCTGACTTGTCTCACTCAAGGCGACGAGATCGACCTCAGGCTCTTCCATTTCCAGAAATGCCACCTGGCCCTGGACATGCTCCTGGTCCTCTTCCTGCTCATGCTTGGCCGCCCACCGTGCCCGGCGTTCTTCGACCGCCGCCTCATAGGCAAGGCGGCGCTGGGCGATCAACAACCAACGCCGCGCGAGTTCCCAGAGCAGCCATACCGTGACCAGCAGCCAAGTGGTTTTCAACAACAGGCCAAACAAGGTGAGCGCGGCAAGCAGATAGCCCAGGATGGCAATAGTCCCAAGCACCAGCGGCGCGGCAACCAGCGCCAGATACCCCAACCAGCGCAGACGCGGTGTGGCGCGTTGACTTTCGTGACCCGACGATGACGCGAACATGCCCTTTACGGGATGCAGCAGGCGATAAAAGGCAAAAGACAGTGAGCCGGCCAACACCAGGAAGGCGACCCTTCCAATAGCCCAGCCCCCGTTCAGCGGATCCAGTTGAACGGCGACCGCGGCCACCATGGCGGCAGGCAGGAAGATCCAGGTCAGCCGATCCAGTTCGGTTCGCAGCAACTGTACTCTCGCCGCGGACCAGCGGTAGTGTGACGCGGCCAGCCCCTTGTCAATATTGGCCATACGAAAGGCCCGGAGGAAAAAGACCTGGGCAGCGACGGCCACGAGGGCACCACCCACCGCGAGCGAGAATCTGGTGCCTTCACTGGAGACCTTGAGCTGCCAACCGGTCACCAACATCAGCAGCGGCAGGGCGGCCGCCACAATCAGCGCCAGCACGAACGCCTGCACGCTGTAGGAGAACCTGTCGACCCTGGGTTTGCCAACAGATGTGCCAAGTGGTGGTATCGCAGCGACGATGCGCTTGCGCCACCAAAGCAGGACAGCGAGCACCAACACCAGCAGTGCAAATACCGGGGCATGCGTCATTTGGTGGAGTAGCGAGTGCCCCACCTCCAACCACCCCTTGGGTGACAGTATCCGCCATACCTGTTCAGGCGATGCGCCCATTCCCGCAAGCTCGGCGGGCGAACTGCTCCGCACCCACAGCAGATGCTCGTCCGTGAACTCGTCGAAGCCGTTCACCTGCTCATACAGTCGCTGTTGGGTGGATTCCAACTCACCGAGTTTGCCCAGATAAAGGTCTTCGGAGTCGATGGCTTTGTTGAGCAGTGCCTGACGCTCCCCGGCAAGGCCCCTGAGCTCAACATCCAGCTGCGGAGAAATATCCCCGTCTTCCGCCGTCACGAGTGAAGCAAGGTAGGCATCCAGGTCGCCCAGTTGTCGCTGCTCCTGACGATGATTCAACCGGCGCACACCGATCCTGGCAGCTATCGCTTCGCGCGCTTTCGCCTCCCGACGAAAGCTCCCAAGATCGGGCAAGAGGTGGCGCTGTTGCAACAGCATTTGCCCCAGCTCCCGGCTCAGACCGCCGATCTCGATGGTCTCCTGCGCACTCTTGAAGTCCGTCTCTATCTGGCGTGCCCGTTTGCGTGCCTGTTCAGCCTGCTCTGTCAGCCTACCCAACACTAAAAGAGAGCCGGCAATCTCTTCGGACAACACAGCATTTCGTTCGGCCAGGCGCACTACCATCGGGTGCTTGCCCTCGGCCTCTTCCCGGATGGCCTCGGCCTGGTCAAGTGTCTCGCCCGCCTCTGCCGCACGCTTCTGGTTGACCAGATCCTCCAGAATCCCCACCCGCTTGCCGAGCCATTCTTTGTTGGCACGCACCTTGTCGTGCTCGAGTTCCTGAAGATCCAGCCGGACAGGCTGACTGAGAAGTTCCTGGTCAAGCCTCCTGATCTCGGCGTTGAGCGCCTGCAAGCGGCTCTCGAGTACCCACTGGCGCGCCTCGGTGATCGCAGGGTCCTCGCCTTCCTGGGGAGGCAACCCGAGCTGGGTGGCAAGCTCTTCCTGCTGTTTGCGCGCCAACGGAAGCCTTTGTCCGATCAGACTCGGACGGGCAGACAGCTTCCTGACCTGATTGTCGGCATCGCTGCGTTGGGTCCTGGCCGCGGCAAGATCGGTTTTTTCCCTTTGCAGGCGCTGATCGAGCTGCGGCAAGGGATCAGACAGGGCGGCATCAAGGTCACCGGCGGGGTCCCGGGTCTGTAGACCTGCCAAGGCCTCGCGCAGCATTTCGATACGCGCGGGCGCCGTGGCCACGACGCGTGAGTATTCTTTCGCGGCCTGCGTATCGAATGCCGCGGCCTCCAGGTTGACCAACGCCTCGCGATAGAGCCCTAGAAGCTCTTTTTTGACCTCTTCCAGCAGACCCGATGCGGCCTCGGTTTCTGCGACCTTGGCTTCCAGTTTCTCCCTCGTCACCGATGCGGACCTAATAGGATCGGGTTCGTCGGGCTCCGCCAGCAGCAGTGGTGACGCGAGGAGCAAAATGGCGGCGGCGGCAAGAAACAGCGGAAAAGGAAGTCGTGATCTCATACCAGTCTCCGCTATTTATGATTGAGTCAGTGGACCAACCTGCGACTGCTCTCGAGCCCGCAGGCCTGTCCCCACAAGCCCTAGCGGTTCAAGAGTCTTCGCCTTACTGAATTCAGTCCCATTGATCGGGTTCGATCCAGGTGATCTTTGATTACTGTATTCCGAGCCCAGCCATTAGCCCCGATCAGCGCGGCATTTTCAGTATTTAGCACGCCAATGTTTTCACGGTATAGCATGACCTTGGTAGAGATAATCGGGATATGTCTATCGAATTTAATTCGAAATATATCCAACACTATAACACTACAATAATATATCCTGCCCAATTCACTTTAGCCTGGCTACTTGACTTGGGAGGATGTACTAAGCGCTATTGATAATCGCCGTTGAACGCAAACATGAAGCCTAAACTTGAAAGGAGAACTACTTGAAAAGAACACAAAACAATTACCTAAGGAGTATTCTCTTCTTGGCAGCAGCGTTGTCGATGTTGATCGGCGCCGCTCAAGCACAGACCAGAAAGCCGAACATCCTCGTCATCTTCGGTGATGACATCGGCACTTGGAATGTCGGCGTTTACGCGCACGGCATGATGGGTCGAACGCCGAGCATTGACAGCCTTGCCGAGCAAGGCATGCTTTTCACCGATCACTACGCGCAACCGAGCTGCACCGCGGGGCGTGCTGCCTTCCTTACGGGGCAGCTTCCGATCCGCACCGGGTTGAGCACCATCGGCATCCCCGGTTCGACGCGCGGCATCCAGAAGGTCGATCCGACCCTGGCGACAGTCCTCAAGGCCCAGGGCTACGCAACCGCGCAATTCGGCAAGAACCACCTTGGCGACCGCAATGAATTCCTGCCGACCGTGCATGGCTTCGATGAATGGTTCGGCAATCTTTACCACCTCAATGCGGAGGAAGAACCCGAACAGCTCGACTACCCCGGGCAGGTGAATCCCACGCTGCGCTCGGCCGAGGCGTCCGCCAGGTTCACGCAGATGTATGCACCGCGAGGCGTACTGCACACCTGGGCGAGCGACAAGGATGATCCGGCTGTTGATCCAAAATTCGGCCGCGTGGGCAAGCAGAGAATCGAAGATACCGGGCCGCTCACGCGCAAACGCATGGAAACCTTCGACGCCGAGGTGACTGCCGAGACCTTGAAATGGATGGACAAAAACGTCAAGAAGGACAAACCTTTCTTTGTTTGGTACAACTCGACGGCGATTCACGTCCGCTCACGCCCCGCGGCGAAGTATATCCAGATGGCCGTGGATGAAGGCCGCCCCGAGGAAGATGTAGTGCGTGCCCGCATGATCGAACACGACGAGCAGGTCGGTTCACTCCTCAAAAAACTCGATGATCTTGGCGTCGCCGACAATACCATCGTGATCTACACGACAGATAACGGCAACGAACTGATGCTCTGGCCAGATGGCGGCTACGCGCCATTCCGCGGTGAGAAGGGCGGTACCTGGGAAGGCGGCGTGCGCGTCCCGTTTCTCGTCAAGTGGCCAGGAAGAATCAAGCCCGGCAGCGTCTCCAATGGCATCCAGAATCACGAAGATGTATATGCCACCCTAGCGGCGGCGGCGGGTCTCCCGAACCTCAAGAGTGAACTGCTCAACGGCAAGGAGATGGCCGAGATGACGTACAAGGTTCACCTCGATGGTTACAACAACCTGCCGCATTGGACCGGCGCTAGCGAAAAATCCGCCCGGCGGGAAATCTTTTACTATGACGAGACCGACCTCATGGCCTTGCGCGTGGACAATTGGAAGATGCACATAGGCGTGAAAAAAGAAGGGATCTGGTGGAACGAAAAGTACTACCCCAGCGTCCCGTATCTCTTCAACCTTGCCATGGACCCCATGGAGAAGATGGACCCGGAGTCGCACGAGTGGGGCTTCACGAGCAGGGAGTTTTTTATGCACAAGATGTGGGCGCTGAACGCCTCTGGACCGTTCATCGCCGAGCACCTGAGGACTCTGATGGCATACCCGCCGAGTCAGGGCGCCGACACGCTGAGCATCAAGAAGGCTTTGGAGGAAATGCAGGCGAAAATGGCAAAGGCAGCAGCCGGCGGCGCCAGCAAATAGTCTGATCGTTTATCGCTGTGCCGGATGTCGCAGGCGTCCTGCACAGCGATTTCAGATGCTTGTAGGAGAGGATACGGGGTCTTGCATTGTGACATATCAATAGACTGTGCTGTTGTCACCGGTTCAAGAACTCCTCCATTGTGACCCCGGCCTGACTAAGTATCGCCCTGAGCGTCCCCTCCGGCATATCGCCGGGATGGTTGGGAATGGTGGTGTAGCGGCCGGTCTTTTCGTTGAACCAGATCTCATGACTGCCGGCGGCCTGGTGGTCGAAGACGAAACCAAGACGCTTCGGGCGCCCGGTATATTAATCCGGCCAGCTCTGCCCATCAGGTGCCCAGAATCAGGGGGTAGTCGAACGACTCCTGTACCGCAGCCAGTCGGGCTCCACCCTTGCGTTCAGCCTGGGCCTCCAATAACTTCTTCGCCACATCGCGGGCGATCTCCAGCGTCTCGGTGATGGTGCGTCCCTGGGCCACCAGACCGGTGATATCCTCGGAAGTGGCCAGGCAAACCCCTTCAGGCGGCTTCTCGATATGCAGGTTGGCGATCTGTTCCATCGTTTAGCCGTCTGGCTCTGACATTTGAGTTGGGCACGCTCAATGAAGGCACCAAGCAGGCCGAGCGGAGTCAACCCGCCTGACAAGCCCTCGCGACTCACACCCGCGCCAGGGCCGGGTCGTTGATAATCCGTTTCATTTCGCGTACAGCGTCGGCCAGGCCGCTGAACACGGCCCGGGCAATGATGGAATGGCCGATATTGAGTTCCTCCACCCCGGGAATGGCGGCAATAGCCTTGACATTGTGGTAGTCCAGGCCGTGCCCGGCGTTGACCCTGAGGCCCAGCCCGACACCGTGGCGCACGGCCTGTTCGATGCGGGCCAGTTCCGCAGCCACGGCGTCCGGCGTGACGGCATCCGCATAGTGTCCGGTGTGAATCTCCACCACCGGAGCCCCCACCTCGGCGGAGGCATCCAGCTGTGTCGGATCGGCATCGATGAACAGGGACACGCGTACCCCGGCATCCGCAAGACGAGCGCAGAAGTCTTTCAGATGCGCCTTGTTTCCCACCACGTCCAGGCCTCCCTCGGTGGTCAGTTCCTCGCGCTTTTCCGGCACCAGACAGCAATCGCTGGGACATAAATGCTCGGCGATGACGCCCATTTCCGTGGTCGCCGCCATCTCCAGGTTCATGCGGGTCTGCAGTATGTCGCGCAGCATCCGCACGTCCCGATCCTGGATATGCCTGCGATCCTCGCGCAGATGCAGGGTAATGCCGTCGGCCCCGGCCTGTTCCGCGACCAGGGCTGCCTGGATGGGTTCTGGATAGCGCGTGCCACGGGCCTGGCGCAGGGTCGCCACATGATCGATATTGACGCCCAGCAGGACCTCGTTGCGTTCCTGGATGCTCATGTCTGTCTGTTCGCTTTCAAGTGACGGAAAAGTTCTCTGCTCTTTAAAGGCTTATCGCCCAGATAATACCCAAGCATACGGCGCATCAGTTGCCTGGCCTCACGGGTTTCGGCGGCATCCAATAGCGCATCGCGGGCCAGGCCCAGCAGGGTACGGCCGGATATGGTGAAACCGGTGTCGTCTGCCAGGCAGGTCACCGGACCGTGCTCGGGTTCATATCGATAACGGGAATCCGGATTCAGCGGCTCACCGGTATCGGCATTCCGCTCGAGAACCATAGCGTAGCCGATCTCGCGCAACAAGCGCAGCTCGAATCGGCGCAGTACGGGAAAGGGATCGGATTCAGCCTGCAACTGGAACAAGGCCTGCACATAGTGCGCATACAGTTCCTCATTGGCATCGCCCCGGCCCAGCAGGCGCACCAGGAGTTCATTCAGGTAAAAACCGCAATACAGATCCGAGCCTGACAGCGGCACTCCAGGCCCGCCCTGTTCCACCCGCCCCAGGGTCCTGACTTCGCCGCGGCCGGACACCTTGACCCAGAGGGGGCGAAAGGGTTGCAGCAGGGCGGCATTGGGAGAACGCGGCCGCTTGGCTCCTTTGGCAATGACGGGGAAACGGCCCAGCCCTGGGCTGAACAACTCGATCAACAGACTGGTATTGGCGTAATCGCGCCGATGCAGCACATGGCATTCAAACAGCTGTTCGGGGTGGGCGGTTTGTTCAGGCATAGGGTGACGGGACTGTATTCCTCAATTCCGTGAACGGTACCTGCTTGCGTCATTGCCCGCTACGCTCATGCCAGGCTTGGGTGAATTACATCCTCCGCCCCCGATTCATTCCACATAACCCAAGCGCGACAGGGCGCCCTGGTCACTGGACCAGCTCTCCTTGACCTTGATCCAGACTTCCAGATGGACCTTGCAGCCAAAAAACCGTTCCATTGCCTTGCGCGCCTCGGTGGCGGCGGCTTTCATGGCAATGCCCTTGCGCCCCAGCAGGATGGCCTTTTGCGCCGGACGCTCCACCCATACCAGGGCGTTGATGCGATACAGCTGTCCCTCCTCCTTGAAGCGTTCGATCTCCACCGACAACTGGTAAGGCATTTCCTGGGCATAGCGTCGGGTGAGCTGTTCGCGCAGCAGCTCGGCGGCGAAGAAACTCTCCGGCCGGTCGCTGAGCTGATCCTCGGGGAATATATTGTCCCCTTCCGGCAGGGCCTTGAGGACTTGCTGTTCCAGGATAGGCACCTGCTCCCCGTCAGCGGCACAGACCGGCACCATGTCCAGGAGATCCATGCGACTGCCCAGGGTATCGAGATAGGGCAACAACTGGGCCTTGTTCTTCAAACGGTCGATCTTGTTCACCGCTGCCATCACCGGCGTGCCCGCCCTGTCCAGAGCGCGCAACACCTCCGCATCCTCGTCGGTCCAGGCGCCGGCCTCCAGCACCCACAGCACCAGGTCAACATCGGGCAGCATGGCCTTCGCGGTACGGTTCAGGTAACGGTTCAGGGCCTTGTCGCCGCGCTGGTGTATACCGGGAGTATCCACAAACAGGATCTGCCCGCCAGGCGAGGTTTTTATTCCCAGTATGCTGTGGCGCGTGGTCTGGGGCTTGTGTGAGGTGATGGCGAGTTTCTGCCCCAGTATGCGATTGAGCAGGGTGGACTTGCCCACGTTGGGACGACCCACGATGGCCACGTAGCCGCAATGTTTGTGCATTTGATTCACCCTGTTACCCGCCCCCCCAGAAGGGCGAGCATTCTTTCCGCCGCCTGCTGTTCCGCCTTGCGACGGCTGGTGCCTGCACCCCGGGTTTCCTCATTCAAGGACTTTACACTGCAGAATACGTCGAAAACCTGGGAGTGCTGGCTGCCGCCCACATTGATGATGCCGTATTCAGGCAATATCTGGCTGCGTGATTGAAGCAATTCCTGCAGGCGGGTCTTGGGATCCTTGAGCGGCTTGCCCTGATCCTGTGACTGCAGCCGTGGTTCGAACAGGCGCAGCACCAGAGACCTGGTCGCCTGCACGCCGCCGTCCAGGTAGACCGCCGCTATGATCGCCTCCACGGCATCCGCCAGGATGGAATCGCGGTTGTGACCGCCGCTGCGCAGTTCGCCTGGGCCCAACAGGAGATAATCCCCCAGGTCAAGATCGCGTGCCACTATGGCCAGACTCTCTTTTTTCACGATACCGGCACGCAGTCGGCTGAGCTGGCCTTCGTCGGCCTGGGGATGGCGGAAATACAAGGCCTCGGCGATAAACTGCCCGAGCAGGGCGTCACCGAGAAATTCCAGGCGCTCATTGTTGCGCGCCCCGGCGCTACGGTGGGTAAGCGCCTGATCCAGCAGTTCCAGGTCCTTGAACGCATGGCCCAAGGTCCGGCTCAGGCGCTCAACGGGCTCTCTCAAGTGCCATCCAACCTGGCGGATTCCTTGAAGCTCACGATGGCATCCACGTTGGCTGCTATATGTACCCGCACATGGTAGTCGATGCTGACGGTGACGACATTGTGCTCCCGCTTTATTTTGATGTCCTTTGATTTAAGCCTGCGTACTTCGTTGACATAAAGCTGGTCATCGATGCGGCGGCGTATTTCCCGCGACGTCCGGGTATTCATTCCGGGTTCCTGACGCAGATTGGCCAGCACCATCTTGACGGTATAGTTTTCCAGATAAACGGGACCAAGCTTGAGCACCAGCAGCATGAGAAAGCCGGCGATAACCAGCATCAGGATCAGGCTGATAAAGGTCATGCCCCGTTGATTACGCATGTTGATCATCACTTGTAGGCTCCTCTCAATTGACCGCAGTTCCGATGCGGTCCCAGGCTATCGGAAAACCGCTCAGGCCGCTGTCCCAGCTCATCCAGATGACGAATGCCTTACCGACCAGATTCCGTTCCGGCACCAGGCCCCAGCAACGACTGTCATTGCTGTTATCCCGGTTGTCACCCATGGCGAAATAATGTCCCTCCGGCACCACGATGGACCCAGCGGTCAGCACCCGGCAGGAAGGTGGAAAATCCGGGGCCAGGGGATGGGTCAGGATATTGTGCTCGACGCCTCCCAGGTTCTCCAGCGCATGGAAGGAGCCGGTTTCTCGCGCGCCCGAACCCAAGCCTTCGTAAACCCCGATTGGGGTCTGCGGCATGGCCTGACCATTCACATACAACTGCTTACTGCGGTACTCGATGCGGTCACCGGGCACACCCACCACCCGCTTGATGTAATCCACCCTGGGGTCCTGTGGAAAACGGAACACGAACACATCGCCCCGCTCAGGATCGCCTATTTCGATCACTTTCTTGTTCAACACCGGCAGGCGGATACCGTAGCTGAACTTGTTGACCAGAATGAAATCTCCAACCAACAGGGTGGGCATCATGGAGCCCGAGGGGATACGAAACGGTTCGACCAGGAAGGAGCGCAGCACCAGCACCGCAAAAATAACCGGAAAAAAGGAACGCGCGTACTCCACCAGCACCGGTTCCTTGTAGCTGGAAGCGGCAATGGTCGCGGCCACCCCTGTTGCACCGGAGCCGGCCGATTCCTGGGCCAGGCGCTTGCGTTTCGGGGCGAAGGCCAGGGTGTCCACCAGCCAGATGATGCCGGTCACGAAAGTGGCCAGAACGAGAAATGCGGGAAAATCGAAATGCATGGGTGATGTCTACCTTGAGATCATGTGCCAGGCGGCATGTCCGGGCCGCCTGAGAAAAGTTAGGTTAATTATCCTTGCCAACCTGGAGTACGGCAAGAAAGGCTTCCTGGGGTATCTCCACGCTGCCCACCTGCTTCATGCGTTTCTTGCCCGCTTTTTGTTTTTCCAGCAGCTTACGCTTGCGGCTGACGTCACCACCGTAGCATTTCGCGGTAACATTCTTGCGTAGCGCTTTCACCGTAGTGCGGGCCACGACCTTGCTGCCGATGGCCGCCTGGATGGCCACTTCGAACATCTGCCGTGGAATCAGTTCCTTCATCTTCACCGCCAGTTCATGGCCCCGGGCCTGCGACTGGGAGCGATGCACGATGGTGGACAGGGCATCCACTTTCTCGCCATTGATCAACAGATCCAGTTTCACCAGGTCTGCCGCCTGAAAGCGTTTGAATTCATATTCGAAAGAGGCGTAGCCGCGGCTGCAGGATTTCAGCCGGTCGAAAAAATCCAGCACCACCTCGTTCATGGGCAGTTCGTAGGCCACCTGCACCTGCCCGCCCAGGTATTGCATATTCTTTTGTACGCCGCGCTTTTCAATACACAGGGTGATCACAGCACCGAGATAGTCCTGAGGTACCAGGATGTGGGCCTCGATGATGGGTTCGCGCACTTCCTGCAGCTTGTTCGGTTCCGGCAGGTCTGCTGGATTCTCGATCTGGAACTGCTCGCCGTCGTTCTTCAGCACCTCGTACACCACGGTGGGCGCAGTGGTAATCAGGTTCAGATCGTATTCCCGTTCCAGCCGCTCCTGGACGATCTCCATGTGCAGCATGCCGAGGAAGCCGCAGCGGAAACCAAATCCCAGCGCCTGGGAGACCTCCGGCTCGTAATGCAGAGAAGCGTCGTTCAGGCGCAGTTTCTGCAGGGCGTCTCGCAAGTCCTCATAATCGTCGGAGAGCACCGTATACAGCCCGGCGAACACCCGCGGACGCATCTCGGCGAAACCCGGCAGGGGTCTATCCGCCTTGTTGTTTTCCAGGGTAATGGTGTCGCCCACCGGCGCGGCATCGATCTCCTTGATGCCGGCAATGACATACCCCACCTCGCCCGGGCTGAGCACCTTGCGGTTCGTCCGTTTGGGAGTGAACACCCCTACATGGTCCACCTGGAAACTGCGGCCCGTGGCCATGATGAACATCTTGTCCCGGGGCCTGATCTCCCCTTGCATGACCCGGATCAGGGAGATGACACCCACGTAGGAGTCAAACCAGGAATCGATGATCAAGGCCTGCAGCGGGGCATTGGCATCTCCTTCAGGCGCGGGCACGTTTGTTATCAAGGCCTCAAGCAATTCAGGGATGCCCAGTCCGGTCTTGGCGCTGACTTTCAGCGCATCCCCCGCATCCAGTCCGATGATCTCTTCGATTTCGTTGATCACCCGTTCAGGATCTGCCGAGGGCAGATCAATCTTGTTCAGCACCGGCAGGACCTCCAGGCCCTGCTCGATGGCGGTGTAGCAGTTGGCCACGCTCTGGGCCTCCACGCCCTGTGCCGCGTCCACCACCAACAGGGCGCCCTCGCAGGCGGCCAGGGATCGGGACACCTCGTAGGAGAAATCCACATGGCCGGGGGTATCGATGAAGTTCAGGTGGTAGACCTCACCATTCTTCGCCTTGTAGTCCAGGGTAACGCTCTGGGCCTTGATGGTGATGCCCCGTTCCCGTTCCAGATCCATGGAATCGAGCACCTGCTCCGCCATTTCCCGCTCGGCCAACCCCCCACAGACCTGTATGAATCGATCGGCGATAGTGGACTTGCCATGGTCGATGTGGGCGATAATGGAAAAATTGCGGATGTGACTCAGGTCGGTCATACAGACTGGATTCCGGTGCGGGACAAGTGAGCAGGGCCTGTCCGAGCTCAAACGGTTAATTATACCAGAATGTGCCTCACCCATCGCGACCGGGTGCATCTCCCGTGAAATGCTGCGCCCTGCGCTTACCCCGCGCCGGGGTTCGCCCGATTCGATTGTCAATTCAACCTCAAGGAAACCTCATGGATTCCAAATCGCCGGACGCCCTGCTGGAAGCCACTGCCCCCGTGTTCCAACTCATGGACCGTGAACTCTGGCTGCTCACCACGGACAGTGAAAAAGGCCGTGGCGGCCTGATCTGCACCTTTGTGTCCAAGGCCTCCATCGTGCCCGAATTGCCGCGCATGGCGGTCGGCCTGGCCAAACATCACCACACCTGCGGCCTGGTACAAAGCAGTGAACGATTCACCCTGCATCTGCTGTGGCCGGATCAGATCGACCTGGTGTGGCGTTTCGGTCTCTCCAGCGGTCGGGACAAGGACAAATTCGCAGGCATGGAAGTGCAGACTTCACCCCTGGGCAATCCACTGCTCGGCACCTGCCTGGCATGGCTGGATTGCCGGGTGGAGGCAACCCTTGACCTGGGCGACCGTATCCTGTTCGCCGCTGAAGTGACGGACGGTGCAAGCCATGGCAACAATGTGCCGCTGAGCGTGAACCGCTTGTATCACGAGGCAGCTGACGACAAATACGAAACCCTGGGCAGGATGTATGACCACGACAGTGAAGAAGACGCCAAGGCCATTCAGGCCTGGCGTAGAAGATAGACTCTTGTACGGACTTCAGATGAGATACAGCATACCGGTCCGCCAGTGCAGACCGGCAAAAGGCCGAGTCCCTGCGGGAACCGGCCTCACAGAATCCCTGGCGCCCATCAATAGCGGTAATGTTCCGGTTTATAAGGTCCTTCCACCGGAACGCCGATGTAATCGGCCTGCTCCTGGCTCAATACGGTCAGCTTGGCGCCGATCTTCTCCAGGTGCAGACGGGCCACCTCCTCGTCCAGTTTCTTCGGCAGGATGTAGACGCCGATCGGATAGTCCTGTGTCCTGACGAACAGTTCGATCTGGGCCAGCACCTGGTTGGTGAAGGAGTTGGACATGACGAAGCTGGGATGGCCGGTGGCGCAGCCCAGGTTCACCAGGCGTCCCTCCGCCAGCATAATGATGCGCTTGCCATCGGGAAAGACGATGTGGTCCACCTGGGGCTTGATGTTCTCCCACTCGTACTTCTGCACGCCGGCGATGTCGATCTCGTTGTCGAAGTGGCCGATATTGCAGACGATGGCTTGATCCTTCATGGCGGCCATGTGGTCGTGGGTGATGATGCCCTTGTTACCGGTGGTGGTGACGAAGATATCGGCCTGGGGCGCGGCATCCTCCATGGTCACCACACGGAAACCCTCCATGGCCGCCTGCAGGGCGCAGATGGGATCGATTTCGGTAATCCATACAGTGGCTCCCAGACCGCGCAGGGACTGGGAGGAACCCTTGCCTACGTCACCGTAACCGCAGACAACGGCGATCTTGCCGGCGATCATCACATCGGTGGCGCGCTTGATGCCATCCACCAGTGACTCCCGGCAACCATACAGGTTGTCGAATTTGGACTTGGTGACAGAATCGTTGACGTTCATGCCGGGGAACAGCAGCTCGCCCGCCTCCAGCATCTGGTACAGGCGGTGCACACCCGTGGTGGTCTCCTCGGTGACACCGCGAATGGATTCGGCCATCTTGTGGTAACGCCTGGGGTCCTGTTCCAGACTGCGTTTGAGCACACCGAGTATCACCCGCCACTCCTCTGGATCGTCGGCCTGAGGTTCAGGTACGCCATCGCCATCGGCGAACTGAACGCCCTTGTGCACCAGCAGGGTGGCGTCGCCGCCATCATCCAGGATCATGTTGGGGGCGCCGTCACCGTCCGGCCAGTTCAGCACCTGCTCGGTGCACCACCAGTATTCCTCCAGAGTCTCACCCTTCCAGGCATAGACAGGCACACCGGCGGCGGCGACGGCGGCGGCGGCATGGTCCTGGGTGGAAAATATGTTACAGGAGCACCAGCGTACCCGGGCGCCCAGTTCCACCAGGGTCTCGATCAATACGGCGGTCTGAATGGTCATGTGCAGAGAGCCGGTGATGCGGGCGCCGGTCAGCGGCTTGCTGTCTCCGTACTTCCTGCGCAGGGCCATAAGGCCCGGCATCTCGGTCTCGGCGATGCGCATTTCCTTGCGGCCCCAATCGGCAAGGTCCATGTCCGCCACCTTGTAGTCGGTAAAATTGTCGTCCACAACAGCATTCATATCTGCATTCTCTCCAGAGTCAGATAGGAGCGCCGTTTAAAACGGGTGCCGGCAGCCCGAGCCTGGCCCACGCAGATGTGGCGGGTTGCAACGCTCCTCGGAACCGGATCAAAACCAAAGCCGGCTATTCTACTTGGACAGGCGGCAAATTTCATGGGCAGGCCTCACTGCTTCGACAGGTCCCGTCCCTGGTCCAGGACATTGCGAATGAGCTGCGCCTGTACCGCATATTGCTCGCCATGTCGCAGATAGCGTAGCGACTGCTCGTGATCACCCACGGTTTCCAGCACCCTGGCGAGGCCCAGGTAGGAACGGGTGTGCCCCGGCTCAATTGCCAGCGCCTGCAGCAACAGGCGCCGCGCCCGTTCACGCTCGCCCAGACTCGTATAAGCGACCGCCCTCCACACCAGGCCGAGCGCTCTGTCTCGCCGTGCAGTCGCCGCGTGGCGTCCAGCGCCACCAACACCCGCCGGTGCTGCTTGCGCTTGAGCAGCCCCCGTGTCAGGTCGTAGTAAGGCACGGCGCTGTCCTGCGGCGAGCGCAGCAGAAGTTTCTCCAGATAATCCAGTGCCGGCATGGAGGCCCCTTCGCTGGGACGGACTATGCCCAGCACCCGGTAGATCTCTCCCAGGTCGCCGGGCGGCACCCGCTCCGGTTGCAACAGGAAGATGTCCTCTATGTCCGGGTCCCGCTCTGTACGCGCCCCCATGAGATCCTCGCCGGGAGGGACGACGCGGATCATGTGGTCCGTCATGCTCACCTGCACCACGTCATGGGTGCGCCGCTCGGGCATGTGACAGAGACTGCAGTCTCCCGCGTCGGCATCGGCATCGCTGTGCCTTAGCCCCTGGTGGCAGGCCAGACACTTGGCGCGGTAATGCCCCGCCCTGTTCTCCGGCGCGATCTTGCGATGCGGATCATGGCAGCTCATACGGCCCCCGCTTTCCCGGTAGCAGCGGCTTTGCAGCAGGCGGTAGGGATGGTGATTGATCTCGAACCGATCCGACAGCGCCTTGCCGGTCTCGCGGATATCGTAGCTCACCTGGTATTCCGCCAGATCGGTGCCGGGACGAAATGAATAATCGTCGCGCCCGAAGCGCCGCACCGGCGGCGTTGCCACCGCGGGCAGCATATGGCACTCGAAACACACATCGTCGCGCCGCCGCGGATCCAGCCGTCCCGCACCGTCATCTCATAGTGTCGGCCCGAGACCGGGTGGTAGTAATGATTGTGCTCGAAATCCTCGATAATCCTGTCTGTCGAGGGACGGTAGAAGGACTTGGCCATGGTCACTGACTGGTAACTTGCATACTCCTTGTGGCAGTAGCCGCAGGTCCTGTCGTTGACATAACCCGGCGCCGCACCTCCGGTAACCCGGATATCCAGGGCCGCAAAGGCCTAGGTGACATCTTCCTGTGCCCCCGGACTCAGGACAGGCACGGCCAACAGGGCGATAAAGACGTGAATTACCGCCAGCCTGATAATATTTATATTCCTGTGCACGCACATGGTTTTGTGTTCTATGCTTGCCGGTAGAAGGAGATTAAAAAGCCGGGCCACAAGCATGATAATTAGGGAGAATGCCATGGACCACCCCCATTCCGGGTATATCGACGCCATTACCCAGGAGAGTTTAGAAAACGCCGTCAGAAATGGCGAGTACGATGCGGGCTCAGCCCAGCTGATTAAGGAAGAACGCAAGTATATCCGCGGCTGGCGCGAGGCCCGCGGGGACGCTGACAATCAAGATGACAGCGAGAACCTGACGGGTCTGGCCTTGTCCGGTGGCGGCATCCGCTCGGCCACTTTTTCCCTGGGCATCATGCAAGCCCTGGCAGGCCACGGACTGCTCAGGAAGGTCGATTACCTGTCAACCGTCTCCGGCGGCGGCTACATCGGCTCGGCCATCACCTGGCTGACCAGCACCCTGGCGCAGGAAAAGGCAACGAACAATCAGACGGACGATGAGCCGAAGGCCTTCAGTAACGGCAGGCATGACTTCCCCTTCGGCACCGACGATCCCCGCCCCGGCACGCAACAGAAAGCCACATTCAAGCAAAAGCGCATGCTGCAATACCTGCGTGAACACGGCTATTACCTGACGCCGGGCGCGGGGATCAATGCATTCAGCCTGCTGGGCGCCATCCTGCGCGGCACCCTGCTCAATTTACTGGTGTGGATCCCAACATTCGTCTTCATATTCCTTTTACTGCTTAACTTATCCGGCCCGGTGAGTGGGATATACTTCAAGAGTTCACTCCCGGCCTACGAGTTTCTGTTGGGCAAACTCACACCCGAGCTGCCCTGCCCCGCGCTCACGCCTGCAGATCAGGCGACACTGAAGAAAATCTGCAACCCGCCGGCGCCTCCAGCCACGGGCGTGTCCCCTGCCACCACCCCGGCAGCCAATGCCAGGCAACAAGACACCGCGCTGTCGCTGACCCCACCTTCCGTGGATGAACTTCGCCGTGCAATCATGGCCAGGAAGGCCTTCGACAAGACGACAAACAATGCATCTTCCCTGGCTGTATTCGAACTGACGCTGTGGATCGGACTGTTGATTGTCGTTGGCCTGTCGCTGCTCGCCATCACCTACTCGCTGTTCACCTGGTTTGCCCGGGGAGAGACAGCCGGTTCCCGCAAAGTCTGGTATAAGCGCCGCAGAACAGTGGAGAAGTGGGTGAGTATCGCCATACCCGTGAGCATAGTTTCACTGCTCATCGGCTCCCTGCCCCTGGTCACCACCTACCTGGAAAGCTGGATCGCCATGAGCGGCCCCCTGGCCATAGCCGGCGGCATCGCCATCGCCATACGCAACTTCCTGAACTCCGGTGACGACCGGGAAGGCGACCTGTCCAATGCCCTGCTGGGTATCGGCGCCGGCGTGTTTCTGTACGGCGTGGCGACCCTGAGCTATTACCTGGCCTCCCTGCAGCACCAGGGGATCCTCGATCCGACAATCGTATGGGTCATCTGCATTATCGCGATCATTCTGGGCTGGTTCGTCAACCTGAACTACATTTCCATCCACCGCTACTACCGGGACCGGCTGATGGAGACCTTCATGCCGGATATCAACAACGCCCTGGGTGACCGCACCGGCAGTTCCCCACAAGCAAATGCCGCACACCTGCATGACATCAGCCTCACGGACAAGCCTCACGGGCCCTACCACATAGTCAACACCAATGTGGTGCTGGTGAGCTCCGAGCAACCCACCTATAAGAGCCGGGGGGGCGACAACTTCATCCTTTCCCCTTTGTATTGCGGGAGCAATGCCACCGGTTGGCAGAAAACCGAGCGTTTCATGGATGGGAAAATGACCCTGGCGACGGCAGTGGCCATCTCCGGTGCCGCGGCCAATCCCAATACCGGCGTCGGCGGCGTCGGCCTGACCCGCAATCTGTTCATTTCACTGACCATGTCCCTGTTGAATCTGCGCCTGGGATATTGGGCCGAGCATCCGAATCCCGCTGAAAAACCCGGACATCCGCCCAATCATTTCCGGCCCGGGGCCTATGCCCTTGGTAACGCCATGGGCCTGGACAAAGGGGGGTACAACGAGAACCGCTGCTTCGTCCAGCTTAGTGACGGAGGCCACTTCGAAAACATGGGTCTGTACGAACTGATCCGCCGCCGGGTGAAACTGGCCATCGTATGCGACGGCGGCGCGGACCCGGACTTCTCCTTTTCGGATATGCAGACCACCATAAGGCGCATTGAGGACGACTTTGGCGCCCGCATCCGCATATTGGATGATGCCTCACCCGATAAAGTCGTGCCCGCCCTGCCCGCTGACCCCGCCTACCCCAAGGGTGCCGGGTTCTCCAAACAGGGCCACATGCTGGGCCGGATCACCTATGCGGCCAACTCGGCTTCAGAGGTGTCCGAGGGCTGGCTGATCTTCTTAAAGACCGCGCTGATAGACGAGGTGAGTTTCAAGGTCAAGGGCTACAAGGCGCAGAACCCCAGCTTTCCGGATGAAAGCACGGCGGATCAGTTTTTCGATGAGGTACAGTTCGAGGCCTACCGGGAACTGGGCTACTGCATTGCAGACCAGATGCTGAAATCCGATATGCCGGAGGAAATCGGACAGGGCAAGCTGGAGGATCTGATCGGCGATTGCGGTTCATATTGAAGCGGATCCGCACAATCGCTGGAAGTATGATCGAAAGGCGCTACCAACAGGTCATCAAAACGGATACCAACAACCTTGGCGAACCATATCGGCAGGCACTATTGCGACTGCCAAACATGACGCACGGAGACTTTGCCACGCTAGTTCGCCGTAGTCGACTATCTGGCCTTTCTTTGGGTCCAACCAACACCTGCGGCACCACGCCGATACCATGCAGGCCACTCTGCTAGACGGGTACAAGGACACCAGTGTCTGAAAGGCCTCATTGCCCGCACCCCTACAAGATATCGGGAAGGACGGTATTCCCGATATCTTGTTATTGAATCCGGGGAAGCTCGCGGAAGAAGTATGGGTGGTTCTGAAAGCACATGCGGCCCCGGCTCCGAGGCGATTGCGCGAGCAGAAAAGGATGTTGAATGTCCTGTCGACTTCCTGGAACCGGCCAAGGAAATCGCCCTTTGCCACCACGGTCGATGGGCTGTCTCTGCTACAGTATGAGAAACGCGAGTCTAAACGGCTCAAATGTGACTAAGTGCATGTCCGATCATGAAAAATCCACGTTGCTGGTAATTGACGACGAACCCGTCAATCTGGCGGTGTTAACGAACGTGCTGCAACCGCATTACCGTGTACGTGCCGCGACAAGGGGTGAACTCGGCCTACAAGTGGCAGACTCTGATCCCCGCCCCGACCTTATCCTGCTCGACGTGATGATGCCGAATATCGATGGTTATGGCGTTCTCAGGAAATTACGTGCCAACCCTGCCACCAATGACATACCAGTCATCTTCGTCGCCACGCTAGCCGACCAGAACGCCTGGCTGGAAGCGGAGGTGGCCCGGCGAATGGATGAAATATGTCGCCACCCTGGCTCGCCACCTGAGCATTCATCCACGATTCCGCGATGCCTTGCAAGGCAACGCCATCGCCTTGTTGACCGCTTCGGCCCCGCTGCACGACATCGGCAAGGTGGGCATCCCGGACGGTCTGGCGGGCGAGGCGATTCCGGTCTCTGCGCGACTTATGGCGGTCGCGGATGTCTTCGATGCCCTGGTGACATCCAGAGTTTACAAGCCAACGCTGCCCTTCGAACAGGCCAACAATATTATCGCCGAGGGCCGCGGCAGGCACTTCGACCCGGACATGGTCGACGCCTTCATCAAGGTCCATGACGAGTTTGTCGACATTGCCACGCGTTATGCCGACACATCAATGGAACAAAAGGATTAAAGGAATGGAACAGACTCAATCTGACACGTCACCGCGTGCGGCAGGAACTGACCACTACCTCCTGCGCCTCTACGTTGCCGGGCAGACGCCGAAATCCCTGTCGGCCATCAGCAATATCAAGAAAATCTGCACGGAGAACCTGCAGGGGCACTATGAGCTGGAAGTAATTGATCTCTGCCAACGGCCGCAACTGGCGCAGGACGAGCAGATCATCGCCGTGCCAACACTCATAAAGAAACTCCCGCCCCCGTTGCGCCGCATCATCGGCGATATGTCGAACACCGAGCGCGTGCTGGTGGGGCTGGATATACGAAATACAGCGTAATGCCAAACACACCCACGCCCCGCCAGCTTGCCGCAGAAAACGCTCAGCTGCGTGCCCGACTGAATGAAGCCGAAGAGACGTTGCGCGCCATTCGCCACGGTGAGGTGGATGCCCTTGTCATGTCCGGGACGGAAGGCGACCACATCCTCACTCTGGAAGGTGCCCAGGAGCCCTACCGCGTCATGGTTGAGGCCATGTGCGAGGGGGCGGTCACAGTGGCGGAGGATGGCACCATCCTCTACTGCAACGGCCGTTTCGCCGAACGGGTCAAGGTGCCACTTGAGCAGATCGTCGGGATGCCGCTGCAGGGAATGATCGCCGAGCAGGATCGGAAGAGCTTCGAAGCGATGCTTGTTCAGGGTGCGCAATGGGAGATCCGTGAAGCGCTGATGCTGCAGGAGGCTGACGGCTCGCGGATACCCGCCCTGATCTCCATGTCTCCCCTGCCGCAAAGCGACGGCAAGGTGATCTCCGTCCTCATCGCCGATCTGAGCGAAGTGATGGCAGCCACCGAGGCACGCTCACGGCTGGCGCTCATCGTCGGCTCGTCCGACGACGCGATCGTCTCCATCACCCTGGACGGAGTAGTCGAGAGCTGGAACCGGGCGGCCGAAGAACTCTTCGGTTACACAGCCGAGGAGGCGCTCGGGCACACCATCGAATCTGTTATTGTTCCGCCCGAGCACATGGATGAGGTGATTCATGAATTAGAGGCTATCGGGCGGGGGGAGCACACTGTGTTCGCAGACACCGTGCGGCAGCGCAAGGATGGAACTCAGGTCGAGGTGTCGATAAAGGCGTCGCCCATCATTGATGGTAGCGGCAAGGTCGTCGGCGCTTCCATCAATTTACGGGATAACACGGCGCGCAAGCGTGCAGAACGGGCAGCGCATGAGTATGAAGATCAATTGCGCAGCATCACCGCTTCCGCTCAGGATGCCATTCTCATGCTGGACAGAAAGGGGAACATTTCCTACTGGAATGCTGCAGCCGAAAAAATATTCGGCTACCCGGTGTCGGAAGCGATGGGGCAGCCAATGCATGAGCTGCTCGCACCCGAACGATATCAAGATGCCTCCAGGAAAGGCTACAGCCATTTCAGGGAGAGCGGTGAGGGTCCGGTTGTCGGTAAAACGGTCGAGGTGGCCGGATTGAGAAAAGATGGCACGGAATTCCCCCTTGAGCTGTCTCTCTCGGCGGTCAAGCGCAAGGGTCAGTGGAATTCCATCGGCATCATTCGCGACATCACTGAGCGCAAGCAAACGGAGGAGGAAATCAGGGCGTCGCGTGATCTGCTCCGCTCGGTGGTGGAAAATGCACCCATGCGCGTTTTCTGGAAAGACATGGAGTTGAACTATCTCGGCTGCAATACCGCCTTTGCCAAGGATGCCGGTATGTCGAACCCGAAGGATCTGTACGGCAAAGACGATTTCCAGATGGGATGGAAAGATCAGGCTGAGTTGTACCGCAGTGACGACAGGGCGGTGATGGAATCCGGTAAGCCGAAAATCGGCTTCG
>RRYU01021946.1_pt1 | contig 31043 bp, 25 predicted proteins | sample 2162651 | NCBI WGS metagenome assembly RRYU01 (sample SAMN10267283, study PRJNA491782) | microbial mat metagenome | isolation source: biomat in the production well | place: Japan: Minami-Kanto gas field, natural gas well KTG3 | collected 2017-06 | reverse complement strand
AAAAACCTACAGATCGTAACATATGGTTCACCTATCGGTCAATTACTAATCGGCAAAAAAATTGGTGATACCATAATATCAAGTTTAAATAATAGCACAAGGACATTGACTATTTTAAAAATTCAAAAAGCTTTTAGCTAGTAATAACAATGAATGAAATTTTAAATAATTATCATACCTAATGGAAATCTTCTATACTGCCATTGCTGAATTCTCTAAATTCTTTTTATATGTCCTATTAGCTATACCAATTACCATCGGTATATGGAAAAAGTTTAAATCAAGTGATCCTAAGTGGGCAAATTGGATACATTTTGCAGTCTTTGCTCATTTTATTATTGGTGCCTTCTATTCCGGTATTCGAATGCTAACTACAGATGAAATCAATGACATGTTAGTCAGAAGAATATTTGCCTGTGAAGCATGGTTTAACTTTGCTTGTGCCGCTTTTTACTTCCTCGCTTTAGAAAGAACTAGAAAATCTGACAATAAGTAGTTTTAAATTTTATTTTCCTTTGTGAAAAACTTCATTGGGGAAAATTGCCGGGAAACCGATATAAGCGTTCCAATCAATTTTAGATATTAGTTTATCCATCCAATTTTCTGTGATATCTTCAGGATTAACAACAACTAAATCCGCATCTGAACCGACGGCAATTTTTCCTTTTTGGGGATATAAATTAAATATTTTAGCAGGATTTGTACTAATCAGTTGAACCAATCGGCTTAAATCAGCTCCACGCTTCAAAAATTGAGCTAACATGATCGGAAAAAGTGTTTCTACGCCACCCATTCCATTGGGAATATCTTGAAATGGAATACCAGGTGGTTTATCCTTTAGCATAAACGGACAATGGTCAGTTGCAATCACATCAATCGAGCCATCCATCACTCCTTGCCATAATGCTTCACAATCCTCTTTTTTACGAAGAGGCGGACTTGCTACATACATTTGTCCATCAGCTCGCTCGTAAACTGAATCATCCAACAATAAATATTGTGGACAGGTCTCTATGAATAATTTGTTGCTCTGCTTGGCGATTCCTAATCCATTGGCAGTATTCAAATGGACTAAATAGAAATCGCATTCAGTTCTTTCCGCAATATTGGCGATTTTCTCTACTGCGACTTCCTCGGATTCGGCGGGTCTAGCAATTGCATGATATTTTGGTTCGTTTAATTTCCTCTGAATAAGTGGAAATGAGGATTTTTCGATCACATCATTATCTTCGGCATGCACCATTAGCAATCCGCCATTATCCGTGATAATTTTGGCGACTTCCTCTATCTCATTATAAGTCAACATCATACCGGCTTCTTTATATGTTGTAAACACTTTGAAACTCGTAATACCCATTTTTATTATTTCAGGAATTTCATTTAAAATATTTTTATCAAATCGGGTTATATTGCAGTGCATAGAAACATCAATAACTGATTTTTCAGCGAGTCTTTGTCGTTCCAAAACAGATTCATTTAAGGATTGATCCTTATCTAAAACAGTGAAATCAATAATTGTTGTTACGCCACCGTTTAGTGCTGATTTTGAACCGCTTTCAAAATCATCCGCCGAATTTCCAGCTTTGATCGGTATTCCAATATGTGTATGTGCGTCAATCATTCCGGGGAATATTAATCGGTCAGCACAATTAATAATTTTTACATCGTTTCCGAAATCTTTGACATCGCCAATCGTAGATATCTTGCCATTTTCAAGCAAGATATCCTTTTTCTGCTTACCATCAGCATTTACAATGATGCCATTTTTTAATAAAGTTTTATTCATGACGTTGACAAAGATATGTTTGATTTTTTTCCTTTTCTATAATGATTAATGATCTCTGCTATTATGCTGACTGCAATTTCCGGTACGGTTTCGCTACCGATGTCAAGTCCCACCGGTGAATGAACTTTTTCTAATTGGGCTATTGTAAATCCATCTTTGATAAGCGAACCTGACAATAATTGCCATTTTTTTGAACTACTGACTAAACTGATATAGTCAATTTCAAGTTTTAACAACCATTGCATCAATTGAAAATCATGTTGATGCCCGCGTGTGGCAACCAAAACGTAATCGTTTGGGTTAATTTTTATTTTTTTTATTAATTCAGATATATCTTCGTGATTAATACTCAAAGCAAATGGGAAACGTTCCTGATTGGCCAAGTCTTTCCTTTCGTCATAAATTTTTGTTTTTAGTTCAATGAGTTGTGCCATTTCAGCGACAGCCTTTCCAACATGGCCGGCGCCAAAAATATGCAGAGAAGGTTTGTAACCAATATTCTGAATTAAATATGTTTCATCATTCAATCTGATTGACTTTGATCTTTTAAACTTAATTACTTCATCAATTACTTTTACAATCGGTTTTGGAAAAATTAATTGAAAATCATTTCCAATTCTTTTCCGGTTAATATTTATCTTACCATCAAATGAAATTATTGTAACTAATATTTTATCATTCTTATTATTAATAGAAACAATAGCTTTTAGGATTGATTGGATTTCACGAGTAAATGGTTCAATCAATACGGTTGTTGTTCCCCCACAGATACTCCCTGCTTGATTAACATCCTGATTTGTAAGCTCAATTTTCTTTACAATAGGATTGCCCATTCGAATTACTTCTTGAGCTAATTCAATGACTGAATGTTCAAGCGCACCACCCCCAATTGTACCAATTATGTTGCGTTTATTATCAACTAACATCATGGGGTAATCTTTACGAGGAACTGAACCCTGCCACTGAATTTGAGTACATAAAGCAGCATTTTTGTTTATTTTAAAATCTATAATATTTTGTAAGGTTCGAAGTTCCATTATATTTGCTTTAAATGTACCAAAATTGCCTCTAAAACACCACGACCGATATTCCTAGCTTTGTCCGAAATAGTATCATGATCAATTTCTTTTCCACGAGGATCGATATCCGCTATTTTCATTCCGATTGAAATATTTACTTGCGGGGATATTAATCCGCGAACAATTCCGCTAATTTGTGATTTAATTTCAAAAGTACCAACCTGCCCTATAACCTGATTTTCTTGAACTAAATCTCCAAAATTTACATCCCAACTAATCCTACCAGTACTTGTAGCATGAATGACACGTTTTTTACTTTCACCACCGATTGCACCTGGAATTCCAGTATTTTGTTGAGCTGAACCTTGCCACAGCACTTTTCCAAGATTATGTCCACGCATCGTTTCGATCACGGCATCACAATTTTTACCAACCGTAAATCCGGGACCTAACCCAATAGTATAATATATGTGATTTCTCCGATCATTGACTTCCTTTTTGAGCATCCGCCCATCAATGTAAAAGTGTGGTTTGATTATATTAAATAATGCATCTGAATCGGTCAAAATAGGGATTTTACCATTATTTAAAATTCCCTGATAAGTCATGCTATCTGCTTTAAATGATTGAAATCCTTCAACTTTCGAACTACCATTGAACATGACATCGCTGAAACTTGCTGTTCTTCTAATGGCCTGCGGTATAGGCATCTCAGTCATTATAACTTTAAATCCTACACGCTGTAGCGTAATAGCACTAGCACTTGCTAATTCGCCACCTCCGCGAATAAGCACACGGTATTTGCTTAGTCCGGTCATTCTTTTAAATACTCATCCATGTCTAAAGTTATTCCGTTATCATTAACAGGTAAATAGGTTACTAAATTAGGATATTTTTTAATTATTTCCATTCCACCGACATCTCCGGAAATGTTGTAAAATTCTTTAATTAAAGATTTAGAGAAGAAGGTTGGGTGACCACTAACATCTTGATATAATGGAACTAATATATTTGGTGCATTTTGATCTAAATAATGAAGCATGGATTTCACTGTTTCAGTTTTGATAAATGGCTTATCCCCATTGCAAAATCCGTAATAGTCATAATTGCCTTTTGCTTCCCTGAGCCCAGCTTTAATAGAAGAGGCTATACCAGTTTTGTAGTCCTCATTTAAGACTAATTGAATTTCGTTTTGAAAACGCTGTTCAAGTAGAGGTATAATTTCTTCTTTCCGGTGACCAACAACTACAAATATATCCAATTTGAGGTTTAAAAATATTTTGATAGTCCTCTCAATAATAATTTCTTTTCCTGAAAAAAGCAGGAGTTTGTTGTGTTTTTGTCTTGTGGACCTTCCTGCAGCAGTAATAATCATACACTTTTTTATCTTCAAAATACCTGCTCCAATATATTTTTCTCTACACTACCAAAAAAAGTTGGACTTTGGGTTTTGTCAAATATCGATAGTGCCAATACCTCAGCATTTTTTCTATGATGGTCACATTTATTTACAAAATAGGTTATTTCTGTCTTATGGAGCACTTTTGATAAATATCCTTTATGAGATGTTATAACATGCACAATAAAATCTTTATTTAATTTATAATCAAGAGGCACTCCCCACATTTTACAAAATAGTTCCGGTCGATGAACCAAGCCATCGCCTATTTTAGTATCAACCACATCTGCACCAATAATAATGATAACATGTGTCGTAAAATTGGGAACAATTGGATCATATTCAGTATGAGCTTTAAAAGGCTTGTTGCGGGCTCCATCACATTCAAATATTGTTACATTAAAATATTTTCGTAATTTATTTAGGTCATCCTCAGAAATACCTTTTAATTTTTCACCATTTAATTTTTCTCCAATTAGAAATAACGGATTATTATCATATTTAATCAAATTGAGCCTTTCAACATCTAACTCACTTAGTATCAATGGATTATCTGACTTATGAAAAGCAGTTTTAGTAAGTGATGTTTGCAGTACAGCAGGATAAAATTGAGAAAACTCATTAGCTAATTTGTGCAATAAAACGGTCTTTCCGCCGCCGCCTAATAATGCAGTACAACTATTTTCGGCGTTTTCTATTTTATCACAAATTAATTGATAGAAATGCATCTAAAATGCTACTAATAAACCAACAAATTGACTAATAAATAAATTTGATTATTTCACTACCGGTTTTAGCTTATAGCCTTTCGGTAAATCTTCTATTATCCAACCCATTTTTAGTACTTCGTCACGAATTAAATCCGCTTCTGCCCAGTCTTTATTTTTCCTTGCTTTCTCACGTTTTAGGGCTAAATCGTTAATTACCTTTGGAACAACAAAGTTATCGATAATTAGATCAAATAATGAATTGAAATTCCTTACAAAATTAATTGAAGAAAAAACTTCTTCATCATTTAGTGTATCATTATCTAACTGTGAATTAATTTTTCTCATCCATTCAAAAAATACTGCAAGTGCTTCCGGTGTGTTTAGATCATCATCCAATACTTTTTCAAAGTTGTAGTATTCTTTGGGAAGCTTGTTTGATTTAGTACTTTTTTCTTTCCTTTCCAATAAACGCAAGTAAAAATCATTTATCCGTTGTACTACTTTTAAGGCTTCATGTTTTTTATCCAATGAAAAATTAATATTGGTCCTATAATGTCCGCTTAAAAGTAAATAACGAAGGGCTTCGGACGTAAAGCCCATATCAATCAAATCGGGAATTTTATAAAAGTTACCGGCAGATTTGCTCATCTTGGCACCATCAACTAAAAGATGTTCACTGTGCAACCAATAATTAACGAATTGCATATTATTGGCACACTCCGATTGAGCAATCTCATTCTCATGGTGGGGGAAAATATTATCAACTCCTCCACAATGAATATCAAAATTTTCACCTAAATATTTACTGGACATCGCCGAACATTCGATATGCCATCCCGGTCGCCCATTACCCCAAGGTGACTCCCAAAATACTTTTCCATCTTCTTCTTTCCAGGCTTTCCATAGGACAAAATCCTGGGGATTATCCTTTGAGTAATCATCAGCGGCAATACGATCTGACGGTTTTTGTTCAGCAAATTTAAGGTTAGCTAACCTGCCATAGTTTTCAAATTTTTCAATATTAAAATAAATTGAATTATCATTTGATTGATAGGCATAACCATTTTCCATCAATTTGGTAATTAAATTTATCATTTCCTTGATGTGTTTGGTTGCTTCAGGATAATGGTCAGCTGGAATAATTTTTAATGTTTCTAGATCCTTAAAAAACAGTTTTATATACTTACTAGTAAGTTCCTGAATCGAAATATTGTCATTGTTGCTTCTAGTAATTGTTTTATCATCAACATCCGTTAGATTCATTACATGCTTAACTTTGTAACCCTTAAGCGTTAAAAACCTTTTTAATAAATCTTCAAATAAAAATGTTCTAAAATTACCAATATGAGCTGTATCATACACTGTCGGTCCACAAGTATATAATTTTACTTCACCTTTGGTGATTGACTTAAACTTGTCTTTTCGTTTGGTGAGAGTATTGTAAAATGTAATTGACATATATTTATTTAGCGGATTTTAGATATTTGCTTTCAATTTGAACTGCTACCGCGTGTTGAATTACATCGATTTTAATAATCAATTTATCTGGTGCATCATTGCGAGATACGATTCCCGTCAGCCCTCTTAACGGTCCACTAACAACTTCGACCTCATCCCCAATTACGAAGTAATCAGAAGGAAGCGGGTCGAACCCGCCCTCTATCATTTTCCTCAAGTTATTAATTTGTTCATCTGGAATAACAGCAATCTTATTTTGAAATTTGACTATATTGTGAACACCCTGAGTTTGCAGTACACTTAAATTATCTTTTAATTCAATCTTTGCGAAGATATAACTTTTAAAGATGGGGGTCTCTACCCATTTCATTCTATCGCTCCAGCGATGTTTTTGACGGATCAACGGAAGATACGATTCAATTCCTTTTTCTTCGAATTGATTAAATACAGTTTTCTCATGTCTAGGCTTAGTGTAGACAGCAATCCACTGTTTCATTTTTTTAGTGCTTCGACAATAATCATTTTAATCAACTCATTAAAAGAAATACCGACTGCCTGCGCTGATTTTGGTACAAGACTAGTGGCCGTCATCCCGGGCAAAGTATTGATTTCTAAAAACCACGGCTGATTTTCTTTATCCAAAATAAAATCAGCTCGCGCATATCCTCTGCATTGCAAGACATTAAATATCATTAGCGCTGTATTCTGAATCTGGAGTGTCAATTCATCTGATAATTGGGCGGGACAAATATATTCACTCATGCCTTTTTGATACTTGCATTCATAATCATAAAAATGATGCTTTGGAATTATCTCAACGATTGGATAGACTTTTTGACCAATAACCGTTACTGTGAGCTCTCTGCCTACAATATAATCTTCGATCATAATCTGACCATCGTATTTATTGGCTAATTCAACTGCCTCAGCTAATTCATCTTTGGCTTTAACAATTGTAAGTCCAATTGTACTGCCATCAGCCGATGGTTTAACTACAACCGGATATTTAATAGGTAGGTATTCATTACAACTAGTGGTATCTTTGAAAATTTTCCAAAATGGTGTTTCAATTCCAAAGCTCTTAGCCAATTGTTTAGTAAGAGACTTTTCCATTCCAAGCGCAGAAGCAAGTACCCCTGAACCATTATAAGGAATATTAAGTGAATCCAAAAGTCCCTGTATTACACCGTTTTCGCCCTTACCCCCATGTAGAGCTATAAACACAAAATCAATGCCCTTTAATTTTGATATTAAAGAGTGAATACCCCCGTCAATTTCTAGTAGAGTTGTATGATAACCTAAAGCTTTACAGGCTTTATTGACAGCTTCACTTGTCTTATAAGATATTTCCCTTTCCGCCGATTCTCCACCGTATAATATTCCGATATTCTTAATCATATCATTATTTAATGAGTAATTTTGCACCTTCCAATATATTTTCCACTACATAGGTTGGTTTATCTGAAGGTAGAATAGTATCAATAGTAAGGTGACCATTCCCAGTTAATACCAGCATTGAATCCATTCCTAAATTATGTGCAGGAATTAAGTCCCTTTCAGAATCGCCGATCATTAGACATCTATTTAATTCAATGTCATAATCATATGCAGCTTCTAAAAACATTCCGGTTCCTGGTTTTCGACGATTGGTTGCTTTATCAGGATTATCAGTACAAAAATATATGTCAAGTAGATTTATCTGATTAGCAGCAAACTCTTTGCGAATATAACTATTGATCTCCCTCAAATCATTAATTTCAATTAGACCTCTGCCAACTCCTGATTGATTACTGATAATACAAAATCTATTGTCATGTTCTGATAAAATCCTTAAGGCCGAAATGGTAAAATTATAAAATTTGAATTGTTCGATATTTTGCACAAACCCCGGATCAAAATTTAGGGTGCCATCACGGTCAAGGAATATTGTATCATATTTTTTCATGATTCAATAGTCTCCAATGATTTCAATTTTGAAAACTTAATTGAATTACCTAAGAAGAATATCGCTCCGACTATAACGATTGGTACAAAATTTATGGCATGGGCAAGAACTATGAATGCCTGACTTTCACTTAATCCTATATTATAGATATTTGTTAAGGCAGCTACACCCATAGCATGATATGTACCAATGTATCCCGGTGCGGCAGGAATAGAAATAGCTAATGATAATAAGAGAAACAGCACACCGGAATCAACCCAATTCAAACCGAGATCCACACTCTTAACAACAAAAATAAAAGATAAATAATACATTGCCCAAAGTACTAATATAAACCCATAGACACCAATTTTATTCGGAGCTTTATTAATTACTGATAGACCTGTAACCAGATTCTTTAAAACTGTATAGATTTTCTCTCCGATTTTAGATTGGAATAAGTGTTTTCTTCTTTTAACGAACTCCCAATTATTATTTTTACTGCTGATTAAAAATAGTACTCCAAATAAAATCAAGGTCGCTAGTAATATGCTGATTATAAACCAATTAGGAATATTTATTATCTCAAAGTTGAATAAAAATATCATTGCTAAAATTACTGCACCCAATACATCGAGCAATCGTTCTACGACTAATGAACCTACAACCTGGGTTACTGATATTGAACTATGGTTGGCAACTATATAAGCCCGCAATAATTCACCCATACGCACCGGTAAAACTGAATTACCAAAATAACCAATAATAGTAGCATCAAATGCGGTTCTAATCGGCACATTTTTAATTGGTAACAATAGCCATTTCCACCTTAGAGCGCGTAACCAAATAGCTGCCAGTTGAAGTGTCAGCCCACCTAAGAGATACCAATATTTAACACCTTCAAGTGATCCAATGAATTCAGTCCAATTGAATTGACGGAAAGCATAAACTAAACCAACAATACTTAAAAATAAACCAATCGAAAATTTAATCGCTTTATTCACGAAGATCGATTATCTCCCATCCTTCTTCAGTATATTTTTGATACTTATTTTGAGGACTAAGGGGTTTTATGGAATTAATTGTAATTGTTGTATGATTTCTTAAATCATCTTCCAATACAATTCTGATTGGATGATAAGTTTTTGAATTAATCCAGATCTTACCACGTGATTCAATTTGTGGGATTGTAAAATTGATTATTGTATCTCTAACTCGTTTTTGGATATTTCCCAATTTAATCTGATTTAAATTACCTGAGAATAGACTCAACAAATTGAATTCATCGCGATAATAATGATCGATTACTAATTGATTTGTATTGGGGGTGAACGTAAAAACCGTGTCCAAATCAACTTTAATAATCTGCTCTGAAGCAATAAAAATAAATTTTGTAGAACTTATGATTTCAACTGTGACATAGTCAGTCCAACTATCATCTCCTTGACGTTGTTCAACAGTAGCATCAATCAATGTTCCACCTGTCTTATGTAATGCTAACGCTACCGAATCAAGTACGGTTTTATTTTCTTGAGAAAATCCAATAGAAACCAAGCAAATAATAAGTACTATTTTATTCAATGATTTGTAGATATGATTCATCAACTAATACTTCCCTTGCTTTACTCCCTGTGAACGGTCCTACAATACCTGCTTGCTCCATTTGATCTATCAAACGAGCAGCGCGAGCATATCCTACTTTCAACCTTCTTTGTAATAGTGAAATAGAACCTTGTTGATGGGTAATCACCAAACCGACTGCTTCTTTGAATAATTCATCAGAAGATCCTTCATCGAAAGCAAAGTCTGACCCGCCTGTTTCACGAACACCGGCTAATTTTAATTCTTGCGGTTTGGGTTGAGATGCTATGTGTTCCATTATAGCTTCGATTTCTTCAATCGTGATGTATCCGCCATGTAAGCGAACGGGTTCTGATGCGCCGGGCTGCAGAAATAACATATCACCGCGACCGATCAATTTTTCAGCCCCCATTCCATCAAGAATTGTACGTGAATCAATTTTTGTTGCAACTTGAAATGCTATTCGAGCCGGGAAATTGGCTTTAATGACACCGGTGATTACATCTACTGACGGTCTTTGTGTCGCAATTACTAAGTGAATTCCAACTGATCTTGCTAATTGAGCTAAACGAGCAATCGGTGTCTCAACATCCTTGGCACTAAGCATCATTAAATCTGCTAATTCATCGATAATTAATACTAAGTAAGGCAGAATTCGTTTACCGGCTTTTTCCATCTTGGTGTTGTATTCACCGATGTTTCTAACTACTGCATCAGCCAATACATCATAGCGTCGATCCATCTCTTTTTCTAAAGCACGTAATGCTAAAACTGCGTTGTCAGTTGTTGTCACTATCGATTCATCAAAATCTTCAGTTCCAAGCAAATGATAACCATCCAGAGAGCTATATAAGGACATCTCAACCTTTTTAGGATCAATGATTAGGAACTTTACCTCATCCGGTTTAGCCCGATACAAGATGCTGCAAATTATTATATTCAAACATACCGATTTACCTGATCCGGTTGTTCCGGCAATCAACAAATGCGGCATGGCCGACAAATCCAAAGAGGCAATTTCACCGGTGGTAGTTTTTCCAATTGCCAAACTTAATTTTGATTTACTATTGGCAAACTTTTGCGAATTTACCGCTGATTTAAAATGCACCATTTCAGGATCGGGATTTGGTATCTCAATACCAACTGATGATTTACCGGGTATCGGTGCAATTACTCTTACGCGACTTGCTTCCATCACTCTAGCTAAATCATCCGATAATTGTACAAATTTATTTACCCGAACCCCCTCGGCAGGTTCTACTTCAAAAAGTGTGATTACAGGACCAGGTAAAACATTTACAACTTTACCCTCTACTCCGAATGTCGCTAAAGATTGTGCCAAAAAATCTGCCCTTTTTAATAATTCGGCTTTACTGATAGTAAAATCCTTTACCTCAGGATCCAATAGTAAATTAGTACTCGGTAATTGGTATTCTCTGCGGGGAGCCATTCTATCTTCTTGATCATCAAGCTTAACTTCTTTTTCGTGGACAATTTCACCGACGGCAATATTCTCTTCATTAATATCTGACGTTTGTACTTGTTCAGCAAAAGGATTTATTTGTGCAGCTTTCAGTTCAGTGCTAGCATTTTCTTTTGTTTTATCACTAAAACTGAATTTTGATAATAATGATTCTTGTTGTGACTTTTCTGCTTCGAAAGGTTTGGAGACATCCGGGTCATGCTTTAAATTATTCTCAACTACATTGTTCGGCTTATTTTGTTCCTCTATTTTGGCGAGTAAAGTCTTTGTATGCCGTTCTTTATCCTTTTTGGATTTCCTTCGTTTTAGCCAAGTATTATATCGATTACCAATCAGGTTATTGAATGCATCATAATAATTCCAAGAAAAATATCCGCGAATTAAAATCAACCAGGCACCTATCGCAACAATTGATGCGCCAATCTTACCTAAGAAATCAATAAGGAATTTTGCAACCACATTGCCTGTTAGACCAGCTGTTAAATAGGAATGGGCTGCTCCCTTGGAATAAATCAATCCTAATAATCCTAGACTTATTGAAAATAAAAATATGCCAACCAAAACAAATAAGGTTGTTCTTTTGAGTTCAGTTGTATTCTTTTGTCCGATAAGCCACCAACCCCACAATATCCCTAAAAATGGCAATAGAATAGATACATAACCGATAGCAATTTTTATAAAGAAATGGGATACATAAAGCCCAAGTATCCCCATCGGGTTTTCAATTTGCACATTTGGAGAGATTTTAGGCTCTTCGAAAGGACTATATCCAATTAAACTAATTAGCACAAACACTGATACCGTAATCAATAAGATACCCGTTATTTCAATTCTCTTATCTTTCATAATTTGATTATTTGACGGTATTCACAATATTTAATTGAGTGAGGTTCCATCCTTGTAAAATGGCGGTTTGACAATAATTGCTTTTTTTCTACTTCCTCGAATTTCAACTTCAATTTCAGTTCCAGATTTAGTATACATGCGGTCAATATAAGCTAAACCAATACCCTTTTGCAATGATGGCGATTGACCACCACTGGTGAAATGTCCGATTTTTTCTGTACCAATAAAAACTTCATATCCTTGTCGTGGGATAGCTTTATCAATCATCTGTATACAGACTAATCTTCTAGTTAAATTCTCTTTACGTTCTAAAATCGCTTCGCGACCGATAAAATCACCTTTATCTACCTTGGTAATCCACCCCAGTCCGGCTTCAAAGGGATGCGTTGTTTTATCAATATCATTGCCATATAGACAAAATTTCATTTCTAATCGTAAGGTGTCACGGGCGGCTAATCCCACTGGAACCAAGCCCATCGGTTGACCGACATCGAATAATGCATCCCAAACTTTAGGAATATCACTATTTGCGCCATAAATTTCGAAACCCAACTCGCCGGTATATCCGGTACGAGCAATCGTTATATTACAACCGGCAATTTTTCCCATAATAAAATGGTAAAAAGACAGGTTATGAACATCAGAATCTGAAATCTTTGATAGAATTTCCCTTGACATGGGACCCTGAACCGCAATCAAGCTTATTTTATCACTATGATTTTCCAACTCTACTTCATCAATCAAATGGTCAAATAACCAATTAAAATCTTTTTCTATATTGGCTGCATTTACGACCAACATATAATGATCGGAATAACGATAAATCAGCAAATCGTCGATAATCCCACCGTCTTCAAAACACATTGCAGAATATTGAGCTTGCCCTATTTCGATTTTGCTTACATCATTTATGGTAACACAGTTCAGAAATTTTTCTGCGTTCTTACCTTTTACAATAAACTCACCCATGTGACTTACATCAAACACTCCTGCCGTTTTTCTCACAGCAAGATGTTCCTTAATTACGCCCTCATATTGTAAAGGCATTTCAAATCCGGCAAAAGGTACTATTTTAGCACCAAGCGACTTATGTTTTTCATAAAGTGCTGTTTGTTTAATTTTATCTGTCATAATTCATTGATATTATCTATAAAAGATAGGGGCAGTTTCCTGCCCCCAATTGTAACTAGTTATTTTTCCTAAAGTTCATTATGAATTCTGCAACTTTTTCAGCGCCTTCAAGCGTCATTGCATTGTATAATGAAACTCTAATTCCACCGACACTTCGATGTCCTTTTAGGCCTACAAATCCAGCTTTCTTGGCTTCAGAGACCAATTTTTGTTCCAATTCTTCCGACGGTAATCTGAATACCACATTCATCCAACTGCGACTGTCTTTTTGAACCGGTCCTCGGAAATAATCGGCATTCTCATCTATCAAACCATAGATAATATCTTTTTTGGCTTTATTGATTGTTTCGACCACCGACAAGCCACCTTGATCCTTGATCCAATCTAATACCAATTTCACAATATAAATTGGTAAAGTAGGCGGTGTATTGAATAATGAGTTCTTACTCGCATGAGTACGATAATCTATCATCGTTGGGAGTCCATCATTTATTTTTTCCAACATTGTATCTTTCATAATAATCATTGTTACACCGGATGGGCCGAGATTTTTCTGAGCACCAGCGTATATCATAGAGAATTTTGAAAAATCAATTTGATGCGATAAAATGTCAGATGACATATCAGCAATCAACGGTACTTGCCCTGAATCAGGTACAAAATGAAATTGGGTACCCTTGATTGTATTATTTGTGGTAATGTGCAGATAAGCAGAATTTGCAGGAAATTTGATATCTCCGCCTTTTGGAATGAAGGTATAACCGTCATCTTTTGAAGAACCGGCAAGATGAACTTCACCAAATAATTGCGCTTCTTTAATTGCTTTAGTTGACCATGTTCCGGTATCCACATAAGCTCCAACTTTTCCTTTTTTCAGGAAGTTCATCGGGATGTAAGCAAATTGTGTGGAAGCACCGCCACCGACAAAAAGCACTTTAAAAGAATCATCTAAACCCATCAATTCTTTTGTTAAAGCAATTGCATCATTATGGACTTTGTCATACTCCGGTGAACGGTGTGATATTTCCATAATTGACATGCCGGTATTTTCAAAATTTAATAGATCTACCTGTAATTTTTTCAGTACATCCAACGGTAGTGTCGATGGACCCGGATTATAATTATATACTCTCTTAGTCATTTCTTAAATCCTTGTATTTATTTAATTTATTATTTTACATAGTCAGTGATCAATTCTTCAATTATATCACCGATCCGTAATAAGTTTTCGTTAGTCGATGCTCCAAGATGCGGGATCATGGTAACATTGGGTGCGTCGATGAATGGATTTTGCTCGGGTGGATCTGAGTACCAAACATCATTGCCGAACGCCTTTAATTTTCCACTTTTTAGAGCTTCAATTACATCTTCTTCGATAATAGTTTTACCTCTTCCCGTATTTATTAAATAAGCTCCATCCTTGAAATCCTTCAAAGTCTTGGCGTTAATGATTCCTCGTGTTTCATCAGTTAATGGTAAATGTAATGAAACATAGTCAGATACTTTAAACACATCTTTCATGTCAGGTTTCATTTCAGCAAAATCTGATGCTTTAACATAAGGATCATAAGCTACAACTTTCATCCCAAAGGCAATTGCTCGTTTGGCAAGTTCGGTACCTATCCTGCCCATCCCGATTATTCCGAGTGTTTTCTGATATAATTCTGTGCGCTTTAATTCTTTTTTAATCCACTTGCCTTCCCGCATCGATTTATCGGCAATTACTACATGATTTGTTGTTGCTATCATTAAAGTAAATGCCAACTCCGCCACTGCGATAGACGATGCTGCAGCTGTATTATGTACCGTAATGCCCTTTTCTTTGGCATAAGCTAAATCAACATTATCTAATCCCACACCTCCGCGAATTACTAATTTTAAATTTGGTGCACCGTCTATATATTCCTTGGTCACTTTAGTTTTACTCCGTATGAGCACGACTTCAGCTTCCGCTACACGACTTTTATCATCGGTAACTTCACCAAATTTCTTTAATTTACCCGGCAAACCCGGATCAAATGCATCTGATAGTAAAATTAACATGGGTTATTTCCTTATTTATTAATATTATTTTTCTAACAAATTAATCACAATTCCATCTCTTAGTTTTGGTTCAAACCAAGTTGATTTAGGCGGCATCACATTTCCGGCATCGGCTACATCCAATAATTGCTTAATCGATGTTGGATACAATGAAAATGCAACTTTATACTCTCCTGAATCAACTAATTTAACTAATTCTTTTGTACCTCTAATACCTCCGACAAAATCAATTCTTTTGTCAGTTTTAGGATCACTAATGCCAAAGATCGGATCAATCAAATTTTTACCTAAAATTGCCGCATCTATTGACCCGGTTGGATCTTTTGCATCATAGGTACCTTCTTTGGCTTTTAATAAATACCATTTTCCATCACAATATAAACCGAAAGTATGTAATTCATTAGGAGTTACCATATTACTCTGAGGAACTATTTGAAATTTCTCGGAAGCCATTTCAATAATTTTGTCTATTGACAAATTATTCAGATCTACAATGACTCGATTGTACGGCAGAATATTCAACTCTGTATCGGGAAACATTACATTTAGGAAATAATTATAAATTTCCTGTCCGGTGTGCTTTGGATTTTTTTCTCTAGCTCTTTTACAAACTTCTGATGCTGATTGACTACGATGATGCCCGTCGGCAATATACATGTACGGTAACTTTTTAAAAGCATTTTGCAAATCGTTTATATCATCTTCTTTGTTAATGATCCATAATTTATGTTGAATTCCATCATCAGCAACAAAATCAAAATACGGCTTAGCTTCGCTAATTTGCTTAAATAATTTATCAATATCAGCATTAAAGCGAAAAGTTGAGAATATCGGTCCAACTTGTGCACCTACATATTCTATATGATTCGCCCTATCTCGAACTTTTTCCGGTCGAGTGTGCTCATGCTTTTTAATAAGACCATTGTCATATTCATCAACCGAAGATAATGCCACTAAGCCTGTCTGACTTTTTCCATCCATAATTATTTGGTACAAATATAAACAAGGGTTTTCATCACGTATCATAAATCCTAAATCAGAAAGTCTCTGTAAGTTGGCCTTCCCCCTTTGATACACTTTCTCGGAATAAGCATCCACATTATCATCAAATTCTAATTCAGCCTTATTCACTCTTAAAAATGAATTAGGAGCTTTTTCGACTATTTTTCTTGCCTCTTTTGCGTTCAGCACATCATAAGGTGGCGAGGCAATATCTTTGGCAAATTCCGGTTTTGGGTGCAAACCCCTAAATGGTTTAATTATAGACATATTTTCTCCTGCTTACATATTTAATAGAGCTTTTTTTATTAATTCTTCGATACTTCCCGTTAATTCATTACCACTTTTTAATTTATTTAACGCATCGTTGATCTGACCACGCCTATAGCCAAGCGCTAATAATGCCTGAATCACATCCGTGATTTCATCACTCACTACTTCAGAACCAAGTAAATTGGTGATATCAACATCTTCACCAACAAACTTTTCTTTCAATTCAAGAATGATGCGTTTAGCTGTTTTGGGCCCAATTCCGGGAATTACGGTTAATGATTTTACATCTTCAGATATAATTCGTTGCTTAAATTCTTTAGGTGTCGCACCTGATAAAATAGTTATGGCGGAACGCGGACCAATCCCACTGACACTGATTAATTTTATAAATAGATCCCGCTCGGTTTGTTCAGCAAATCCATACAAGTCCAAGATGTCTTCTCGTACATGTAAATAGGTTAATAATTCGATAGAGCTGCCATTTGGAGAAAGTTTTTCAAAAGAAGAGACACTAATATGAATCTTTAACCGCACACCATTGATATCTACAATAGCATAAGTCGGGTCTTTTTTTATTAATTTTCCTAATACCGAATCAATCATATGCCAACCTCTATATTTGCGAAACCGCAATAAGCGATTGCTAGGGCATCCGACACATCAAATGCTTTTGGCAAAGAGTCCAATTTTAAGATTCTTTGAATCATATATTGTACTTGCTCTTTAGTTGCTGAACCATTCCCAACGACTGATGCTTTAACTTTGCGTGGTGCAAATTCTTGGCACGAAATGTTAGAATTAGCGGCAGCCAGCAGAATTGCCCCCTTAGCTTGACCTAATATTAGAGCAGATTTAACATTTTTTTGATGGAAAGTACTCTCAATGGCTACCATGTCAGGTTTGTATTTATTAAAAAGATTCATTGCGTCTAAATATAGATATTTTAATCGCTCAGCCATAGATTTTTCAGTGGGCGGATTAATTGTTCCATAACTTAATACCGATAGTGTTTTATTTTTGTCTATTATACCAAATCCTGTTGTTCGAATCCCGGGGTCAATACCAGCAATAATCATATTCTATTCATCGATATTTAATAATTCTTCATCAATATCAAAATTTGCATAGACATTTTTAATGTCATCGTGATCCTCTAAAGCTTCCATAAGATTGATCACTTTCTCGACGTCTTTTTGTTCAACTTTATGTAAACTTTTCGGAATTAATTCAATCTCCGAGGATTTAACCTTAATATTTTTAGCTTCTAAATTCTCTCTCACTTCCATCAGGTCAGTGGGATTAGTGATTACAATAAATTCTTCATCTTCTGTTTCAAAATCATCCGCCCCACATTCCAATGTGATTTCGAGCATTTTATCTTCGCTGATACTGTTTTTTTCAATAAAAATTTGTCCCTTTTTATCAAACATCCAAGCCACACTGCCGTTCTCGCCAAGATTTCCACCAGACTTTGACATCAAGTGCCGTATTTCAGCAACAGTTCGTTTTTTATTATCCGTTAGAATCTCCATAATAATCGCTACCCCCGCAGGACCATATCCCTCATATACTGCTTCCTCGTAACTCACGCCGGGCAATTCTCCGGTTCCTTTTTTAATGGCTCTTACAACATTATCAGCGGGCATATTTGCTGATTTCGCTTTGGCGATAGCTTGCCTAAGGCGCGGATTTGCCGATTCATCACCACCCCCTAAACGTGCTGCAATTGTGATTTCTTTAATGATGGTTGTAAAAATTTTACCGCGTTTAGCGTCGATTGCACCTTTCTTACGTTTTATGGTTGACCATTTACTATGACCGGACATATTTCTCTCGATATTTAACGTAAAATTTACTGTTTATTATATATTTTAGCCAACCGCATTCGGTTATTTATATAATAAAATAGATTATTGTGCTTTCAATAATTTTCCGGTTTTTTCAAGAACAGTCTTCCCCTCCTTGGCGCGTATTTGATAGAAATAATTGCCGTTTCCGACCTTTATTCCGTCCTGATTTCGACCATTCCATTCGACTTCATGATAACCCGGTTGATTTAATTCTAACCCGGAAATAATATTATCAGATGATAATTGACATATTTTTCTGCCTTCAACTGTATATATAGTAATGGTTAATTTTTCGACGAAATCAGTTAATTCATAAGCAAATATTGTGTTTTCACTGAAAGGATTTGGGAAATTTCCATAATCGATCAAATCCAATTTTTCACTTACAATGAAAGACAATTGCAATGTGTCAGAGGGATTTCCCGCGGCATCTTGTACTGTGATTGCCATGGTTGAATCAAACTTTGTCAGATTCGGTTGTATCAAAAAATTTATATTATTACCCGATCCGCTTATTTCAGAGATTATTGATTTATCTTGTTGATCATTAATACTTATATAAATTGAATCAGCTCGATGGTCTATGCCATTCTTATCATAAATGTTGAATTGTATAGCTGGATTTGTGTTAAGATAGTTATCCCTTAGAAATTTCTGACCGTTAATTGTGGTGTTTATTGACGGTTTCTCAACATCAAAATTTTGGAGAAATGTAAATTCCGTGGCTCCAAGCGTATTAAAGGTTATTGAGCTATCAGAGGATGTTTCAAATGGAATTGATAACCAATTGCGGAAAGTATTATAATAACCGAACATTTTCCTATCATCTTGAATTGCGATAGTCCCAACATCCCATGATATTTTATATTTGTATGGTGTGTCCCATCTTATTTGAATTCCACCATAATCTTTACCAAATTCAGCAAATTGAAAATCAGATTGTGATAGCAAAACTATTTCAGACAATTTAGAAATTTGTAATATACTTGATTCTGCTACTTGACCCGGGAGTATATTAATCTCAACATCTTTTATACCGATAGGTCTATGTGTAATTCCATCGTCAGTTGTACCAAGTTCAGGAGTCACCCAAAAGGCAGTGGTCTCAAGACTGAATGTAAGTGTGTCATCCGTCATAATTGCTGTTGACATACAGGTTAAATTTGCTCTTGTTATTACCTGATAAGTATTTATCCCAACTGGATAGTAACCGGAAAATTTTGCTTCATTTATTTCTAAACCACCGAAATTGACTGTGTCTTGTCCAATTAATTCCCAACTATTATCATTTAAAACATACAAATCAACATTGGCAGTCACTGGAGTTGTAGTAGTGCTTTCTATATCAACGGTTATGTTAATATTATCATCAATTCGGAACTGACCACTTTTGGGAGAGATATCAGGGATATCGCTAATTGTAACAATTTTAGGAAGACTATTGGTTGTATCATTATTTGTATCAATTACTTGACAACTTAAGTTTAAAATAGTTCCACTTGGCTGAGGTGGAATTAATTTTTGTAAACTGTATAGATTATCGACGGTATTTTCCAAGTTCGCCCAATTTTCACCATTTATTATAAGCATGGCAGAAGAAATTCCATTTCGATCAGAAATTTCTGCGGTAACTCCTATTGAATCACACATAGTGGGTAGCAAAGGAGTTGTATTTAATATATTTACGTAAGAACCCAATACAGAAATAATTTGTGATGTGTTATATAATTTATCCCCCGATTTAAATGCTAAATTAATACTATGTATTCCTTTGCTGAAAGTATCGGGCAATGATATGGTTTGTGGCAAAGAATTTCCTAGCAGGGTTGATTTATTAAGTGCGTAATTATCAGGAAGAAATATTTGATGGAATATGGAATCTGTTATAGATATGCTTGTCGAAATCTCGATATTTTCTCCCGGTTCAGGGTCTAATGGACTAAATCTAAGAGATTCATCCTTGATTGGTTTTTTTAATTTTATCGCTGGATCGCCAATTAAATTGTACTGATAAATTTGCGAAGCGGCAATTTCGGGATAAATATCCGAATAAGATAAATAGTATCTTGTTTTTGACAAGTTAATAATTTCACCAATCGTTAAATCGTTATCGGAAAACAATAACTCTTGTAATGGAACAGTCATATAGTAATCATTATAGTTCCATCCAAGACCACTTGCAGCATACCAAGCAATTGCACCGCCATTTTCGATTTCCACCATTTGTCTACCGAGCGCTTTCTTAAATGAAAAATCTGCGGTATAGCAGGACATACTTGCAATAAGAGGTAATTTAAAATTATTATTAAGATTATTAAGATTATTAAAATGTAGCAGGTTATTGTCTTCCCAGACACGTCCACCACCATGACCAAAAAAATTAATATATGATAATCCTCTTTTAAAATGACTATTTAATGTATCTGCAGTTCCATAATAGGCACTGTCCGGCTTTGATGGTGCAACATATAGTCTCGATACAAAATTTCCATTATTTTTGATGTTGTCAACCAATGTTTCTGATTGATATCTAAATCCAACATCAGATCCGCCAATTAGTAATACATTGTTATCCCAATAGTCAGTTATTCGAGAATGATGAAACATTGCTTTATTAATAATAGATTGTAACTGTTGTATATTATTAATCGGGAATCGCCCTACTGAAATATTAGGGACCCAATATTCATCATCAAACGATGAATACCAGTAATCACAGACAACAACACCCATTTGATATGTGTATACAAGCATAGCGGGGATTGAAGGTTGTCTAGCAAATCTTCCTGTCCACCAGTCAATTTGATCACTTCCCATAGCAATTAAAACGTATTTTAGTGAATTATGTTTTTCATATATATTATTTAAAAACATTTTAATAGCATATGGTGATAAAACGCCAAATGAATATTGGCGATAAATATCTTGTACATCTACTGTGATTCCATTGTGAAAAGCAATGAGTGGGGATAATGTTGAAATAAACGAATCAGGTGCAATAGCGATATAACCAGATTGAATATCACTTAATAGGTTTTTAATAGCATTCTCTTTTGAAATGCTTTTCACATTTAACAATTTGTTGTAAGTGATCGCATCATAAAAGGTCGATTGATCCAAATTATCGTCCTGAAATTTTATTAAATAATTATTTAATTGATTATTGTATTCTACTTGAGGTTCAGTTAATAATTCATTCCGATTTTTAAATAATAAGATGTCTGAATTTGAAAAACCACCAATTTCAAATTGAATCTGTTTTTGACCAGGAATACTATCCGATGAAAAATATAAATAATCAGTATTTGTTGTATAATATTTTGGATATTCTACGCTGAACCAATTTAACCAAATAAGATCATGTGCTGATGCATCGCTCGGTGAAAGTACAAGTGCTAAAATATTCTTACCTTGATTGAGAAATGTACAGTCCAGATCGGTTAATTTTATTTTTAATACATTTCTATCGTTCCATTTGCCATTTCCAACTAAATTATTGTTTATATAAATATCAAGGTCATGGGCACTAGTCGTCATCCCCCTAACATATAGTTCCAACTCAAAACCACTATTGGATAATACATTGGGGGCATCAAGTTCAAATTCGAATTCATATGGACGACCTACTATAACTTCTGGCAACATGTAAAAATGATCAACGACATCCCAAGTTTTTAATAAATATTGATTTAACCGATTCAAACGGACATATTCATCATCCCGTTCAATTTTTTTCAGATACAAATAATTTTGTGGTTTGAAAACATTATTCTCAGGTTGATTTGGTGAAACATTGTCATTATCGAACCTTTTACCTTCTCCTGCTCCCCATGTCATCCAATAAACATTTTCATCTGTATAAAAATTATTTTCGTAATCAACTCCTTCAGGAGCAGGATTTTTAATGCCATAAAACACTATCAAATCATCATTTTTAAACCCAGAATCATTCGCATTTTTAATATATAACGGGATTTCATCCTCTTTATTCCAAAGACGCATTGTATTTGGATTAGTATTGCTAAGGTTAATTCCGTTAGCAATTAAATCATTTCCTGTTATTTTATACCATGCTGATAAATCAACAACAATTTTAGCAATATTATTACTGAATTGATACTCAGGAATAACATGTTCTTTAGGTTTTGTTAATTTATCTTTTACTCTTAATTCTTCCATTGAGGTTTTTGATAATAATTTTGCTCTTGAACCATTAGTGCTAACGTCCCATTTAATTTGAATAGTTAAAAGTTTTGATAAAAACAGCTGTCCATTTTTTATACTGAAAGGAAAAACTTCTATTCTGGATGATAATACTCCATTCACATTCTTAATGGGGTATAAAACAACATTGTTTTTTGGAAAATTTCCGTCAAAAGTAAAATCAAGTGGCAATTCGAAGTCAATTCCTTTGGCTTTTTCATTTCCTGAAATTATTGGTGAATACTCACCGACTAAGATTTCATTCCCACTAAAAACATTGATATCAGCATTTGCCGGTACTCCAATCAATACCTCATTCCAATAGGGAATAATAGGTGCTCCGGGACTCAGATACGTGTCTAATGTTGGAATGGAGTGAACACGTCCATCGTTTTTTGTTATCCATGCTGAATCAATTGCTACTTCAATGATAAGCAAGCCGGGTTGGTTGGCTTTTATGGTCACTGCATCTTTGGCATGCAATAGACTTAAAAAAATAGATATAATTATGAAATACTGTTTCATATCATAAAATGATAGGAGTTGTGCTGAGAAATATTAAAATACTTTACTCAAATTAACTGAAATTTTCCTTTCCTCGCCAATGTTGCGTTCCAGCTCAACATAATAATATTGGAACAGATTCTCTACTCTAATTTGCATTTCCCACGCTTTCCAATTATATCCAACTCCAATATTCCATAAATGAATCGGGACTCTTATATCGGAACCTGTCTGCTTGTTTTCATCGAATAATTCCACACTCCCAATCCGACTGGCGTATCTATACTCTATTGTAGCAGAGAGTTGTTTCCAATAACCGGAAAGCATCGAAACCGAATTATGGCGGAATCTATAGGAAAGTGTATCAATTACATTGCCGGATTTATCGACAGCCACAGGGTCAAGCCAAGTGTAAGCAGTAGAGAAAATTAGATTATTATTTAGGACACCAATATTTATACCGATTTCAGCACCATTAATTTTGGCATCAGTAATATTTTCAAAGTGTATTATGCCGTTGTCGTCCGGTAATGGTTCTATCAAATTTTTATATCGATTACTAAATACAGCTCCATCAAATTTTAATAATGATATAAATCCTAAATTACCCAACATTACAGAACTACCGATTTCGAATGCATCGCTCGTTTCAGCGATTAAATTAGGATTTGGTTCAACTTTAAAAATGTTGAGTTGTGAACTTGAAAACATTTCTGCTATAGTAGGAACGCGAAATCCCTTACCATAGGAAGTACGGAAAGCTAAAATACCATTTTTATTCCAATTCAGTGCAATTTGTGGAGCAATTGTTTGGTCTAATATGTCATCATCAACCCAATAACCTTCCCACCTGCTTCCAACAGATAGCGTAAAGTTTTTTGGTAAATTCCCCTGTGTTAAAAAATAGGCTGCATAAGAGTTGCTATGATGTCTGCCAAATATTTTAGCATCAATATTAGCATATTGAGTAGTAATACCACCGACAGTATTTAATTTATTTGTCCAGTTTTTACTGATTTGATATTCACCAAAAGCCTTGGTCTCATGTGAATAATCTTTGTTGGTCCGCCCATCGTTCTGCCAATGAATATCAAAATATCCAAGTTTCAATTTCATCACAGTTTTTGGCGAATAGATAAAATTGAGAAAGCCGTTCAAATTAAATTTATAACCATCGGCCTTGTCATTTTCATCACCAATGGGCGCTTCAAAGGGATCAGCGGCGCTTTTCCATTGTGATGCCAAACCATTTTTGCTGGTATAATAATTCCCGTAAATCGAGCCGCTGTACCGTGAACTGAAATTTAATTTTATCTTAGAAGTCAGATTATAGGATTCATTCCAACCCAACTGGGTATATCCATCAGTGTCATCACGCTGTAAGCGAAACCACATTCCATGTTTGCCAATCGGTCTGGAGTGTGATATTTCCAATGTGTTAAAAATACTTGATTTACTGCGCCATTCCCACTGCTCATACTTTGGCTTACTATAAACTCCCGCTTTTACTCTGAATCGTGTTTCAGGTTCTAATGGTGAGTTGCGAGTGATGATATTTAGCACTCCCCCCATCGCACTTGAACCGTACATAGCTGAACCACCGGATTTGACAATTTCCACCCGCTCAATCTCAGAAGTTGGTATAATTGTCCAACTAATGTTTCCGGCAGCGCTTCCCAACAATGGAATCCCATCAATCAATAATAAAGATCGGCTTCCCGCACCAAGTGTATAACCCGAAGCACCCCTAATGTTTAATTGTCCTTTAACAGTATTGACTCCCGGTTGATAAGGTAAAATCTCAGCGAGACTTACCACGCTTTTTTCAGCAATCTGTCGCGGTCCGATAACCGAAACCGACAACGGTGACTCCATTACATCTTGTTCCTTCCGTGAAGCAGTTACGATGACTGATGGTGACTCTAACACATCTTGATCAAGCTCTAATTCAATATCTGTTGATCTATTATTAAAAATTTCCAAATCGGTAATCGTCCGTTTTTTATAACCGATCATGCTTACTAAAATTGAATATCTACCCTGTTTCAGATTATCAATAATAAATCCGCCGGTCTCATCTGTACTTGTCCCAATGATCGTATTTTTGACGATTATATTTACACCATAAAGCGGTTTACCGGATAATTTATCAACAACTTTTCCGGTTATTGTACCATAATTTTGGCCTGATAATAAAATCGGAAACGTAATCGCAACAAAAAAAATACAGTATTTTTGGATTTTGGATTTGTAAATCAAAACACAATCTCCCGATTAACAATTTCAACCTCTTTAGTTTTGATATTTATTGGTGTCGTTAGATTCCTTAGATCATTATCGATTATTATAATTGGTATTGTTTCAGCAGTAAGAAATGAATCAATTTTCACTGCAAAAAATCCGGGATCAACAGTAATTCCCACAGCAGCCAAATAATATTTACCCGGCAATAATTGGATAAAGTACTGCGCTTCAGTTGCACCCGGTTCAATCAGATTACTATAAGTCACTAAATTGGCAGCCGGATTGTCCAAATCCAAATCATCCAATGCGATAATTGCCGCTGCTTTTATCTCTTCCTGCCAGTTGCCATGAAATATTATATTCCCCTCCACTCCCGAAACCGGTTCTAACCCAACCGGAGCTTTACAGCTGATAAAAAGTAAACTAGATGTTATTAATAATATTAAACTGATGCGCATTTAGTTCTCAAAATCATCATCGGTTACCATAGGCAGATTGGCATTTAACGTTATATTAATTTTATCAATAAATGAGTTTGCAAAACTAGCATAACCGTATTTATTAGGATGTAAAGCATCATAGCTAAATAAGGTTGTTCCTAATGGACTAAAATCTAATATTCCGGCTGCATCAAATTTGATTAGATCGGTATGGTAGGTAATCCCTCCGAGGGAGTATCCGTTTTCAGCAATGTCCTTAAATACAGTATACATGTCTACTAAATATAGCTGATCATTTGCATCCGTTATATTTTTTATGATGGCATTATATTCGTCAATAATTGTTTTTATTTGGTTTTTTTCTTCCACATCGAGAATTAATGTATCATTTAAGGCCGTGGCGGCTGACACATTTCCGGTTGTTTTAAGATTCATGTAATCCGGCAAAGCCCAAAATAACACGATATCCTCATCAGTTAATTGGCGAATACCATTCTCGCACTCCCCAAAAAGATATAGCTGGTTACCTCCGAAGACTACCGAAGACGGCAAACTTGTAAAATAAGGTAAATCGGTTATATCAACAATATTGGCCATAAAGATCGGTGCGGTTGTTCCGGCAGTCAATTGATTAATTATATTGTTCAAGTACGTGTTAAAATCAATGGATGGTGTAAAAGCCGAGTTCTCATCTGCTAATCCCAAAGTGGCCGCTTCGAGTACATCGTTATTGCCGATCCATAATGTTATTAGTGTAGGATTGAGCGATAGGGCCTCTTGGATCGCTGTCCGACCTGAACCACGCAGTATTTTATCAACGAAGTGATTGCTGTCAGCTTCAATAGGGGTTGTGGCCGTGTATAATTGCTGAGCACGGATGAGCGGAATTCCAAGATTATTGAAAGCCCTGTTTAAATTCCTATTATCTTCTGTCCCGGATTCTGAAAATTCCAGCCTAATTGGGTTACCATACATTAAAATTAGTCTGCCATTCTCTTCATTATAACTGAAACCATTACCACCCATAATTGGCTGTTCAAAATCATCATCTACTCCGGCCATTTTTGCAATTAACATTGGAAAACTATTTTTCTGAGAAGCTTCATAAAGAGCGCCATCGGCAACACCGGCAGTCAGTGAGTTACCAATTGCCACAAATGAGGTGAAATCGGCATTACCCCAATCAACTTCAGATTCAGTTGTTTTTTTACAATTAGATAAAATAATTGCTAAAGTAATTATCGCAAAAAATTGCATTAACCTGTTCAGTTTCATAATGGTAATTCCTCTATTTAAAGGATGAATATACAATTTGTTAAGAAAAATACCATGCTCAAGTTTTCAGAAAAAAGCCCCCCGCTGAGCGGGGGGCTTTTTATATGTTTAAAGAACTGTTAGTTATTTCAACAACATGAGTTTTGTTGTCTTTACGTCATTACCTGCCGTAATTCTGCTAAAGTATAATCCCGCTGGAACTTGTTCATTGTTATTATTTGTTCCATCCCATATTATTGAGTGCCATCCAGACGATTGTTCATTGTTTACCAATGTTGTGATGTACTGTCCTGTAATATTATATATTTGTACGATCACTTTACTGTCTTCATTAATTCCATAAGTTATTGTTGTACTCGGATTAAACGGATTAGGATAAGCTGGTAACACTGTGAACTTCTCTACTTTTGACGTCAATGGAGCTTGTTTTACAGTTACCATTCTTGTTGCATGATAGGTTACGACACCATCGTAATCTACATCTGCTAATCTATACTCATAGGTTGTATTTGGTTCTACAAAACTATCTAAATATTTATAATCTGTGGGATAGCTAACTGTACCCTGTCCAAGTAATCCATCATCAGTTTTATAGCTTGCTAATTCATACCAAGTATTACCTTCTGTCTTACGTTCCAATATAAAACCAAGGTTCTCTATTTCACTTTCTGTTGTCCATTCACATAATACTCCCTGATTAGTTGCCTCCACAGTGAAGGACGAAAGTTCAACAGGTAGAGGATAATCTCCTCCACCAAAAGTCCATGTATCTTCATAATATCCACCAGAATAATTACCTGAGAATAAAACGATGCTACTTGTACCATCCATACTAGTTTCGGATAAACCAAGAGTATGCCTTGGGGCAGGTGTTGTTGAATTAGCATCAATTGTCCAATTATTATCACTTAAATCATAAATATACGTGTCGGTTAGACCGGGTGGCCAGCCACAAGAGCCACCGAACATAAGTACCTTATCATCTCCCATATATGCTAAATCTAAGTATGCCCGCGATGGTGGGGTTGTTGCGGGGCTCATATCTGTCCAGCCAATTCCGGTAGAATAAATCCATGTTTTATCACCACACCCCGCCCCATCGATATCACCACCAAACATTAACACTTTATCACTCCCCAAATATGACATCTCATGATCATATCTTCCAACGGGAATAGTAACAGTAATTGCAGAAGACCAAGTATTTGTACTTAAATCATAAATCCATGTATCACTTAATTTATTTGTGTTATCATGTCCTCCAAATAGTAAAACTTGATCACTACCTATATAGCCCATTGCGGTACCAAATCTAGCTGAAGGTGCACCAATTGTAGTCATTTCAGTCCAAGTATTATCGCTTAAATCATAAATCCATGTATCGTTCATTCTAGTTGAACCACCATTTAAAACACCACCAAATAATATTACCTTATCATCACCAATATATGCCAATTCGTGGTACCTTCGAGATTCAGGCTTATTTGTTCCTGATATCCATGTATGGCCAGTTTCTACATTTGTCCACGTATTCGCACTAAGATCATAAACCCAAGTTTCATCGCCACTAGCACCTCCTGAACCACCGAATAAAACAACTTGGTCTAATCCACCATATGCCATACCAAACACTAAACGACCACTAGGATTTGTTGCAGGACTTTTCAATGTCCAATCATCTGCTGCGAATAAGGGGAATAATACAATTATAAAAAATATAAAGAGAAAAAGATTAATCTTTTTCATGATAACCTCCTGATGATTGTAATTATTAAATTTTTATCAATCGGTACTTTATTTTACAGTCAATAGTGTTTAAAATTATAACAAATTATAATTAACAATAAAGAATTTTTTATTATTTAATTTACCCCCATCTCTGTTAGTAAATTATCGGCACCGGAATAAACATCGAGTACCCATAGCACATAGCGAATGTCAACAGCAATTGATCTGCTATAATCCTCACTCCAGGCAAAATCATTGATGGTAGCTTCGTAGGCGCGGTCAAAATTTATTCCGACCAATTCACCTATAGCATTCAGCACAGCAGAACCGGAATTTCCGCCGGTAGTATCCATATTATATAATATTCCTACCGGAACGCTGCCAAGTTGTGGGTGACCAAATCGGCCAAATTGTTTTTGCTGATGCAGTTTTAAAAGTCTAGCAGGTGAATCAAACGGAAATTCAGTGGTTGATTTTTCCACGACTCCGTCTAGAGTTGTGATCGGATATGAATACACCGCATCACGGGGAGAATATCCGCGAATATTTCCGTAAGTCAATCTTAAGGTCCCATTGGCATCAGGTATAAACTCTGAACCCAAAAAATCTTTTTTGACATCAATCAACTTGGCATATAATTGATCAATTGCTCCTTTCCGGGTTTTACCGATTTCCTTTTGTTCTTGATAAAGCGGATATAAGGCAATCGCTAATTTTATGAATGGATCATTTATCGCACTTATTTCCTCGGGAGTTTTACCGAACAATTCTAATAGGTATGACTCATTAGATAATTGTGATTTACTATATGCATCCTCAATAAAATTATCTAGCTGTTCATCAATTTCACCATCGGCAAACATATCATCGATGACTGATATCCTTTGATGCAGTGGCAAGTTGGCGGCTCTATCCAATAAATTCTTAAACAATATTTTGTCCGATGGGGCGTAAAAATCCTGTGCAGTTAGTGACAAATATTTTTTGGTCATATCAAGATTGCGATTCATATAACTGTACTCACGTTCTACATCTGCTTTCTGTAGTTCAATTGAGGCTTCGTACAAGGTATAGGCAAAGGTAAGCAGTTCAGAGCTGCGCACCAAATAGCTTAGAATAAAGGAATACTCTGCTGTTGCTTGCATTTCCGCATAGATTTCACTCAATTCCTCTAAAAGAGTCCCGTATTCTTTTTTCAGTTTCTTATTACTGTTGATATAATTTTGCAGTTTTTCTTCTTCCGCTATTTTTTTATCGATTAAATTTAATCTACTGATCCCCTGCAATTTACCGCGATAGTTTTTCATCGTATTCGAACGACCTTTGATCTTCGATAAATGTTTGAGTGCAACATCACGGTTTTCAGCGCTAATCTCCTCCATGGCATTGATTTGCCAGTCGTATAATTCCGCCACGAACGGCATACGATAATTATATTCATAATCCAAAAAATGCGATGTGCGATGACGATAAGTGCTTCCGGGATATCCCAAAATGAAAACAAAATCTTCTTCGTTCACACCTTGCTGGGCAACCTTGATAACCTTCTTAGGAGTATACGGGATGTTCTCAGTTGCATAATCAGTAGGTGAGCCATCCGGTGCCACATAAGCGCGCATTACAGAAAAATCGCCTGTATGGCGCGGCCACATCCAATTGTCATCCTCCCCGCCAAAATTGCCGATGGAACGCGGCGGAGCATAGACAAGTCTCACATCCTTCAAATAATTATAAATAAATAGAACATACGATTTACCAATAAACATCTCGGAAACCGATGCTCTTTTACCCGGATTATCAGCTTCCACTTGGGTAATGATTTCTTTGGTCTTCTTCTCGATTGCTTTGGTGCGCTCAGCTAAGGTCATGTTCTTTTTTACCGCACTTAACACTTCATCCGAAACATCACGATATGATTCAGTAATGCGCACTGTGTAGCCATGAGCAGGCACTTCTTCGGAATAATTTTTGGCATGGAATCCATTCTCGAGATAGTCGTTTTCGGTGGTGCTTGCATTCTTAATTGCCCTGTAAGCACAATGGTGATTGGTAAGGATCAGTCCTTTGTCCGATACAAAGGAACCCGAACAACCACTGATATTACATATTCCATCTATCAAGCTAATTCCATTAGGATTATACAGTTC
>RRYU01016622.1_pt1 | contig 31084 bp, 31 predicted proteins | sample 2162651 | NCBI WGS metagenome assembly RRYU01 (sample SAMN10267283, study PRJNA491782) | microbial mat metagenome | isolation source: biomat in the production well | place: Japan: Minami-Kanto gas field, natural gas well KTG3 | collected 2017-06 | reverse complement strand
ACAGGTTTTTTCATGCGTATGACCTGGGTCTTTTCAGGGTCGTCGTCTACAAAATATTCCTTCTCTTCACTACGCTCAAACCGAAGGACATAATCACCGATCTGCAACAGGTCGCCACTCTTTAATATATGTTTGGTTATTGCCCTGTCATTAAGTAGAGTGCCGTTAGTACTTCCCAGGTCCTCAATGAAATACTCATCCAGTGCGCAGGTAAGCATGGCGTGTCTTCTGCTGACCGAAGGATCTCCCAGATGGATGGCGTTCTTGTCATCGCGCCCAATTACCAGCTGCTGCTTGTCCAGCTCGATCTCTTTTAGAACGGCATCATCTTCAAGAATAATAATTTTATCCATGATCAGACTCCGGTACGTAAACTATCGATAACCATCTATATTACTCCACGATCACTTTTTGACAGGACAGTGTGCCAATATCAGTGAGATATTGTCCTTGCCGCCATTTTCCAGCGCCAACTTGATTAGTAGATCTGCCGCTCCTGGCAAGTCATCTGGTAGCGATCCAAGAACCGAATGGATGGCCGCATCTGGTATCATTCCACTAAGACCATCCGAGCAGAGCAGGAAGATATCACCTTCTCTTAAAACCTCTTCCCTAATATCAACCTCAACATCAAGTTCAACTCCAAGCCCCCGGGTTAACACCGAAGACGGAACGCCGGCATCAATCGCCTCCTCTTCTGTTGCAAACATGCCCTGGTTTAATAGTTCCTGCAACATGGAGTGATCGGCCGTTAGTGGTTCAAGCTCGCCTGCTCTGAATCTATAAAGACGTGAATCACCAACATGGGCAAAAACAGCTTGTTGCCCCTGGAATACGGCAAGCACGATAGTCGTGCCCATGCCGTTCAGTTCTGCATTTTTTTCAACCGCCTCAAATATAGCAAGGTTGGACTTCTTAACGGCGGAGACAACCTTGTTAGGGCCAACTGGTCCTGAAGTCTTGTTCAATATAGGCACAAGTTCTGCCGCTATGGTATCTATCACCAACTGGCTGGCGATTTCACCAGCGTTATACCCACCCATACCATCAGCTAGAACTACCAGGCCTGTTTCTGGGAAAACTGCCAGCCTGTCTTCGTTGTGTTCGCGTTTCAGCCCTACATCTGTTCGAGAAACTATTTCCAACTGCGCCGCTACCATAGCCCCCCCGAATGTACCAGTATTCGCACTTCTATCATTTTTATTTGTATTAGCCTGCATGCAACTCTACTTACTGGTTCGTCCCCAACCCAGGAATCTTTAGATTCTCTAACATATTCCTGGCGGAAACTGATAAGGAGCGCACATTTTCACTCTGGAAGCGGGGTAAAAGTGACTCAAACCTGGATTGGTAGGCTTACTACGCAGTTTTTAGCAAAACACTAGCCTGTTGCAGTACAAGCTTTGTAGCAAGATATAAAACCAAGTCAGCCAATAACAATCTCGCATTCGTAAATAGACCAAGCCACTAGTGTCCGGTAAATTATTCAAATAAATTCAATTGGTTATCGGGATTCTGGGTTTTCATGTTTTCATCACATCCTGTAAGTAGTTGATCTATGGGGATTGTTTCGAAAAGTGTCAGGCTCAAAATCTGTAGGATTGAATAAAGACTGGCCTTGATACTGAGCCGCTTTTTGATGATGGCTACAAGAACGTATACGGAGACGGCGATCCATACCTGGGTTTTTACAGCGTTCATCGAAGTGCCAAAAAAGGATTTTATGCGCAGGTGTTGCTTGATCCATTTGAAGAACAGTTCTACCTGCCATCGGTACCGATAAAGTTCGGTGATTGTCAGTGCCGATAGACTGAAGTTGTTGGTCAAAAAGACGAACCACTTGTTGGTCTCGGCATCGTAAAATTTGATCCGACGAATTTTGTCTGGGTAGTGCTGAGCGGTATAAAACCCGGTGAGCAGGATTGTTTGATCGCAACGTAGTCCGGTGCTCTTGTCGATGGGGCTGGAATAGAGCCTGCGGAACTGGAGATTGGATTTGGCACGAATAACGAAAAATGCTGATGCCAGATCCAGTTGGTATAAACGCTCGAAGTCCAGATAGCCTCGATCCATGACATAGAATGCACCAGGCTCTGGTAACAGCATGTCTAATACGTTGACGTCGTGCAGCTTGCCGTCGGAGATGTGGATAAAGGATGGGACGTTGCCGCGAAGATCGAGCAGCGTATGCAGTTTTACTGCCGCCTTGGTTTGTCGGAAATGAGCCCAGGGGAATACGGAAAGGCATAGGTCGATTGTCGTGGCGTCGAGCGCATAAACTGTGTTGTCTAAGTCGAGCCCCAAATCCTCGTCTGCATAGAGACGACGTGCGGTCTGTATCAGTGATTGAGCAAAGTCGGCATAGATGCGCCAATCGCGATTCTCGTTGGCATCGGCCAGTGTGCTGCGAGCAACTTTGGAGCGTATGCCCATATGGTAAAGCTTGTTGCTCTGAGCTTTTAGGCAGGCTTCTATATCGCGTAGGCTTTCCCGATAGGTTAGCTGAGCAAATGCCATGCAGCAGAACTGATCCTGGCAAGTGAAGTGTTTGATATATCGGTTGCCATCGTAGCGTTGTACGCAACGACGAAACGTATGCAGTGGCAGGTGATCCATTGCCTGCGAGAAAACAAGTTTGCCTGTGTACATCGACTGACTGCTCCAACCTGGAATTCAGGCTGGAAGCGTGACGCAGACCGGATGGACAGTTCAAGTCGGTGACAGGTGAAAATTGCATGTTTTTATATTAGCTACAATCAGTTACAGTTACTTTAGTTAGGTTTTACCGGACACTAGTGATACCAAACATATAATAGGAAGTCGTATAGAGACGCCCTTTTTTGTTTATCCCTCTGATACTATCAGAAGTTACATTTTACTTTTTTCTACTTAGCCAGATACTTTTCCAGGGTCTTAGCGAATATATCTTCTGGCTGGGCACCAGTCAGGAGCTCACCCACTACAACCCCTTTGCTACTGTCATATTTCCCGATGATAAAGGCGGGAGTGCCGGTAATACCAACAGACTCTGCCACTTCCATATCCCGCTCCAACAGTGGACGATACTTCTCGGTCTTAAGGCAGGCATCGAATTTATCCGTATCTGCTACGCCGATTTTCTTGGCCAGATCCTGCAAGTCTCCGATAGACTGTTTTGACTGTTGTTGATATAGCATCTGGTGCATCTCAATAAACTTGCCCTGCTCACGAGCGCACTCAGCTGCAATGGCAGACTCATCTGCTTCCTGGTGAAAGGCAAGCGGAAAATGACGGTAACCAAAGGCTACTCTGTCACCATAAGTTTTGACTAATTGCTGCAGCGTGGGCTGTACTTTTTTGCAGTACGGGCACTGGAAGTCCGAGAACTCCAACATCATCACAGTGGCATTTTTTGCACCCTGAATATAAGCAGTCTCCAGCGGAATCGTTACCAAGTATGCTCCTGGATCTACCAAGTTGCTCTTAGCCTTACCTTCTTTAGTCGCCTGGTGGTACAAGTTCAACTCTATTCCAGCACGGAACCTATCTTTGAGGTATTGCCTGATCTGAGGAGCCAATTGCTCATAACTACCGCGTTTTGACAGATCATTATCATTGAAAAACTTGCGTACCTCTTCCTCTTTCATTGGAGGTAGAGGGATGTCAGCAAAGGACTTATCACTCGTTTTAAAGCGATTGATCGCCTCAGCAATAAAGGCATTCTCAAGTCTATTGAAGAGAACTCGGCGAATCTCGCTAATCTCCTTATTCTGCAACTCACCCAAGGTAACTTCCTTACCGTTAATTACACCAATCACACTGGAATCAGTAGGTAGAACCGAATTTCCAGCTGCAGCAACGGCCTGTCCAAACAACAAAGCAAGACCAAAAACTATTACTTTTTTCATTTCTCAATCCCGAAAATTATTAAACTGAAGTGGCAGACCATGATCTGCCTCACGGAGGAACGCTATAACCTGCTGCAGATCATCCCTTTTCTTACCGGTAACTCGAACCTGCTCACCCTGAATCTGCGCCTGAACCTTGATCTTGCTTCCCTTGATACTCTTCACCATCTTCTTAGCAGTATCAGTATCAATACCCTGTTTGATGATTACCTGTTGTCGAGCAGCGTTGAGTGTGGTTTCAGGCTCCTTGATATCCATGCTGGCTATGTCGACTTTCCGTTTGACAAGTTTTTGCCGCAAAATATCCATCATCTGATTTAGCTGGAATTCATTGTCAGCGGACAACTTGATCTCAGCATCAGTCTGTTCAAATTTCGCGTCTACGCCCTTAAAGTCAAAACGTGTACCTACCTCACGGCTGGCCTGGTCTACAGCATTCCTGACTTCTTGCAGGTCAACCTCTGAAACGATATCAAATGAAGGCATTAATCTGACTCCCAACAACTGTTTCAAAAAACGAATCGCGCAAGGCTACCACATTAAGAGGCAAACTAGGACCCACTATACCCACTCTTCTTGGTATTTTTGGTTATTTACTGGTCATTCAAATGTGTAGAGACAAACCATCCCTAGAGGACATTCCGGCCCGACCATCACCCCCGAGGATGATGCATCGCATGGAGGGTCTTTAGACGCTCCCGGGCTACATGGGTATAGATCTGGGTGGTGGAGAGATCGCTATGTCCCAGCAGCATCTGTACTACGCGTAGATCTGCGCCGTGATTGAGCAGGTGGGTGGCAAAGGCATGGCGCAGGGTGTGAGGTGAAAGATGTTTGTTTATTCCTGCCGTCTTGGCATGTTTTTTTATTCGGTACCAAAATGCCTGTCTTGTCATTCCAGTACCACGTCTGGTTGGGAAAACCTCACTGCAAAATTGCTCCTTCAGTAAATCCTGTCTAACCCTTTTTAGGAACCGCTCTAGCCAATCCACGGCATCCTCCCCCAGAGGTACCAACCTCTCCTTATCGCCTTTTCCCACTACTCGCACCACCCCCTGAGCCAAGCCTACCTGTTCCAATCTTAGTCCCACCAACTCCGAAACGCGCAGACCGGTAGCATAGAGCACCTCCAGCATTGTGCGATCCCTAAAGCCTTCCATGGTTTCAAGATCTGGGGCTGCAAGTAGAGACTCAACCTCTTCCTCGGTCAGGGACTTGGGCAGGGGCCGCCCCAGTTTAGGCGCATCTATACGGCCGCTGGGATCTGTTTGGATCCAGCCTTCACGCAGGGCATGTTGGTAAAACTGGCGCAGACATGAAAGCAATCTCGCGGTTGATCTTGGCTTTTGTAATTTCTTGGATTGATCTGATAGGTACTTCAGCAGGTCATCTCGTCTGGCTTCTAGCAGTGTGCGCGGGGCGTTTGCTTGCAACCAGGCAGAAAATTTATTCAGATCAGATTGATAGGCGGAAAGGGTGTTCTGACTCAGTCCCCGTTCCATCCACAGGGAATCGGCAAACCGTTCAATGACTGCCGTATCCACCTCTGGTTTCACACACTGACGCCTTCATGGGCAAGCAGCCAGCGTTTGATATCGATACGCCTGCCACTGGTTTTTCCAGAAAACCCTCCGATACCGCTGGCGGATACCACTCGGTGACAGGGGATGATGAGTGGAACAGGGTTTGCCCTACAGGCGTTACCCACTGCCCGAGGACTGGTATTCAGCTCATGGGCAATGTCACCATAGGTACGCACACTCCCTCGTTTAATCCTGACAAGCGCCTTCCATACCCTTTTCTGGAAATCTGTCCCCACAAGATCCAGTGGAAGTTTAAAATCAGCCGAGCTGTTTTGAAAATATCTCTGCAACTGTCGCCGTACCTCGACAGCAAAGAGATCTTCTGAATCGAACGAACGTGAACGGCGGTCGAGATATTCCATCTCATACACACGGCCATTGGATGTGTTTACCCCCAGAGGGCCGACCGGGCTATCAAGGACAAATTGGAATTTTCTGCTACTGGACATACGACCCCTAATGTACATTGTCGGACGGGATTTTTACAGCAGGTTACAGTTTTATAAAGAATTTCTTGCTATCCGTAAAAAACCAGAGTACCAGTGCGAAGTATAGTTAAATCTTTTCCACAGAATCTGTGGATAAAGTTGTGGAAAAAGATCTCTGATTCACCCAAACCCCGCACCACAGTTAAACCAAAAACAAATTGTATATTTATTGTACAATAGCGCTGTTCCTCATAAAATCAACAAGTTACATAGTATTTTTCAAAAAATAACGCCGCCCAACCATATACCACTTAAAAAATGCATGGTTTTATCTTAGCTTGTGCATACAAATACAAAAAAAGGAAAATAATTCCCCAATATCAAGTTTTTATCTGTCTTAAATATTACGGTCTAGCGCCGTTACCAGCCTCATGCGAGCGCACAACGATTGTTTCAGCAGAGAAGGTAAGAGGCCAGTCACACTCAAAAGAGATAGAATGGACCCTGGCAATGAGACAGTAGATGATGCATACCACCCACAAATTCTGGAAGGACAAAAACCTGACCCTACTAACCACAGAGGAGTGGGAATCACTCTGTGATGGCTGTGCCAAGTGCTGTCTGCACCGCCTGGAAGATGAAGATACGGGAGAGGTCCACACCACAAATATCGTGTGCCGATATCTGAATGAAGATGATTGCAGCTGTAGCGACTATCCCAATAGATCCATAAATGTTCCAGACTGCGTATCTGTAACACCTGAGCTTTTAGAAGACCCATACTGGCTACCCTCAACCTGCGCCTACCGAGTCCTGGCTGAAGGGAATGATCTTCCCGACTGGCATCCACTAATATCGGGGACATATGAAACCGTCATCACCTCGGGAAACTCTATCAGGGGTCGGGTAATTTGTGAAACCAAAGCAGACGACCCGGAGTTCCACCTAGTCGAATGGCCCCAATAAGGATTAATACAAAAAAATGATCCTGGCAGTAATAGCGGCGCTTATCCTTATTGGTCTCCTGCTGGTACCACAGCTCTGGAGCAACTCCCTGATGACCAGGTATGGTCAGGAACGGAAAGACATCAAATACACCGGCTGTGAGTTTGCTAGACACCTGATACAGGAACATGATCTGGACGGGGTTTCCGTAGAGGAAACATCCCAGGGAGATCACTATGACCACATGTCGAAGATGGTCAGACTCTCACGAGCCAATTACAACAGTAGATCGCTAACCGCCATAGCAGTAGCCGCTCACGAAGTCGGTCATGCCATTCAACACAAGGAAAAAGACAGCAGGTTTATGCTGAGAGACAGAGTAGTTCGAATGGCGGCGGCTACCGAACACTACGGTTCCTTTGCCTTCATCGCCATTCCGATTCTGGCACTGGTAACCCGCAATCCGATACTTCCAGCCATATCTTTTTTAGTTGGATTTGCCAGTATGACCGCAACCACAATTGCTCATCTCACAACACTGCCGGTGGAGATGGATGCCAGCTTCAATCGAGCCATGCCAATTTTAAAACAAGGTGGTTATATCCAGCCCAAGGATGAGCGTGCTGTGCACAAGATACTGAAAGCGGCAGCTTATACCTACGTAGCCGCCTCTCTTACCAGCCTACTGAATGTCTGGCGCTGGATAAAAATGATGCGGCGCTGATTAGACCGCACTTCTCAGATTATTGTTTGTGGCCGGAAGCCACATCAAACACACCAGTCACAGGGTCATAGATATACTTACTGCCACTTGGAGCGGTGTACTCGTTCTTCGCAACCTTGACCCATCCTTCGACGGCAACACCAGCTTTTACAGCTATTCGCTTGGGGGTTACAACAGAAAACAGCAGGTTGTCTGGAGTGGATGGCCCAAGTTTTGCCTCATCAAGAAAAGGTGGAAAGATCTTTTCAGTACCTGATTTTTTAGCTTCAACGGCATACTCATAGATACCGATGCGAATAACCTCAATCAGCCCCTCTTCTGATGAACCTTTTGTGGCGACAGATATATCCTGATACTTGGTATATGCCAATACGATAGCTGTCACTACTATCAGGGCGAGAAATGCCGCCCCCATATTGATCTTTCCAGATTGGCGATTATTCAGTATGTTCATTAGGGTTAACACCTTGCTATAACCAGCTTGCGCTAAGAATGCGATGCAAGCTATAGACTCATCGGCTGGGTGTCAACTTTCATCTAAGCCAAAATCTTCAACTGGCTCAGAATACCGTGATCAAAAACATTCCTGTCCATATCAGCTCGGGGATGGTAACAGCGGCTACAGTCAGGTACAGAAACCCACGCATCCAGTTATTTGTGGCCAGGGTTCCCAATGTATTACAAACGGTAAGATTATTCATGGCACTGCTCCTTAAACTTCAATTTTATGGTGTGAACAATAAGTTCAGATATTAACCACTACTAATGCATCCATCGTGCCAAATACATAACACACTGTATTTAATGAATATTTAAAATATGGCATAGATATATACTGTTAACTCATGTTAAGTTAACAGCCAACAAATAACAGATAGTTAACAATGTGAACACTTAACACCATGATGAACACACTAAACACCCTCAAGGACTTCTTCGATTGCCTTGAGGAAGGAATCATCTTTCTCGATAACGACCGTCAGGCGGTTGCAATAAACCTAGCCGCCAGCCGCATGCTGGGACGAGATCGTAACAAGGTAATAGGAACTCTCTGCCCCAGCCTGTTTCGGGAGACCCCTTGCAGCAGTGCCTGTTCTGAGCGTGGTTACTGCTCACTAACCAGATCCATCAAAACCTCATCTGCCAGCCCCAGCAAGACCCAGGACCTGACCATGCGCGGGCCGGACGGAACCCCCATATATCTGAGAATGTGGGCCATGATCCTTCCGCCCGAAGAATCATCAGCATATTGCGCCATTGTGTTATGGGATCGCACCCGCGAGGTGATGCTGGAAGAAGAGGTAAGCGAAAAGCTACGCTTGGGCAGCATGATCGGACACTCACCGTTGATGCAGGACCTGTTCAACAAGATACTGCGTGCCGCCAACAGCGACGCCACAGTGCTGATCACAGGTGAAAGCGGAGTCGGCAAGGAACTAGTGGCCCGCGCACTACATGAAAATTCACACCGCTCCGACAAACCATATATAAGAGTGCACTGCGCCGCACTTCCGGAGACTCTGCTCGAATCAGAGCTGTTCGGTTATGTTAAGGGTTCATTTACCGGAGCCAAAACAGACCGTATGGGCCGGTTTGAAGCCGCCAACGGCGGAACTCTCCTGCTGGACGAGATAGGTGAGATACCACTCAACATCCAGGTAAAGTTATTGCGAGTGCTGCAAGAACGAGAGGTAGAACGTCTGGGTGAAAATGAGCCACGTAAGGTAGACGTACGAGTACTGGCTGCAACCAACAAAAATCTGAGTCTCATGGTACAGCAAGGAACATTTCGCGAAGACCTATATTATCGTCTTCGAGTTCTGCCGGTTCAGGTCCCAGCCCTAAGGGACCGCCTGGGGGACATCCCTCTGCTTGCCCATAAACTTCTAGAAGAGCTAATCACCCGCTACAACCGTGGAGATGTACGCCTGTCACAGGAGGCGATAGACCTTATGGAGACCCACCAATGGCCTGGAAATATTCGCGAGATGAGCAATGCCCTTGAATATGCCATGGTCCATCTGGATGGCACTGTCATACTACCGCGCCATCTCCCACCGGAAATATCTCACGCCATGCCGTCAATCAAACCCGGCATCGTCATAGACAATCTACCCAGCGCACTGGAATTAGAACACCCAGACAATACCTACTACCGCCCAACAAATCCGGATGAGGAGAAACAACAAATCATACAAGCCATGGCAGACACCGGCGGCAACAGATCCGCAGCAGCAAAAAAACTAGGCATGTCGCGTACCACTCTATGGAAGCGACTTAAAAGCTATAAGTTGGATTAACCATTGTTATCAGACCTACTCTTTGACTTGAGATAGATTCACCATTTTGGTAAATGCCAAAACCGATCTAAACTCCCGTCATATCGCCTGGATTATTCTTCATTATCCTCCAACCTAAAATGAGCCATGTGATCGCTCAGATCTTTGGCTAAAGAAGTAAGCTTCAAATTACTGGCTTCGATAAGCTGTGCACCTTGGGCGGAATTTTCAGCGACCGTGGCTATGGAAATGATGTTGCGATTTATCTCTTCTGCCACGCTGCTTTGCTCTCCAGACGCCGTTGCTATCTGCGCATTCATTTCATTGATGCTGGCCACGGCGCGAGTGATCGTCTCCAGCGCAGCACGTGCTTCAGCTGCCTGAGCGGCACTCCCTTGAGCGTCTTCCTGTCCACGGTTCATGGCCGCTACAGCATTCTTGGAGCCCTCTTGCAGACGTTCAATCATTGTCTGTATCTCTTGGGTAGACTCTTGAGTGCGACTGGCCAGCGCCCTGACCTCATCCGCCACAACAGCAAAACCCCTGCCTGCCTCACCTGCCCTGGCCGCTTCTATAGCAGCATTTAGCGCCAATAAATTTGTCTGCTCAGAAATACCACGGATCACATCCAGTACCGTATCTATCTGTTCGCTATCCTTCGAGAGAGACTCAACGGTCTCAGCAGTCTTGGTTATCTCCTGAGTCAACATACCTATGTTCTCGACAGTTCTTGAAACAACAGCGCTACCATTTTTTGCCTCGGCATCAGCACTGTTTGCCGCTTCCGATGCACTGCCTGCGCTACGCGACACTTCCTGCACTGTCGCTGTCATCTGGTTTATGGCGGTAGCAACATGTTCTGTCTGAGTATGTTGTTCGAGCACTCCTTCCCGAGTGGAGCTTACTACTTCTCCTAGAGTTCCAACCTCAGCAACCAACATATCTGTTGATTCTCGAACAGTACTTATAATCTCTCCAAGTGACTGCCTAACTTTTTCTGAACTTCTTCTTATCTGGCCAAACTCATCACTGTTCTTGGAAACTATCGGGTGGGAAAAATCACCTACGGCCATTCTACCCATATTTTTAACAAGACTGTTTGCCGGCGCAAGAATCTGTAACTGGATAAAAACAACAAACACCACAAATGCCACTACTACGCTGATAGCCATAAAAACCAGACCCATTATGATATTGCCTTGAGTCTTAGCCTTATGCTCTTCATACTTATTCACTCCCTGCACATACAATATTTCAGCACTTTCTTTAAGCAATTTAGCAGGAAGACGTTCAATACCTCTCACTGCTTTATCACCAGAAGTAACTTCAAACTTTGCCTGCTTAAAGACATCTAAACCTTTTGCATATCCGGCACTGGCTTTCTTGTGCTCAACAAGAAATGATTCAATCTTCTTAGCAACATCCGGATTTTTGATGCTAGGTAATAGAGCCTTGCCATCTGCCTGAACCTTAGCATCCAGCTTCAAGAATCCATTCCAATATCTTTCTAAATCTTCTTGGTTAGCCCCTCTTAGCAGAACATTCTTCCACTCTTGGACCTGCAGTTTAAAATCTCGTGACATTGAGATGATTGAGCGTTCCACAGCCAGATCTTCATCAATAAAAGACGAAAACCGTTTAAGACTGTCGTTGGCGCTCCAGGTCATAAACAGTGCTGACAGAAGCACCAGCGATGTGCCTACTCCAGTTATTAGAAGAAGCTTGTTTCTGATACTGCCAAATATCCAGTTCATTTTTTTGCCTTTTATTTCAAGTATCACAGATAGAAACACCGGATAAAACCATCTATCTACTTGTTATTTATAATAATAGTAAGTTGATCCAGCAGAGTATCTCTGCTTGCTGTGACTATAAATAGCGACTGCCTTATCACAATCTTTAGAAATAATACGAATTATTGATCATGGGCAATGTAAGACAAATTAATTGGCATAGTGATAGGGCATACGCCAAATACTAGTGACTTACTGTGCTATTAATTGGTATGGACCTGAAAAATTACAGCTAATAAAGCAGTGTTATCCTAGGTTTTTGTCTGCGCAGGAGGACTTATGGAAAAAGCTATTGAGATCTTCAAGAACGCATTGGAACTAGAGGTGCAGGCGGAGATTTTCTATGAGAAAGCGGCGGAAATAACAGAAGATGGCGAGTCCCGCATGATTTTTCTGGAACTCTCGGATATGGAAGATAGTCACGCCCGTCGTATTGTTGAACGTTTCAAAAAAACATCCTTTGGCAAAGAATTTGACGCAGATAGTTGGCTGAATGAACTGGAACGTGAAAGCAGCAAGACACTCGATATGCAGGCCGGAGAACTCATAACCCAAAGCGACATGCGTGGAATACTAAAGCACGCAATCAATATGGAAAAAAATGCACGGGACAACTATAAGCGACTGGCTGAGAGATTCAGTGATCCAGAAGACATTGAATATTGCACCGACCTTGCCAATGTGGAGCAGAAGCACATAAATTCGCTCGTACGCCTGCTGAACTCAATTGATATGGACCCAGAGGAAAGACCCAGGCTGTAATCCCGGCACCAAGCAAGCGTCATAGCTAACTTAATGACGGCTATGGACCGCAAACAATTGCCACATAGTGAATCCAAGCATAGCCTGCCTGGAAACAATTTTGTGTCCAAATCATTAAACAAACGCACTGAATGAATCCAAGCCAAACCATAAAGAGTACAATAAGGTATATGGTTTGGTTTTTGTCTGCCTTCATTTCACTCGCTGTAAAGAATGAATATCTACAAAATCAAATCACAGACTTCTCTTAGTTATAAACAGCAAGTGGAAGACAAATGATAGATAGTAGCAGCGACAACCTGCGACCAAAGATGCATTACCTAGCAACACTGATCTTTATCGGGATCTACGGCATACAAGTCTGTCCTTTTATTGAGAGTTTGTCGCCGCTACAACTCGCCACACCACTTCTGCTAATTATTGGATTCCAGTTTCTCTTACGTACTCTAATCGTACCAGTCATAATCAATGCCACTCCTTATAAAAGACAGGTTAAACTCACATTTCAGATAGAGTGGACACTGTTTATATTTTCAGGATTTATGCTTACGGCAGTCAACTCCCTGTACTACGACTTCCCTATGGTAAGCGGACTAAAAATGATACTCGGATTCACCACACTTGGATTTTTTGCCGCTACTGATCTTGCGCTACAGAGAGAACGCAAACTGGCACATATTTTTCAGGAACAAGGAATAATTCTTACTCCAGACAGCAACTACTTTCCGCTTGTTGGCAAGTTCGCCCTATTCTCCTCCGCCTCCGTAGCTTTCATTATCGGCATCTTCTTCTTGCTGATAAACAAAGACCTTGATTGGTTAATGCAAGTCGGGCAGCAACTTGAAGGACACAAAGCCCAACTTATCATCCTGGCAGAGTTTTCATTTGTTGGACTAGTGCTATTGAGCTACATGCTAAATACCATCTACTCATACTCACTCAATCTTAATCATTTCTTCACCAATGAAAATCAGGTACTCGCTGCCGCTACCAGTGGCAATCTGAGTACATCGGTAACTGTCAGTAGCAATGATGAGTTTGGTGTAATGGCCTGCCATACCAATACCATGATCAATAAACTTTGTATGCGAACTAATGAGCTACAGCGCACACAAGATGTAACCATGCTGGGATTGGCATCACTGGCCGAGACCAGGGACAACGAGACCGGCGCTCATATCCTGCGCACTCAACGTTATGTAAGATCATTGGCTATGGCATTGGTCAATCATCCAAACTTCAGAGAATACCTAGATGAAGAGACTATAGACCTACTGTATAAGTCAGCGCCGCTACATGACATCGGGAAGGTGGGAATCCCTGATCGCATTTTACTGAAACCGGGAAAACTGACGGAGGATGAGTTCGAAATCATGAAAATCCATGCAGCTCTTGGCGGTCACGCACTAGAAGTCGCAGAACAAAGGCTTGGTGGCAGCACTAGCTTTTTACGTATTGGGCGAGAGATAGCAACCACCCATCACGAGAAGTGGGACGGCAGTGGATATCCAAATGGATTAAAAGGAACGGATATTCCAATATCCGGAAGACTTATGGCAGTAGCAGATGTGTATGACGCACTGATCAGCAAGCGCATCTACAAGCCCGCGTTCCCACATAAAGACGCAATGCAGATTATCAGTGATGGAAGCGGCCGGCATTTCGATCCAGCAATTATTGAGGCCCTGGACCGAGTTGAAGACGAGTTTATAGAGATCGCGTCCAAGTACAAAGATTCATCAGATAATATGGCAGACTAAGCCGGTACAAATCTGTCACCGAGACCTTGTCTAACAGAAGCCACCATATCTCCGACCTCTTGTTCTAAGTAAGTCTTGCGGCCCTCGGCTCCCCACACTACGTTAGGCCAGCAGTAGTCTGTCTCACTCCGACCCACCACATGGATATGCATCTGACGCACTATATTTCCGATTGCGGCCACATTGATCTTGTCTACGGAAAATTCTTGCTTAATGTGGTTGGAAACAAGATTGATCTGATCCAGAACTTGCAACTGGTTATCACGATCCAACTCATACAATTCCGTCACATCAACTCTTGGCACCAGAATAAACCAGGGAACCAGGGAATTATCCATCAACAGAAGCAGGCTATCGTCAAACTGTCCCAGGATATGACAATCGTTCTCTAATCTGGAATCCAAGGAAAAATAACTCATTTGAATCCACAGCTCCTACTAACAAAATTAAAAGCTACCGACCTAGGCATTGTATAAAGTCACAGCACCGATGGCGATAAAACCAACACCGGCGATGTAATGAAGGTGTTTTTGATTTATATATTCAGACAGCATACTTCCAGCCAAGACCCCCATTGCCGAAGCAACAATCAGCGCGGCAGATGCCGCCAGAAAAACCGTGTATTTACTGACTTCTTTATCTGCCGCAAATAGCATTGTTGCTAATTGAGTTTTATCACCCAACTCAGCCACAAATACTGATGCGAATATTGTTATAAATATCTTCCAGTCCATCTCAGGCTACCTTTAGATACATATAGAAATCAGAATCGGATTAGTCATGCACATAGGCCCAATCTGCAACCTTCTCGACATCACCACCATATATTTTCTGCGGATACTTTTGGATCGACCAGTAGAAGAACACGTCTCTGTTCAGAAAGCCTGTAGAGCAGTTTATGCGTAGTTCCCACGGCACGTTCTCAACATCTCTGGTCCCATCTGGCACACCTAACAGACCTTCAAATACCTTAGCCGGCATCCCGTCCAGTCGGTATACATCCGGCAGATTGAGAGCCATCGGCATGCGATTGATATTTTGCTTCCACTTTTCCGTATTGAAATCCAGGCCCTTCAAACCCTTGGGTGGGCGGTCGATGCTAGCGCTAGTGATGCGTCCCTGCGAATCCAGGATCAAAATCATAATGGCATGATCCTGATCACCATCGGGAAATTTTGCCGGTTTTGCCATTGGTATGCCCCGCCTGGAACCGAGGTCGTACCACACCAGCCGAGCCGGGCGGCTGGCGAATGATCGGTAGTCAAACTCTGGATGATCATCCAGGCCGGTTGCAGGGATCTGCCTGATATAGTTTGGAACGATATCGGCAAGTCTGGCAGGTGGCACGCCGGTATCTGCAACATACCGATCAATAGCGGCAATCAGCGGTTTTGCCACTTGCGTCACCTGCTCGAAGCGTAGCTTGCGCTGCCCCCATGGCTCATCCGCAGAATCACCGTGTTCGGAACATCCAGAAAGAAAAATAACGCCAGCCAATATCAATAAATAAAATAGCGCAGAACGCATATCCAATCCTAACCTGTTACTCGAACTTATGTGCTAAAAACAAATCTTTTATCTTGCCCACCGCCTCTTCCTCTTCCGGGTAAAATGTTGCCGCCATGATATACCTGCCATTTCTGGCTTGGCCAGACAGCTTTTTATTTTTCAGAGCATCCTGGAGATTCTCCTCCGCTTTCTGCTCATCCTTACATTTAAAAATTGAGATGATACGGGTGTTGGTATATTTAGAGATAGAATATTCAGCCACATACACCATGCCATCGTTGAATGGTTCGCGCAAAATCAAATCTCCATCCACACCTTCTGTCTTCAGCACATCAAGAAATGCCGCCAAGTCCGGATCTGCCTCCACTGGTTTCTGGGTACAACCAGTGAGACCTATCATCAATACCAGCATACCAATAAGGACGCTTCTCATAACTCTCATTCCCCTAACTTTTCAGTAAATATATTTATTGATAATCCAAGTCTATTACAACCAACGAATCATTTCAGAGTCTTGGTAATCAGACCCATTTCGCTGTTCTTAGATGGCAGTGGTATCCACACCTGATAGCCACCGCCCGGAGCCTCGACCATAGACTTGCCATAAACATCTTCCATCAGCTCCAGTCTGAAAGAGTTGTTGCCGGATGGTGTGAGCAGATGCAGCTCATCACCTTGAGCAAACTTATTCTTCACATCAATCAGCGCCATACCAGTCTCGGCATTCTGTTCAAGTACTTCGCCCACAAAGATCTGGCGTGAACTCTCAGAACTGTTATGACGATAATTTTGTAGCTTCTCACTTGGATGGCGCTGATAAAAACCATCGGTATAACCACGGTTAGCCAATCCTTCCAGATCAACCATAAGCTCCGGCTGAAATGGTCTACCAGCAACCGCATCGTCGATCGCCTTACGATATGTCTGAGCCGTACGGGCCGCATAGTAATGAGACTTGGTCCGGCCCTCAATCTTGAAGCTGTCGATACCAATCTCGGTCAGACGCTGCACGTGTTCAACTGCCCGCAGATCGCGGGAATTCATGATATAGGTACCATTCTCATCTTCAAAGATCGGCATGAGTTCGCCCGGGCGCTCCTTCTCCTCCAGCAGATAAACCTTATCCGCCTCAGGATGACGCTCTTGGCCTGACTGAGAAAAACCGGAGAGAAAATTCTCGTCTTCGCCCGACTCCAGCTTATATTCCCAACGGCAGGAGTTAGTGCAAGAGCCCTGATTCGCATCTCTATGATTGAAATAGCCCGATAGCAGACAGCGACCAGAATAGGCAATACAAAGTGCTCCATGTATGAACACCTCTAACTCCATGTCTGGACACTCCTGACGAATCTCAGCGATCTCGTCCAGCGACAGCTCCCGCGACAAGATGACACGACTAAGACCCATGCTCTGCCAAAATTTCACGCTTGCAGAATTTACCGTGTTTGCCTGCACTGAGAGATGCAGCGGCATATCTGGCCAGCGCTCCCGCGCCAGCATGATCAGGCCAGGATCGGAAAGTATCAGAGCATCCGGACCCAGCGCCACCACCGGTTCCATATCACGCATGAATGTCTTCAGCTTGGCTCCATGCGGCATCAGATTGCAGGTGAGAAAGAACTGCTTGCCCAGGGCATGGGCCTCGTCAATCCCAAGTCGCAGGTTATCTGCCAAAAAGTCATTGTTGCGTACACGCAGGCTATAGCGAGGCATCCCGGCATAAACCGCATCCGCCCCGAAGGCGAAAGCGTAACGCATATTCTTGATGGTTCCTGCGGGTGATAATAGCTCTGGTGTTTTCATCAATAGCTTTCCGGGAGATTAGGTCGGATTTAATACCTGTGGCGTCAACTAGCTGGTTGAGTGATAAATCCAGGGTTTAGGATATTCCGGATCGCATGCGCTGCCCCAGACTATACATCAAGACGGTAGCCGTTAAGGCGGAGGATTATAGATACATGTACGAATGATATAGACCGCACCACCTCGAATCAAGATTTGCCATAACCACAAAGATGATCTGGTTAACCCCGTTACTTCATCCCAGACGTTAAATATAACCATGGTAGTGTTACCACCTAGACAACGGGAAGTGAGCAATTTAGACGACAAAACCAGATCGACAAGCTGCGCCTGTAACGCTAGTCTGGTGCTGACCAGCTTACTCACACCGGCTAACAGGACTATGAGCGATACCTCAGACGAAAAGCTGATGACCAGTTTCCGAGCAGGCGAGACCTCAGCCTTCGATGACCTATACAACAGGCATCGTGGACCACTCTTCCGCTATGTGAAGCGCCAGTGCAACAATCACGCAGTGGCTGAAGAGCTATATCAGGACGTCTGGATGAAAGTGATCCATTCCAAAAAACAGTGGAAACCTGGCACCAAATTCCAGCCTTGGCTCTATCGCATCGCCCACAACCGCATCATCGACCACTGGCGCGCAGGGCGAGAAAATAATTCTAAAATCGAAGATGAAAATGTCATCCCATTGGATAGGCCCTGGCCGGACGCCATGATGCTAATCCGTGAATGTGTGGAGAGACTATTCAAACTCCTAAGCGGACTGAGCGAGGCCCAGCGCAGTGCCTTTCTGCTAAAAGAGGAGGCTGGGCTTAGTCTGGAACAGATCGCCGAGGTAACTGGAACCGGCCGCGAAACGGTAAAAAGCCGTCTGCGCTATGCCCTGCAACGACTGAGAATAGGACTGGAGGGTTGCGATGACTGATAAACACGGCCTGCATGATGAGCGCACCTCCAAACTCTACAAGATAGGCAGTAAAGAAGAGCCAGCCGAATCTATTGATCAACATATAATCCAGACCGCCCACGCTAAAGCTCCGAGCAGGAAACACTATTTTTCATGGCCGTCACTGGCAACTGCTGCAGTACTTGTTCTGAGTTTAAGTCTGGTGCTAAAAGTGCTAAACCATGCCCCGCTGGAAGAGTCCATAATGGAACCTCTACCAACCGATGACAGCTCCAGTCCAGCACCCATGTTGGAACAAGAAACGGAAGGAAAAACAGATTCTTCCGATCCAACCATGAAATATAAAGACAGCATCAGACGGGATGAAATAAGGCAAAACCAGAATGTCAGCCCTAAGAAATTCCAGGAAAAACAGAGAAGCGTCACGCCTCCTACCAGTGTTAAAGAGGCTGATGCCATGGGTTCGGCACAGCTAAAACCTGCACCTGACAGCGTTGATAAAACCGAGGCCAAAAAGAGAATATTCCTTAAGCGTGAGGCCATAATCAGCCCAGCCAGAGAAGCGCCAGACTTTAAGATTCAGCAGCATGCCCTGGAAGCGCCTAAAGCAGTTACTGGAAAAGTTCAAACTAAACCCATGGAAGAGCTGTATTGCAGTGACATCGAAATACCGAAATCAGATTCAGTTGAAATCTGGACCAAGCAATACAAAACAGCCATGGAACAGGGGCGGATCACTACTGCCGAATGTTTAAAACAGGCTTATTTCACAAGATTTGGCAAAACCATAATGGAAATATCCAGATAGCACAGAGACGGCAAAGCTCTATCTTGGCAGGTCTGATGGTCTGGTAATGGATTCTAGACTGGCGCAACCCGCCTTAAGATCAGCCCAGTCACCAGCAATGGTAAAGCGCGCAAGAGTTGCTGTAGGCATAATCTTCCCGTCCGCAGGAATCTCTATCTTATCGCTTGCCAGATTCTTAGACAGATCCTCCAATCCTGGATTATGCCCCACCAGCATTACCCGCTTGGCTGAGTCGGGACAATCTCGCAGGACTGTCATTAACGCAGAAATTCCTGCGGCATAGATCCTCTCGTTCTGCACAATAACATCTCTATCCAGACCCATTTTTTCTGCCGCTCTGCGGGCGGTACCCCAGGCGCGCTTGGCTGTAGAGGTGATTATATAATCTGGCACTAAACCATGCGCATGCAGCCAGACACCGAGTCTTTTGGCATCATGTTTGCCACGTTCCGTAAGCGGTCGGGCAATATCACTAGCAGAAATAGACCAATCTGATTTCCCGTGGCGCAGCAACATTAATTCGCGAATCATCTGTGTTTTCTCTTCCAGCCTTTACCATACGATGTATTAGAATGATAATAGACCAAGGGGTGGAACAGAATAGATAACTGTCTATCAAGCAAAAAAAATCAGATGATAACGAATCACACAGCTGAACTGCCCAATCCGGTACTTCTGGAGAATTGTCGGAATAATCCAGAACTTGGTCCTAGCATTCTATTCTTCAGTGGCGGATCCGCCCTTAAGGAAATAAGCCGTGTTCTGAAACGGTACAGTCACAACTCCATCCATATGGTCACCCCATTCGACTCTGGCGGAAGCTCCGCCAGGTTACGCCATGCCTTCTCAATGCCATCCGTAGGCGATCTACGCAGCCGCCTCATGAGTCTTGCAGACGAAAGTATAAACGGACACTCACATGTCTATAACCTTTTTACCCATCGCCTGCCAAGTGACAAACATAACGGAGATTTGATGGTTGAGCTGGCGTCCATGATCAATGGTAGCAACATCATGGTGAAGCCCATACCAGACCCAATGCGACATCTGATTTGCACTCAGCTTGGGCACTTTAAAGAAGCTATGCCTGAAGATTTTGATCTGCGCGGAGCCAGTATTGGCAATCTTATTCTGGCCGGCGGTTATCTACACCACGACCGGCAACTGGATCAAATCACCTTTCTGTTTTCAAAACTAGTTGGCGCAAAAGGGATAGTGCGTGCCACCATAAGTAATAACCTGCACCTTATGGCTGATCTTGAAGATGGTAGCCAGATCTTCGAACAACACCGGCTAACTGGCAAAGAGGTTGAAAAAATAAACTCTCCTATCAGAGATATCAGCCTCTCTCTTGAGGCAGGCCGGTTGGTTCCAGTAAAACCGGAATTAGGCAAAAAAAATCGCAAACTGATAGATCAGGCAGACCTGATCTGCTTTCCTCCAGGCAGCTTCTATTCAAGCCTGATCGCAAATCTATTACCAAAAGGTGTTAGTAGCGCAATCTCGAAAAATACAGCGCCCAAGGTCTTCGTGCCAAGCCTGGGGCACGACCCGGAACAGATCGGCATGACAATGGATAAATCCGTAGAGATTCTGTTAAAAAATCTTAAGATGGACGCGGGACGGGACTGCCCTAACAACAGACTGCTCAATTACGTCCTTGTAGATAGTAAGAGTGGAAACTACGCATCACCCATCTCACAAAGTCTCATGGATAAACTTGGAATCCAGGTTATAGACACACCATTAGTCACCGAACAGAGCGCCCCATACTATGACCCTGATCTACTAGTTGGAGCCCTGCTATCACTCACCTGATTAGATCGCCATTAGTTGTCTCTGGATGCGGACATGCCACACCAATAACTGCCCCGCAGAAGTGGCCTATGGAACAGTTGTACCAATTACTCCCAAATAACACAAAAACGTAATTCTTCAGAGATAAAATCACCAAACAACCTCAATTGAATAACAATAAAAACCGTAAAACTCGTGGAAAGTCAGTCGTTACGCGCTATCATTAGCCTATTAACAAAAGTGTCATCACATTGTTTTAATCCTTAACTCACCCGAGACCAAAGATTAAACAGAGACACAGGACTGATCCTGGGGATTTTTTATGCGAAAAATTATCGCTTCTACTGCGCTGTTTTTAGTCGCTGGCATTATTACACCAGCGGTCAGCGTAAGCGCAACTCACAGCTACATATCCAGTAATCTATGCGGAGATGATGCTGACGGCTTCAAAAAATGGAGGGCCTCATTCAAGAAGATGGCCACGGATTACGGCATAAAACAGAAAATATTAGATGAGTCACTGGACGACATAACCTACAGCACAAAGGTTGCTTACCTTGATCGCAACCAGAAAAAAAGTTTTAAACTAAGTTTCGATGAGTTTATGAAAAAGCGCGGTGCAGAATACATCGTAAAAAAAGGACGCAAGCTAAAGACAAAGAACGCAGATCTATTCAAACGAATCGAAAAAAAGTACGGCGTACCACCAGGTATTCTTATGGCCATCTGGGGAATGGAATCTGCTTTTGGCCGTTACACTGGCAAGAAAAATGTGATTCGTTCTCTCGCCACTCTAGCCTACGATTGCCGTCGCACAGCTTTTTTCACCCGCGAGCTTATTGCCGCACTCAAAATCGTGCAGAACGGAGACATGCACCCAGATGAGTTGATAGGTGCATGGGCAGGAGAAATAGGACAAACCCAATTCCTTGCATCCAACTACCTGAAATTCGCGGTAGACTTTGACGGTAATGGCAAACGCGATCTTATTCGATCCAAGGAAGACGCACTTGCCTCCACTGCTAATTTTCTAGCTTCCTTCGGCTGGATCCGCGGCAAAGGTTATCAGCAAGGTCAGACTAACTATATAGCTATTACCGCATGGAATAGGGCCGAGGTATATCAAAAGGCCCTGGCGACTATTGCCAAACGTATAGATGCAAAATAAACAATAAGTAGCGGCTATTTGTTAGTATTTGCAAAATTATCCTCAAAGCCCCATTCATGGGGCCTTTGACAAACCACACAAAAAAACCATACAAATACAGTTGACGCAAATCATTGCTGATATAACTTGTGTTGAGAGATATTGGAACCGCAGCCGGTCCAACAGTTCTAAGCAACTAATAATCTGTGTATTGGTTTGTAAAAGGAGATATGGATGTACAACTCTCAAAGGCTAGTTCTTCTGTTTTGCCTGATATTTGCCTCAAGCAGCATTTTAGCTGATAAGACAGATCGTCTTATCCGAAAAGCTAATCGATATTTTGCGCCGCTATCAGACGCTATGCCCGGCTCAGAAAACGATACGCCAGAACGTATTGCACTGGGTAAAAAACTCTATTTCGATACTCGACTCTCAATCAACAACGCCCAATCATGCGCCAGCTGCCATCCAATCGATAACAATCGCGCTGGCATGGACAATCTGCCTACATCTCCCGGTACTCATGGCAGGCTGGGAAATCGCAACACACCAACGGTTCTCAACTCAGGCTGGCAATTCGCCCAATTCTGGGACGGCCGTGCAAAAGATCTGGCAGATCAGGCCGGACAACCCATACTAAATCCGGTTGAGATGGCAATGCCAGATAAAGACACCGTGATAAATAAACTATCCACCATAAACGAGTATCAAGCAGACTTTGCCAAGGCATTTCCCGAAAACAAACCATCATTGACCTACGCAAATATGGCCGAGGCCATTGCTGCATTTGAGCGTACCCTAATAAGCAAATCACGCTTTGATGATTTTCTAAACGGCGACAAGCAGGCCCTGACACAAACAGAACAAGACGGCCTTTCCACCTTCATAAAGACCAATTGTGTACGTTGTCATGAAGGCCCACTGGTAGGAGGAACCGTCTATGAGAAACTCGGTACCCATGGAGAGTTCCATAACACCAAAGACCTGGGAAGATTCGAGGTTACAAAAAAAGAAGAAGACCGCATGGTTTTTAAAGTACCGCAACTAAGGAATGTTACCCAAACTGCACCTTACTATCATGACGGCTCAGAAAGTAATCTGAAAAATGTAATCAAGACAATGGGCAAGATACAACTTGATGTTGAACTTTCAGATAAAGAGACAGATGAGATCGCTTCTTTCTTGCAAAGCCTGACTGGTAAGAAACTTGAACAACAAAATTAGGTCACAAAAATATTAGCTCCATAAACTAACAAACTGGCGCATAAAAACAATGACAGAGAAAGTTTCAATAACAGTTTTCAGATGGGCGGGATCCTGGGGACCTTTCAAGGTAAAGATACCCTGTGGCGAATGCGCCTTAACACTGGATATTATCAACGACACATTGGCTCACGAACTTGCAGGCATTGATGTAACTGTCGATATTCGAGATTGGCTCAACGAGTGGTGGAAACCACTAGTAAAAGGTGGCTGGCATGCGCCGATTGTAATGGTAAATGGGAAAGTTATATCTCAGGGAGCTGCTCTCAACAGAGGCTTACTCACACAGTCGGTAATAGAGAATCACAGCATACAATCAGAACTGGATGGTAATCATATCTACGGCAAGGAAAGCTGCCCTCATTGCGCAAGAGCAAAAGGATATCTGGACGATGCAGGAGTCGAATACACATTCCATGATGTAATACGCAGTGAAAGAGCCCTGTATGAAATGCTAGGTAGAGTCAAACCCATCGTGGGCCCAGCCACCCCTATTACGGTTCCACAAATATGGATTGAAGGCGGACACATCGGAGGTGCTGACCAGCTAAGCAGAATATTGCATAAGCTGGTTGAACCTAACTACGATCGGGGACAATGTTCAATTTCACCTGAGCGATAAAAAATAATTCACTAAATATCGCTAAGCGTCCAGATCCGGGATTTCCTGGGGTTCATCCCTCTTGTTTAAGAATGCCTGTACTCTCTGCTCTAACATCTGTGGATTGATCGGCTTGAGTACAAAATCACAGACATCGTGTTCTAATATCTCCACAACCTTTTCGCGCTGACTCATAGCAGTTAGCATTATGAACGGCACCTGCTTGAGTTCTTCATCTTTCTGCACTTCATCAAGTAACTCAATCCCGCTCATCTTTGGCATCTCCACATCACAGATAACCAGGTCAAACTTTTTGGAGCGAAGCATGGACAGGGCCTCCTGGCCATCGCCAGCCTCTGTTAGGCCTTTAAACCCCATATCTTGCAGTACTCTTTTAACGATGGAGCGCATGGAGCGCATATCATCAACAATTAAAATTGATAAGTTCTGCATGTGTGTCGCCTTTACTGGTTAATTACGTACGATGCTAACGTCATATCAATTATGGCTCAGGTAATACTGGAAGGGAAACCCATTCCTCATGACTGTATAAATTTCTTCCCCTAAAGTGATATGACTCAATATAAAAAGCCTACTTGCACGATAAGAATCTGACCGTAGTCTCAAACTCAAGCAGGGTCTGTTCCAGAGCATTCACAGTATGATAAATGTCCTGCTCTGTAGTCTGACCACTCAAAGAGAATCGAACTGAGCAGTGTGCATCTTCCTCGCTCTTACCCATGGCTATCAATACGTGAGTTGGCTTGGGAGAGCCTGTCTTACAGGCAGAGCCGGATGACAATGCAATTCCATGTTGATCCAGCGCTACCACCATGGATTCACCGCGTATTCCCGGCAGGGTTAGGTTCAAGGTATTTGGCAGACGCCTGTCAGAATGACCGTTGAGTATCGCATCTGGGACCAACAGCTTAATCTTCTGATACAGCAGATCTCGTAGCCGCTGTATCTCCTGGCCTTTAGTTATATGGCCTCGGGCAATCTCGGCTGCTTTACCAAGACCGATAATCCCTGGGACGTTCTCGGTCCCGGCCCTCAGACTCCCCTCCTGTTGACCACCATGCATTAGCGGCTCTAGTGCTACGTCGGGCTTTTTGTACAGGACTCCAACACCTTTAGGTCCGTAAAATTTATGTCCGGACAAGGTCAATAAGTCCACCCCAAGGTCTTCTACATCTACCGGAATCTTGCCAATGGCCTGAACTGCATCAGTATGAAACAGCGCCCCATGCTCATGGGCTATGGCACACAGCTGCTTGATTGGCTGAATGGTTCCAACCTCATTGTTGGCCAACATCACCGAGACCAGGATGGTATCAGGGCGAATGGTCTGACTAAGCTGTTCGCATGAGACCAACCCGAACTCATCCACATCCAGATAGTCGATCTCATATCCGAGCTGCTGCAAAAACTTGCAGCTCTGTAAGATTGCAGGGTGTTCAATGTGACTGGTAATTATGTGTTGTCCCTTGTCTCGACAAGCGAACGCAACTCCCTTCAAAGCCATATTGTCAGACTCGGTGCCACCACTGGTAAACAGGATACGCCTGGGCTTTGCACCAAGCAGAGTAGCGATACTCCTACGGGCCTGAAGTATTGCAGTCTTTGCCTCCTTGCCACCCTGATGCAAACTGGAAGGATTGCCGCTGTGATCAATCAGATATGGCCGCATTGCCTCCACCACCTCTGGCAGCATCGGCGAAGTGGCATTGTTATCCAGATACACCTTACGCTCTGGTTTGTGACGCATGATCGGCTGTATCTTGTTTTGCAGATTAGACCGACTCCTATCTATAAATTGGACATTATCTCCAACGGCAGCCTTTCGCACCTCACAGAGCAATGATTTGTAAACAGGGAAGCCGCTTATCTCATCCAGATTGTTTATATCCGTGAGGTCATTAACATTCCATTCGCGCCAGCCTTTGGGTGCGGTTGGTACCCCTCCACCCATATTGCACTCCACCGCTCCCTGGATAATATCTGCCGTCACATGAGCACGAAAGTTGACCTGTCCGCGTGGTGTATTTACCTCAACCAGATCGCCATCAGCGATGCCTCGTGCCTGCGCATCTGTTGGATTGATCTCAACCATGGGTTCTGGATTATCTTTCACCAGACCTGCGATATTGTGGTGCTGAGAACGGAACTCGGTTTGGGTGCGAGCGCCCGAGTTGAATACCAGCGGATATTCTTTTGCCAATCTTGGATCAGCTATGGGACCTTCTGTTGGCTCGATATATTTAGGCAAAGGCTCATAGCCGTAATCCTCAAGCACTGTAGACCAGAGTTCAAACTTGCCTGTGGGTGTATCAAACCCAGGCTTGTTGTCTTCACGCAGACGTCCCTTCTCCCACTTCTTGTACTCCATCATTGTGGTCTTGGTTTTTACCCAGCCACCAGCATCGCGTACGTCTTCCAGACTGAAGTTAGATCCATCTAAGGCAAAGCGAATCATCTCTTCTTCGGTCTGTGGATACAGCTCGCCATAACCAAGTCGCTCCGCAAGCTCGGCCATGATCAGGTAATCATTACGCGCCTCTCCCACCGGTTTGATCAGCTTCTCGCGCAACCGAAAGATGTTGCCATACACGGCATAAGAGTCGATCTCAAACATGGTGGTGGCCGGCAACACAATATCTGCATAGGCGCTGTCAGCCGTAAGCTGCCGGTCGATACTCACCATGAAGTCCAGCTTGGATAGAGTCTCGCGCCAGATTTTGGTCTGGGGCCAAGACGTCAGTATGGACCCACCGTGAACAATCAGAGCACGTATCTTGTATGGATCACCTTTTAGAACTGAGTCTACAAGACCGCTTGCGTGGGACTCACCACGATAGTGGCTATACAGCGGATAGCGATCGAACGCCACAGCCCGATCCAGATCTGGATTGGCCTGATTGGTGCCACGGTTTATGGGAAAGTGATCTTCCAACATGGACAGACCAATCCCACCCGGCACATCCAAGTGTCCGGCCAGCGCAAACAGACTGAGCACCGCGCGAATTGCCTGCAGACCGGTATTGGAGTACTCAAGGCCAGAGTACATGATCGGACATGCGCCCTGGGCATCACACAACCGATGAGTTAGATCACGTATGGTATCGGCAGGAATACCCGTAATAACCTCAGCCTGCTCCGGGCGAAAGTGCTGGGTGTATTGTTTCAGCTCCTCAAAGCCATGAGTCCAGTTGCGGACAAACGCCTCGTCATACAACTCTTCCTCGATCATTACCTCGATCATACTCAGGGCCAGGGCACCATCGGTTCCCGGACGGATCGGCACCCACTGGGCATTGGTGCGTTGAATTGATTCAGAGCGGCGCGGATCCACGCCTACTATATCTGCCCCACTTCTCGCAGCCGCCTCCAGCCGATACATATCCAAAGGCGGAGAGTCTGTAGCTGGATTGGCTCCCCAAATCCACAACATCTCTGCATTTTCGATATCGGTAAACATGTTGACCAGCATACGCCCACAGGTCACGTGGGGAGCGATCATAGCGAAGGAGACATAACAGAGCGCGCCCACCCCCATGGTGTTGGGCGAGCCGAAAGGAAACAGGACGCTGGAGGCAGAGGATACAGCCACTCCCTTGGGCTGGTACATATCGCACAGGGAAAGTTCAAATGCACCACGGCCAGTGTAGATGGATACTGCCTCTGGGCCAGACTCCTGTTTTATCTGTTGCAACTTCTCAACAATGATCTGGTAGGCTTCGTCCCAGCTTATGGGCTCAAACTCGTGCGTGCCTTTGGGACCGACTCGTTTCATCGGAGTCTTTAGACGATGTTCTGAATAGACAATTTCAACCGCATGCTCACCACGGCGACAAATCATCCCAAGCGGGTGGCTCTCATCCTTGCGGATATCCACCATGCGGCCATCGTTCAGACCAACCTCTACCCAGCAGGCTGCCGGACAGATACCGCAGATTCCTTTTTTCCACTCTTCGACTTGTGGTGTTTGATCCTTACCGCTTTTTTTATTCGACACCTTACTCCAATCTACCTGTACTGCATGTAGTGGATACTGAACAGCTTTGCTTCATCTTGCCAGACTCGTACTGGATCTAATCCAGCCCGGTCGGCCAGCTCAATGAATTCTCCAACATGGTATTTATAAGAAGACTCGGTATGCAGGGTTTCGCCATGTTTAAAATTGATGGTTGCTCCATTGACTCGTACCAATTGATCGCGACTGCTGACCAGATGCATCTCGATACGACCAAGTTCTTGATTGTAAAATGCGTGATGATCAAAGTGCTGCAAATCAAACCCGCCTTCATGCTCCAGGTTTATCCGTTTTAGCAGGTTTTTATTAAACTTCGCGGTTATCCCTGCATCATCGTTATAGGCGGCGTTTAGAACATTTTCATCCTTCTTGGTATCTACGCCAATTAACAGACCAACGCCTGAGCCAACTTTGTCACCAACACTCTGTAGCAGCTCTATTGCCTTTTCTGGTTCAAAGTTTCCAATACTGGAACCAGGAAAAAACACTGTAATGCTTTGATCTTTCACATCGAATGGAAGCTCCCAGGGCTGGGAGTAATCGGCACAGAGCGCATGGACCTCAAGCCAGGGATAGCTCTGACTAATACTGTCCGCGGACTCTTTTAAATGCTCTTTAGAAATATCAATTGGCACATAGACCTTTGGTCGAATTGCCTCTAATAAAAGACGTATCTTTGTACTACTACCGCTACCGAGCTCTAGCAATATTGAGTCACGCCCGACAGCTTCAGATATCTCGAGACCATAGCGTTCAAGCAGACCAATTTCAGTACGGGTTAGATAATACTCTGGCAGTTCACAAATCTGGTCGAAGAGTTGTGAGCCTCTTTGATCATAGAAAAACTTTGGTGACAGCCGTTTGGGATTGGCTTGCAAGCCCGAGATGATTTCATCTCGACTGGAACTTGTTATCGGCAGGTCTTCTTTGAACAGATAGCTCTTGGATTCCATGAATATCCTTTTAATTCGCCTATCATTTAAACATAGGCAACCTCATCCATAAGTCAACCTAATGACCTGGCAGAGATGGAATTAGCGCTCAATTTTGCTAACTACCAATCACAGCTTCATAATTGATAACCATATTACTTAATAACAATGTCATAAAGTTGAAAAAGAATGCCTGAAGGTCCTGAGATACGCCGCGCAACTGATGCTGTAAGAGATGCGGTATGTGGCAGAAAAACTATTGAGGTTAGCTTTGGGCTATCTCACCTAAAACCATTTGAAAAAAAACTCACCGGTATAAAAGTTACCTCGGTCAAAAGCAGAGGCAAGGCTCTGCTTACAAGGTTTGAGAATGGACTCACCATCTACAGTCATAACCAGCTGTATGGTCGCTGGTATATACAAGAGAGCTACAAATTTCCTGACACCAATCGCCAACTGCGCCTAGCGATCCATAATCGCAAGCAGTCCGCCCTTCTCTACAGCGCATCTGAAATTGAGGTACTTAATGATAAAGAACTGGAAGCACATTCCTTCCTCGCCAAACTAGGCCCAGATATTCTAGAACGCACAACTGACAACAAAAAGATTCTGGAACGCCTAACCGACAAAAAATTCTTCAGAAGACAGCTAGGCAATTTTCTTACAGATCAAACTTTCTTGGCGGGACTTGGGAACTATCTGCGCTGCGAAATACTATTTGTTGTAGGACTGCATCCTTCGATACGTCCTTGTGACTGCAACCACGCACAACTAAATCTACTTGCAGAAACCATATTAGGTTTGACTCAGCAATCTTATAAAACTGGCGGAATAACCAATGACCTTCAGCAAACAAACAAATTAAAAAGGGTCTACGCGGAAACGTGTGGGTTGATATTAGCATTTCTGGGTAATGGTGGAAGAAATGCTGCAATTATTTTCAGCTTGAGATATTCCTCATCACGATAACCATAAGCCCTTCGTTGTAGAACCCGTATTTTGTTGTTGATCCCTTCGACCAACCCAAGGCTGACTTTATTCTCTGGATGACAATAGGAGGCAATTCCATCCCAATGTTTTTCAATCATGCGGGCAAATTTCTTGTATGGTTCGAGACGCTGCCATTTGAGGCTATCTTTCCATCGTTCAAAGAAAGCGCGGGCTCCGCGTTCAGTGCGGTAGTCCCATAGTTGTCCAAAAGCCTCCTTGAGAACGTAAGCAGTGTTCAGTCGTCGGTTGGCCTGGAGCAGTTTCTTCAGGGCGCGTCTTCCATCTAAACTCAGGTTCTCACGTCTCGAGAGCAAGGTATAACGCTGGCCTTTGATGTAGCTCCTATCCTTGCCACTGAGGCGCTTGTACTCACCACGCCGGACTTCATCAAGAGCCTTTGAGAGATGTCGCATAATATGAAACTTATCGAAGATGATCCTGGCATTCGGTGCGTTTTTCAGTACCGAGTTCCGGAACGGTTTCCACATATCCATGGCTGCCAATTCAATGCGGGCACTCTTCTTCTTGCCCAACACTTTGAAAAACAAATCAATATCAACCTCCTTGCGGCCTTCACCTCCAACCCAGATAGGACGCCCACGATCCAGGTCGCTGACGATGGCCCGGTAGTTATGTCCTTTGCGGATGGAGATCTCATCAATGCCTATGGCCCGTGGCGTTGGCAGTCCCGCGAGGTCAACCTGCTTTTGCATGTAAAGCTTATCGAGATCCTTCACCGTACTATGGTGAAGACGCTCCATCTCGGCAACCGTCTTGTTCGGCATATCCCGACACAGCTTGCCCACATGCATGGCAAAGCGCTGAGTATAGCGAGGGTTCTTTGCCAGCCAGTCCAGATGCTCTACATGCACGCCGTCACACCCAGGACAACTGACACGCCAGCGCTCGAACTCCAGGTAGATCCGCCAACCGGCAACCGAGAGATCACGTACCCGCATGATCTTCTTATCGTAACGCTTCCGGCACCGGTGGCCACAGCGAGAACAGATGGCTGTTTTTTTCGCCTTTTGAGTTGGATTACTCGGGCATGCCTGTCACCAAAAACACCTACCAATTTTGACTTGGCGGTGAAGCCAGGGAATGCAAAAAGCGACCTGATTGTCTTGGGG
>RRYU01011615.1_pt2 | contig 31085 bp, 23 predicted proteins | sample 2162651 | NCBI WGS metagenome assembly RRYU01 (sample SAMN10267283, study PRJNA491782) | microbial mat metagenome | isolation source: biomat in the production well | place: Japan: Minami-Kanto gas field, natural gas well KTG3 | collected 2017-06 | reverse complement strand
GTCCCAATAAGATATAAATTCTGAACATTTTATAAATAGTCCATGTATCGTACAAAGATAGTACGGTGTAGCTGTTGTGGATCGTTTATCAGATCAATGATCACTACCTTTTCAATACAATAAAGCTCACATTGAGCTGAACAATATGAAACCACATTACATAACGTGATAGTCAATTGTGTTGAATGAGACTAGAAACTGACTGTCAGGGTTAATTAAACATGGTTTTTTATTACTTCTTCGGCTCATAAACCGGAATCAGGATCTCATTACGACGCAAAAACCACGGCATAAAGGGTGGGTTATATCTGGCCCAGATAGGCTCACCGGAAGTGATAAACCCCATTTTCCCGATCCACTCCTCCAGCAAGGCTCTGTTTTCCAGAAAACCTTCTTCACTCCAGAAACCTGAGTATTGAATCGCTGCGATATGTTGCGAAGGAACCTGACGTAGTATTACCTTCGGATCTTTAGGTTTAGGTAGTGTTTCCAAAGTGAAGTTAGCTGGCATCATAAAACTGACTACCCACTTACCACTTTGCGATTTTTGAGTTACTGGTGCAGTCATCTCAATTTTACGGCTTGATGATGTCTGTCCAACAGGTGAAGTCATTTCAATTGATTGTTGTGAACTGTTATTACCTGATATGTACTCAAAAAGACGTTTAAAAGCTTCACCTCCTGCCCCTTCAAAATCACTGTCAACAGTGGTCTCAGCGATGAGCTGAGAGGTATACTTCCTCAGTTCATAGGGTTCTTGCTGTAACGCGATGGTGTATTGTGCCTCTTCAATCGCCATGGCGATTTTTCCGCCAAGCAGCACCATGAACATCACTACCAGAAGACTTTGCATAAGCTTAATCAATTAGTTGACCTCAGCGCTATTCGTGATTGTGGGTGTCTTGTTTATTGTGTGATGGTGGCTTTTTTATCGAATGCAACAATTGCATCAATCACTGTCATTTCTCAAACAGGGCAATGGATTCCACATGCGCGGTATGGGGGAACATGTCCATCACCCCGGCCTTGCGCAATTTATAGCCATACTCATTCACCAGTATTCCAGCATCACGCGCGAGTGTTGCAGGGTTACAGGAGACATAGACAATTTTGCTTGCGCCCAGTTTGGCAATATAGGGAATGGCCTCCTGTGCTCCATCTCGTGCTGGGTCAAGCAGGACTTTATCAAAGCCCTGACTCCACCATGGCATCTGTTCAAGCTCCTTGCTTAAATCGGCCTGATGATACTCCACATTGGTAATTTGATTATGCTCGGCATTTTCACGCGCGCGATTGACCAGATCATCACTGCCTTCAACACCGACTACATAATCACTATACCGGGTAAGTGGCAGGGTGAAATTTCCAATTCCACAGAATAGATCCAGAATACGCTCATGCTTTTGTGGTGCCAGCCACTGTATGGCTCTGGCGACCATTTTCTGGTTTATTTCATGATTCACCTGAGTGAAATCGGTAGGTCTAAACAGATGGTTTATCTGGTACTCGGGCAGGCTGTAACTTAAGGTAATCTTTTCAGGCCATAGTGGAACCACACTATCCGGGCCTTTGGGTTGCAGGTAAACTGCAAACTGATGTGTCTGTGCAAATTCGGTTAGTTTTTGAATATCACTATCAGATAGTGGCTCCAGATTTCTGAATACCAGTGCAATTTGGGTATCATCAACAGCAACTTCAATTTGCGCGATGGTTGCACGTGCTTCCATTTGATCGATCAGGGCAGCAATCTCACCCAGTTTTTCACCCACGCCAGGATCAAGTACTTCACAGCGATCCATCACGGTAATAAATGATTTACGGCGTTCACGAAACCCAACCAGCACCCTCTCCTTGGCCTTTACATAGCGTACACCCAGCCGTGCCTTACGCCGATACCCCCAAATTTTTGCTGTTATTGGAGTTATCACTTCCTCAGGTTCCACTTTGCCAAGACGACTAAAGTTATCCAGAAGGATCTGTTGTTTTTCCACAATCTGCTGCTGTGGTTCCAGATGTTGTAGTGCACAACCGCCACAGCGCCCAAAGACTTCACACCTAGGCACTACCCGATGAGGCGATGCCTGATGCACTTCAACAGCAACACCGATATCGTAACTTTTTCGTAAAACCGCATATTGAAAGCTAACCTCCTCACCGGGAAGCGCCTCTTCAACAAACACAGCTTTATCATCCACCCGACTGACACCTCGTCCATCATGGGTTAATCCGCTAATCGTTACCCTGACTGGTTCGACTGGAAGTCTATCTTTTTTACGTTTACGTCCCATAAAATAATAAGGCTCTTAAAATTGAGTTAAATTTTCAGTGGCTTTAGATTTTGTTTTAGAACAAGGCATTTGTGCACGCAGGATGTGAGCATATAGTTAATATGTGATCATCCGAGTACACAAATAACCCCGTAATATAACAAAAGATAAACTCACTTTAAGCGGGGAAGACACCTGTAGAAAGGTAGCGATCACCCCTGTCACAGATAATGGTTACAATGACCGCATTTTCCAGAGTTTCTGCAAGCTTCAGTGCTGCTGCTACCGCACCACCGGATGAGATCCCGCAAAAGATCCCCTCTCTGGCTGCCAGTTCACGGGTAATGGTTTCAGCGCTTTGTTGATCTATATCGATAAGTTGATCGACTGCTGCCGCATCAAAAATCGAAGGTAAATACTCTTTAGGCCAACGACGTATTCCAGGAATACTGGCACCCTCTTCCGGCTGTACTCCTACAATCTGAATATCCTGATTTGTCTCTTTAAGAAAACGTGATGTTCCCATGATGGTACCAGTCGTTCCCATAGCACTGACAAAATGGGTTATCTCACCCTCGGTATCTCGCCAGATTTCAGGCCCGGTTGTCTGATAATGTGCAAGCGGATTATCACGATTGGAAAATTGATCCAGCACTTTCCCCTTGCCATCGCTTTCCATCTGTTTTGCCAGATCACGTGCTCCTTCCATGCTGGCTTCCTTACTCACCAATACCAGCTTCGCACCATAGGCCTTCATGGAGGCGCGCCGTTCTACACTCATGTTATCCGGCATGATAAGGATCATTTTATAACCCTTGATAGCAGCTGCCATCGCCAGGGCAATTCCGGTATTGCCGCTGGTAGCTTCGATTAAGGTATCACCGGGTGAGATCTCACCACGCATTTCCGCCTGCTGAATCATGCTCAACGCAGGACGGTCTTTTACTGAACCTGCAGGGTTATTACCTTCCAGTTTCACTAAAATGGTGTTGTTCCGGCCAGTGTTCAGGCGCTGTAATCGAACTAATGGCGTGTTACCAACAAAAGACTCAATAGTATGTGATTTCATCTTGGATCAAACATTCACAAAGAAAAAAATCGAAGTATACATGAGAACGCCGGATTTAATGATCTAATACCATTGAGTTAGTGGTATCTTTGGGTGACTCAGGTAGAATATTCTTAACTTTCACAAGGAGGCGAACATGTCTGATTCCATTCAAACCTACGATACTAAATTAGCGTTGGAAAAAGCTGGCGGAAATACCGATTTAGCCATTGAGCTCTTTGCGATGCTGACTGCCGATCTTGCCGACTACGCAACCCAAATTGCACTGCACTTCCAAAATGAAGATATAGAGCAGGTAAGACATCTTGTTCACAAGCTCAATGGTGCATCCAGTTACTGCGGTGTTCCGGCACTAAACACCTATGCCAGCGATTTTGAAAAAGCACTAAATCGTCAGGAGAGTGAACAATACCCACAGTTACTTGACAGGCTGATAAAAGAGATCCGAAATGTTGTCGAAACCAAGGATGAGTTCACAGTATAAGCTTTGAAAAATAGTATGGATTCTCTACAATCGGTATTGATATCAATAACCGATTATTAATCCTTTGCATAGACTCACAATTACTGTTGCCATCCTGTTTCTGCTTTTAAGTAACACAACAGTATTAGCAGGAATGGATGTCAGTCATAAACCCCTCACCTACCGCACCCTCGGGAAGGCTCCGGTTCGTTCAGCCCCTCGTGGTTCACTGGTTAAATTTCTTGAAGATGATACTCGCTTTACCTCTGCTGAACGCCGCAACCACTGGATTAAGGTAACAGGTCATTTTCCCGATAATCAGTGGCAACCGCTGGAGAAGCCTGTCTGGATAAACAGTTATTATGTAGATCGTTTTTACCCCCAGCTCCCGCCAAAAAAATCGAAACGTCCCAAGGGTGCAAGTCGACTTGTTGCGATTGATAAATCAGATTTTTTACTAAAAATCATTGAGATTAATGGTGAAAATAAAAAAACTATCTACCAAACAAAGGTTGGTTTGGGACGCGATGGTTGTATGCCCAAAGAGAAAGGCGGGCGTTGTTATTATACTCAGCCGGGTGAATATCAGGTTCGTTGGAAAATAGAAGATGAGCGCGGAATTGAGTGGTGCATACCCAAATCAATGGAAAAAGAGTACCAGCATGATATTAATGCAGGAAACCGCTGTTTTCGTGGCCCATTAGGAACACACGCATTAAATATTGGTGGTAGTTATGCCATTCATGGCACCAATAGCCCCGGCTCTATCGGAAAAAAGCGTTCACATGGTTGCATACGTGCCAAAAACAGGGATATCCGTAAGATTTACGCCATGATTGATATCGGTGACAAGGTCATTATCACAGACTAAAAGTCTTCTGAGTTTAACCACTCATAACCTCGTACCATTGCATTCTCAACTGCCCATGCGGGCAATAATCCTCCTGCCGGACATTTAATGTCGGGAAGACAGAGAAGATCCAGCATGTGATCGGCCTTATCAATCCGTATAAGTTCACCCCTATCACCACACCGAAACCGGGATCCCTGGAATCTTTCAAGGCATGACCCGGGTTTGAGAGTGATTTGAGTCTGTTGTGGATTGTAGGCATTGCACAGTCTTTGAGACTGATCCGAAGGTATAACCTGATCGCTATCCCCATGGATCAAATAAACAGGTGGCGATAAACCGTCAACCATTTCAGGAAATGCATTCATATCCAGAACACTCTGGGGAATCACTCCCTGACTATCGGTTCCCAGAAATCCCTTCAGAATAGGGAGACTCTCCATATAGTTAGCATAACGGCCTGCAGGAGTAGTCTGTTGATAAAAATAGTTCAAATCTGTCGGGGCATAGTAGAGCATAACCTTGCGGATCTGTTCACGATGATAGCTCATCAACCATCCCGATAGATGACTTCCGGCAGATTGTCCAAACAATGAAACTCCCGTGGTTTTTGATGTTCCGAGTAAATGACCATTCTTGACCACCCATTGCAGCGCATCTTCCACATCAGAGATAATTTCACTCCATTTTGCATTCTGACAGGGCTTAGGGCCATCATGGGCACCACTAAGGCGATAAAACGGGGTAAACACAAGGAATCCGCGCCGGGTTAAGTGGGATATTTCTGACTCTAAAGCAGAATACCCTAAACCACGGTATTTCCAGCTCCCACCGTGGATAGCCAGTAGAGGCTTCAACTCTTGAGTATGGGGAGATTGACTATAAACTCGCATCTCCAGTTGACATTTACCTACAGTTTTATATTTAAGGCGCAGCATGAACGGGTTCTGGTTTTCTTTCTTGTTTACCAGGGAAACATCCAGCTGGGTGCCATATGGCAGGCTCCAGTTTGACGCGGCGGTGTCAGCGATGGTTTGAACAGGTTGCCACTGAGCGGCATCACCGAGAACATGCCCCTGGGTTGTACCCAGAATCTCATTGCAGAAGGTACGGTAAGACTCAGGAGTATAGTGAATCGATTGGGTACATTGTTGATCGGTAAAATAACTCTGTGCTTGTTTTTCTGTGACTGAAACAGGCAGGCATTTCCCCTGGCTGTTCATACTAAAGAGTGTGGGGTTTTTTAGTGGCTTTATTAACAGCCTGGTGGCTTCACATGCGGCCCTGGACTTTAGTTTATGTTCCAGGTTTTTATACTCTTTACGCTTGAGAATCTCATCAATTTCGTCCCGGTTATTTTCAATGTAATCCTTCAAATAAGGCAGATTCAGTAATCTGCTTACTTCTCTGGTATCTCCTTCAAAAACTGGCAGCTTGATTTCAATGCCGGAATGATGTCTCAGCGATTGTTCTTTCTTTGACTCCAATAAAGAACAACCAGTTAACAAAACAATGAATAGTGGAAGAAGTGATTTTTCGGGAAAAAGTGGCATAACGGTACTCCCTTACCTTAATTTGACTAACTAAGGTGTAGGAGCATTTATTCTATATGTCAAGTCAGGGTTATGAATGGTTGATAGCCAGATAGACATCAAAACGATTCTTTTTGGTAGGAAATACGATGTCCGGTTTGAGATGATTCAGCGTGGGTGCACCCTTGGGGCGTTTAACCACAACACGTTTACGCGCGATCTTGAGCGCTGCATGTAACAGCTCTTCCCCATCCCGTCCTTCACCGAGTAATTGCTGCAAAAAAAACATCTCTTTTTTGACTCGTGCTGTCTTGTTGTTGTGAGGAAACATTGGATCAAGATAAACCACATCGGGTGTACATTCCGGTGGAGGGTGTTTCAGCCATTGAATCGAATCAACCGCATGAAAGCTGATGTTATTAACCACGGTGGCAGCGATCGATTCTGAATAGCGTGCACGTCTTAATCCATCCTGCAACAATGCGGCCATTACAGGTTCACGCTCCAGCATCATGACCTGACAACCCAGGGATGCCAGAAGATATCCATCCCTGCCAAAACCTGCTGTTGCATCGAGCACCTTGGGAAGAAAATCTGACTTAATGCCAATAGCTTTGGCAATCGGCTGATTTTTACCTCCGCCATACTTGCGCCGATGTTCTATAGCACCTGTGACAAAATCCACAAGTACAATTCCCATGTCTCTATCGTCAGTGGAGATGAGTTGTAAACACTCCCCTGTCCACTGGAGTTGATAAGGGGTTGCGATATCAGGCTGGTAATCAATACCCCAGCGTTGCGCCAATTCCATAGCATAGCCATTGTCGTCTTTATTGATAGCAATAACAGAGACTTCTGCCATTAGAACAGGATCCAGTTAACCGCAACGACAGCTGCGATAATTGCCGCTACATCCGCAGCTAAAGCAGTAATCAATGCATGACGAATTCGCTTGATTTGTACCGCACCAAAATAGACTGCCAGCACATAAAAGGTCGTTTCAGTGGAACCTTGTAGAGTCGTTACCAGCATGCCGACATAACTATCCGGGCCAATGGCAGGATCATTGATAATCGACGCCATCACACCATAGGCTCCTGAACCGGAAAGAGGCCGCAACAGTGCCATAGGCAGGGCTTCGGCAGGTAGACCCAGTGGCGTGGTTATAACTGAAAGCATGTTAACCAGCATCTCCAATGCTCCGCTGCTGCGTAACATCCCGATTGCCACTAATATTGCAACCAGATAAGGAATAATTTTAAGTGCGACCTGAAAACCATCCTTTGCTCCTTCGACAAATTCTTCATAAATCGCAACCTTTTTCACCACACCAAACAACAGGAAACCCAGCATTAGCGCTGGTAAAATCCATGGGGAGATCGCCGTTCCATACAACACCATTAGTGGTATCAGGGCAACAATCACCATCAATACTGCGAAGGAGAACCATAATGGATATGGGCGTACGATATGAATATTGTCATCGTCCAGGATGCTATCTGTGATAACCGTAGTAGCAACTGAGGATTGCTGATTCAATGGAAAGAGACGACGCATCATAAATGCGGTAAAAATCGCCACCACCGTAGAAATCATCGTTGCCATTAATGTAGTAGGTAAAATTGCTGCCGGATCGATTGACCCTGCGGCAGCACGGATCGCAATGACACCAGTGGGTAACAGCGTCACACTGGAGGTGTTGATTGCCAGAAACAACACCATGGAATCTGTTGCAGTGCCAGGATGACGGTTGAGTGTATTCAGCGCCTGCATGGCTCGAATCCCAAAGGGTGTCGCAGCATTGCCCAGACCCAGCGCATTCGCAGAAATATTCATTATCATTGCGCCCATCGCTGGATGATTTGCTGGTATATCCGGAAAAAGACGGCGCATAAGTGGGCTGATAACCCGGGCAATAATGGTTAACAGTCCACCTGCTTCGGCGACTTTCATTAAACCCAGAAAAAGAGCCATCACCCCAACCAGCCCTAGTGCCAGCTCTACCGAGGTACTCGCTGAGTCAATCATCGCACCAGAGAGTAGTTGCATTGGTGAATCTCCTTCACCACTCCAGGAGAACTGGCGAAAGGCCGCAGTAGTGAAGGCAGCGAAGACGATGATGAAAAATATGATATTCATAGCCAGTATTAAACCGCATATCAGGTGGTTGGTGCTATCTCTAATCAGAACCTCTATAGATATTTTGATTAAGAGATGGGATCTAAAAACCCAGCTGAACAATAGGCGTAGAGATTGTTAATGGATTTGAGCGACAAATAACTCTATGTTGTTCTGAAGATGCTCAGGTGTCATTATTGGGTTATCCCAAAAAAGGAACGAGACCATGAAAGGAAGCCAAACACTAGTGTGGTAATAATTATGAATAAAGAAACCGTCACATTAGATGGCAATGAAGCTGTTGCCCGCATTGCTCACCAGACCAATGAGGTGATCGCGATCTACCCTATTACCCCGGCATCACCGATGGGGGAATATGCAGATGCTTTTTCATCAGAAGGTTATACAAACATCTGGGGAGATGTTCCCAAGGTTGTAGAGCTGCAAAGTGAAGGCGGTGCTGCGGGCGCAGTACATGGAGCACTACAGGCTGGCGCACTCTCAACCACATTTACCGCATCACAGGGATTGTTATTGATGCTGCCTAATATGTATAAAATTGCAGGAGAACTGACACCCACGGTGTTTCATATTGCTGCACGTACAGTGGCTACCTCTGCTTTGTCCATCTTTTGTGATCATAGTGATGTCATGTCTGCACGTACTACCGGCTTTGCTATCCTTGCCTCCAACTCGGTACAGGAAGTCATGGATATGGCATTGATCACTCAGGTCGCAACCCTGAAAGGTCGAATCCCATTCCTCCATTTCTTCGATGGCTTTAGAACCTCACATGAAATTGCCAAAATCATCGACATAGATGAACAAACGATCAAAACCATGATGCCAAATGAGGCGATTATGCAGGTACGTAAAAGGGCGATGAATCCTGATCATCCTGTATTACGCGGTACTTCACAAAACCCGGATGTGTTTTTCCAGTCACGTGAAAGTAGGAATCGCTACTATGATGAGCTGCCTGCAATTATCGATGAAACCATGACACAATTCGCCCAACTGACAGGACGACATTATCAGGCTTTTGAATACCATGGCTGTGAAGATGCCAAACAGATCATTGTTTTGATGGGCTCTGGTTGTGAAACGGTACATGAGACTGTAGATCACCTGCTCAATCATGATGAAAAAGTAGGGGTTGTAAAAGTTAGACTTTTCCGTCCTTTTGACAGCAAGCGTTTTATTGCCGCACTCCCCTGTTCTACCCGTAGCATTGCAGTCCTTGACCGTACCAAAGAGCCGGGAGCCGATGGTGAGCCTCTTTATCAAAATGTGGTGACAGCATTAACTCAGGCACAGATGGGTGACGAACCTCCCTTTGGTGCACTCCCCAGAGTGATTGGCGGACGGTATGGGCTCTCATCCAAAGAGTTTACCCCGGCGATGGTTAAGGCTGTTTTTGACGAGCTACGTCAACCCAAACCAAAAAACAACTTTACGATTGGTATTATCGATGATGTGACACATACCAGTCTTGAGTGGAATAAAAACTTTAGAACTGATATTAACTCCCAACGCTTCAACGCGATGTTTTATGGGCTGGGCTCTGATGGCACAGTCAGCGCCAATAAAAACTCAATCCAAATTATTGGCAGTTGCACATCTTTGCATGCCCAGGGCTATTTTGTCTATGACTCGAAAAAATCCGGAGCAGTCACGGTTTCTCATTTACGCTTTGGCAAAGATCCTATCCAGTCCAGCTATCTGATTGATGATGGTGATGCGCAGTTTGTTGCCTGCCACCAACCGGTGTTTCTTGAGCGTTATAACATGCTTAAGAAGGCTGTAAATGGTGCCACATTTTTACTCAACTCCACAGAAGATGAAGCGCATGTCTGGGATAGCCTGCCGAAAAAGATGCAACAACAGATTATTGAAAAAAATATTACCTTTTATGTCATTGATGGTTACAAGATTGCCACTGAGGCCGGACTGGGGAATCGGATCAATACCATTATGCAAACCTGTTTTTTTGCCATATCAGGTGTTATCTCGCAAAAAGAGGCCATAGACGCGATTAAAGCCTTTGTGAAAAAGAGTTATGGTAAACGTGGTGACAAGGTCATCAAAATGAACTTTGATGCTATTGATGCCACTGTTGCAGCGCTTAAAAAGATCGAAATACCGCAAAACATTACGTCTGAAAAAATTGCACAGATCTGTTTTTCTGACAAGGCGCCAGAGTTTGTACGTCATGTAACTCAGGAGATCTATGCTGAACGCGGCAATCTACTCCCTGTGAGCCTGTTGCCGGATGATGGGACCTACCCGACTGCCACAGCACAGTGGGAAAAGCGTAATCTGGCACTGGAGATCCCGGTATGGGATGAAGAGCTCTGCATCCATTGTGGCAAGTGTCCTTTTGTATGCCCTCACAGTGCTATCCGTAGCAAGGTATTTGATCCGGCCGTTGTTGAGAATGCACCTGCAAGCTTTAAGCATGTACCGGTAAAAGGAAAAGAGTTCCCCGAGGGTTGGCATATCAGCTATCAGGTTGCACCTGAAGACTGTACCGGTTGCACATTATGTGTAGACATCTGTCCAGTTAAGGATAAAAAGAATCCGGGTCGTCGTGCCATCAATATGGCTCCACAACCTCCATTAAGAGAACAGGAACGGGATAACTGGGACTATTTTCTCCATCTTCCTGAGTACCATCGCCCTTCGATACGTCCAACCGTAATGAAAGAGGCCATGCTGTTACAACCACTGTTTGAATTCTCTGGTGCTTGTTCCGGCTGTGGTGAAACACCCTATGTACGACTTGTCAGTCAACTGTTTGGTGATCGAATGTTGATAGCCAATGCGACAGGTTGTTCATCTATTTATGGTGGTAACTTACCAACTACCCCGTGGGCAAAAGATGAAAATGGTCGAGGTCCTAGCTGGAATAACTCCCTATTTGAGGATAATGCGGAGTTTGGTCTGGGAATGCGCCTTGCAGTCAATGCTCAGCATCAGCATGCGATCAATTTAATCATGCAACTTCAGGATGACATTGGTACAGAGCTTAGTCAAAGCATCATTAATGCTGAACAAATCACTGAAGCAGACATTTTTGAACAACGCACGCGCCTTGAGCAACTCAAGCAAAAACTGGCACAAATTAACAATGATGATGCAAACGAGTTGAATGAGTATTGTGATGTACTGGTCAGACGTAGTGTGTGGAGCATCGGTGGTGATGGCTGGGCCTATGATATTGGCTTTGGTGGACTAGACCATATTTTAGCATCCGGTGAAGATATCAATATCCTGGTGCTCGATACCGAAGTTTACTCCAACACTGGTGGGCAAACTTCCAAATCTACGCCACAAGGTGCTGTTGCCAAATTCTCAGCAGGTGGAAAACCAACCGCTAAAAAAGATCTGGCGATGATTGCAATGAGTTATGAGAATGTCTATGTTGCCCAGGTTGCATACGCTGGAAAGGATGTTCAAACCCTGCGAGCATTTATTGAGGCCGAATCCTATCCCGGAGTATCCATTATCATTGCCTACTCACCCTGTATTGCCTGGGGTAATGATTTAAAACAAAATCACCAAATGCAAGATCTGGCTTTACGCAGTGGGCATTGGCCACTATTCCGCTATGATCCACGCAAGCTTGCCAACAATGAAAACCCATTACAGCTTGACTCAAAAGCACCTTCGATTGCCTATCGTGACTTTGTCAGTAATGAAACCAGATTTAATATGTTGTGGCGTACTCATGCTGATGATGCGGAAAAGTTTCTTAACAACTCACAGCATGAAGCCTATAGTCGCTACCACCATTACAAACAATTATCAGAAATGGACTATGGTGATAACGATGAAGAATAGTCGTTGTCGCAACCACACAAAGATTTACCCAGTGCCACAGCAGTTAGTGGCTAACATTAATCATCTCAGGAGCGAACCGTGTCAGCATTAAGCACTCAATATCTTGGACTGGACTTGCCCCACCCGCTCGTTCCATCTTCCTCGCCCCTTACGCGTACACTGGATAGTGCAAAACGCCTTGAAGATGCAGGCGCAGCCGCACTGGTGCTTTATTCACTGTTTGAAGAGGATATCCATGATTCAGATTCAGCCTTTGCGCCTCAGGAGCATGGCAATTTTGAAGCAACCGATTATCTACCTAACTTTTCCAGCATCAATTCTGAAGCTGATAATTATATTGAACACCTGCATCAGTTAAAAAGCTCACTCGACATACCAGTTGTTGCCAGCCTCAACGGTGTATCATTGGATGGCTGGATTGACTATAGCCGTCAACTACAACAGGCAGGTGCCGACGCGATAGAATTAAATGTCTATTATATTGCTGCTGATTTCTCCAAAGATGCTACCAATGTAGAGACACAATATCTTGAGTTGATAAAGGCTCTGCGTCAGGACGTTTCAATTCCTATTTGTGTCAAACTCTCTCCCTACTTTTCATCCCTTGGCCACTTTGTCAGCCGCCTTGAAGAGGCCGGAGCCAATGGCGTCGCACTGTTTAATCGTTTTTACCAACCTGACTTTGATGTCGATACCTTGCGTGTCGCCAATACCATCCATCTGTCTAACTCCAACGACGCCCTGATAGCGATGCACTGGATCGCTATGCTACGACATCAAATTGGCATCACCCTGTCCGCCACAGGTGGTGTACATAAAGCAGAGGATGCAGTCAAAATGATTCTGGCAGGGGCTGATGTGGTCTATCTTTGCAGCACTTTGTTATTAAAGGGGGTAGGACAAATTACCCACCTGTTGCAGGGTATTGAGCAGTGGCTTGAAGAAAGCCCATACGAAACCCTGGATCAGGCCCGGGGTGCTCTGGCAATGCATTACCGAGGGGATCCAATTCAACATGAGCGTAATGAATACAAGGGATTAATCAGCGGTTATTCGTTAAACAACTAAACTGGATCAATAACATTCAAACAATCCTCTGTGTTGTTCCATAATGTCTTTTGTTTCATATATTCAGGTTTTCCATGATATGAAAGTTAATCTATCCTGATTAGGATGATTTCATGATTTTTTATCAGGACTTACCCAATGAATAGCAGACAGCTTATTTTAACTACTACCTTCATGCTTTTAGTGAGTGTTACCTCAGCTTTTGCCGCCGGCAAGGTTGTTGGCGGAAAAATGTCAGAGCATCCACACTGGTTTAAAGATAGCTTTCTCGATATTGCCGAGGATGTTGCTGAAGCAGCAGAATCAAATAAACACGTGATTTTGTTTATGCATCTTAATGGCTGTCCATACTGCTACAAAATGGTGGAAGAAAATTTTAAACATGCACCCTATGCCGATTTTATTAAAGAGCACTTTGATGTTATTGCAATTAACATCCGGGGTGATCGTGAGGTTGCATTTAATCCATCAACAGCCATCCAGGAAAAACAGCTGGCAAGAAAGCTTAAGGTTTTTTATACACCAACCATTATTTTTCTGGATCAAAACAATCAACAGGTCGCCAGAACCAATGGCTATCGTTCTGTAGCTGAATTCAAGCTGATACTCGACTATGTAAAAGAAAAAGCCTATCAGCACACCAAGCTTGCGACCTATATCGATCGGCATAAACCAAAAGATGTTTATCAGTTCCGTAATCATCCACAAATCATCAAAGCTGATAATTTGCAAAAACTGACGGCAAAACCCCTGGCAGTATTATTTGAAGATAAATCCTGCCAGGCTTGCGATAAGCTTCATGATGGTTATCTTGCAGATCCCAAGATAAGAGAAATCCTGCAAAACTTTAACCTGGTCAGGCTGGATGCACTCTCTGATCAGACCTTAACTGATCCTGCCGGGAACAAAACCACAGCCCGGAACTGGGCTAACAAGCTTGACCTCACCTATCGTCCCGGAATTGTGCTATTTGATCAGGGCAAGGAGATCGCCCGAATTGAGAGTGAACTATACCGATACCACTTTAGCGAGTTGTTACGCTTTGTGGGCTTGCGTCATTATCAAGACTATCCACCCGGCGGTTATTACACCTACCTGTCAGAGCGTACTAAAGAGATCACCGATAGTGGAAAGGATATTGACCTGTCGAAATAATTAAATGAGTTACAGCTTAAGCCAAATGAAAACCTGGCATTTCTGTAAACGCACTATTATTGCTATATTGCGTTTACATTAACCAAACAGAGCTTTTTCAATGGATGACCTGATTATCATTTTTATTATTATCAGCGCGATCATAACGATTTTTAGCTATGACATTAATCGAAAGCTCTTTTATCTATTCAAGCCACTGACGACACTGCTCATTATAGCGCTATGTTTCAGTGAGCGTTTTGAAATCATTACCCCATACCAGACCTATATCGCCTGGGGACTAATACTGAGTCTGGCAGGAGATATCCTGCTAATGATGCCTGAGCGCTATTTCATCCATGGAATTGGCGCATTTTTTGTGACACATCTACTCTATTTGATTGCAATTGTTGGAATTAACGGGTGGCAACTCTATCTATACCCTCTCATCCCCATTTTAATTTTTGTTGCACTCCTGTTATGGCTGTTATTACCCAGAACCGGTCGGCTTTTCTATCCTGTACTTGCCTATGTCTCTATCGTCTTTTTGCTATTATGGCAGGCAAGTGGAGGTTTTATCGCTGATGACAGCGCCAGTGCAGTCATTGCATTAGCTGGCATTATACTTTTTGCCTTGTCTGATTCCATCCTCGCAATCGACAAATTTGTCCGCCGTCTACCCATGGCACAGGCGATGATTCTATCGACCTACTATTTCGGACAAACACTCATCGCTCTGTCTATCCCTGCAATCAGGTTACATTAGCAATCTTCACTTTGTCCAAACACAAACTCTAGTGTATGATTGCGCCTCGTTTGCTGATGCAGACACGTCGGGGCGTAGCGCAGCCTGGTAGCGCACCACAATGGGGTTGTGGGGGTCGGAGGTTCGAATCCTCTCGCCCCGACCAATTTTCTCTGGTATATTCTGGTCACATAGGTGACAGTTTATTCCGAGGACATGGGTAACACTTTAGGAGCGAATGGGTTAACGCCCATTGGCTCCACCCTGTTCTCTTCTTTGTCGAAGAATCCAATATCATACTGCATAAAACTCACGCTCCAAACATCTTCGTCCACTTCAGTGATCCCCACCAATTGCCCACCAAACACTGAACTGAGATAGATTTTTCGTCTTCCTATGCAAATCCGACCACACTGTGTTACTCGGATAATGCGCTCCTGAAAGGGGTACTCAGGATCATCCGGTGTGTAATAAGGTCGAGATGAAGGTGTATACACTTCTCCCGGATATAAACCATGTAAGGCCTGATGAGGTCGTTGATTATTGTATACCTCCCGAAATGCATCAAACCGCTCCTGTTGTTGGAGGAAGTTGTAAGCCGGAGGCCTGGCGGTTTCCTGTTTTAACGTTCGATGCATACGTTCATGGCGTCCATTTTGTTGAGGTTTTCCCGGTGCAATGCGTTCAATCCCGATCCCCAGACGCAGCCACCACACAGAAAGCCGGCTTAATCCATAGAGCGCATGTGGGCTGGCAAACGGTGAACCGTTGTCTGTTCTAATGGCATGGGGCAACCCATACTCTTTGAAGGTACGCTCAAATACAGGGAAAGCACCCGCGGCCTTTGTGGAAGCCTGTCCCTCACAGGCAAGGAGATAACGGGAATGTTGATCTGTGATGGTGAGCGGATAGCAATAATGGTGAGAGCCTAATTTAAACTCACCTTTGTAGTCAGCACACCACAGGCCATTTGCCGATGAGACGGATGACAAAGCCGTACCTTGAGTCTTATAGACTCGACGCTTATGTCGTTTAACGAGCCCATGACGATCGAGGATCGCATGGATCGTACTGACTGCGGGAGGAGTGATCATTGGAAATAATTTGAGGAGCTTGTCACGGATCTTGGGGGCACCCCAGAAAGTGTATTGCTTCTTCAAACGTAATATCTCCCGCTCAACCTGAAAGGGTAACTTATTGGGATGCCTGAAGGGGGCTCTGGGCTTGTCGTTAAGCCCGGTGACGCCCTCATCCCGATAGCGGTTAAAGAGTTTGTAGCCGGTTTTTCTGGAAATGCCGAACTCACGACACAAGGGAGCCATTTTCTCTCCGTCGAGTAAGCGGGCAATAAATCGTAGTTTTTCATCCATAGATTTGTACTCTTTCCACGGCATTCGAGAATTCCTCCCAAATACCTTCATTATCGAAAAAGTGTTACCTATGTCTCCGGAATATTTTGTAACCTATGTGCCAGGAAGCACATCTTCCACACCCGCTGGACTAACACAAAAAACTCATCTTTTCCCTGAGCCGCTGTGCCCGTTTCATCCGGCCATCTCCCGGAGTCAATCTAAGTGTCCACTCATAGGCCTTTTTGTAGGATTTGGCATGGTGTTCATAATATTTCGCCAGGTGTTCAATGGCATCAATATCGGACTTTTCAGATAACTGCTTCCATACTTCAACGGCATCATCCCAACGTCTTAGCTTGCGATACTTCCATGCCAGCAGTGACAACCCTTCATCGCATAATTGATCGCGCTCACACTCCAGTAGTTTCAGTGATGATTGTTGATCATGATTATCGAGCCATTTTGCCAGATGGTAGATCGATGCGTGATACTCAACAGGCGCTTTGATTACATCACCCAGTTTTCGCTGCAAATGTACTAGCGAAAGAATATCCTGGCGATGATGTTGCACAATTTGCAGCAAGCGCTTGTCTCGACCATGACGCACAAAATCAAACCATGCATCGGGAGCTTCTGCGCCGTTCAAATCATCTACCCGATGGATATTGAGCAGCTTGCGCTCTACAGTTTCCAGGCGGCAATCTGACCAGGTTGATTTAAACAGACGCCGCACCGGATGAAGCAAATCACAATGCGCGATACTCTCAAACGGGTTTTGCTGGTGATGCATACGATAACGGGTTTGTAGCAATGGGATGTCAAAACTTTTACCGTTATAGCTAACCAGGGTATCTATTTCTGATACCTCAGTCGCCATAGCGGCTAGCATAGCCACTTCACCGCTATAGCCAGTCAACAGGTATTGCTCAAGTACTATCGCTACCGAAGACACCCTCGCTACACCAAATAAAAATACGACGGTACCCGAGCCACCGGATAACCCCGTGGTTTCAGTATCGATATAGATATAGTCTGAGCCAGGTTTTACTGGATCTCCCGGTAATGGATCCACATGAAAACCGATTGCGCGGTGTTGTTGATCATTTCCCTGTTCGAGTGGAAAAACTTCTCGCCGGTAGATATAGCCCTCGCGTAGTTCGCCATCTATTTTATCTGCCAGTTGTTGATGATTTTCAGGCTTTAGCGTTTGTTGCGCAGGCCGGCTTTGACGAATGCGTTGCAAACGCTGTTGTAATGGATTGAGTGTTTCAGTGGATGTCGTAACTTGTAGCCTATGTTCACTCTCTGCCTTTAACTGATTTAATCTTGTATGTAGATTCATTGTTGCATCATCCTCAGCACCTCAAGTGCGAGCTGTTTGGGTGAATAGCCGCGTTTTTCATCACTCATTAGAATGGGCCCGATACAACTCGGACAACCGTGTTCACATTCACACTGATTTACCAGTGCTATAGCATCAATCACAATCTGACACCTATGCTCAAAAAGCGGCTCGGTTATTCCTATGCCACCGGGATAGTTATCGTAGATAAACAGGGTTGGAGTGAATTGATTGATATGTTCGCTGTTTAACTCTTCACCATCCTGGGCGCGGATCTGTCCCCTGCCATGACTACCCACCGTAGCAAACCATTTGGCATTGCCATCACCTACAGCACGACCAATATCCCGTGTTTCGGAGAGCATCCGCATTGCTGCCACATGGTGCATCACATAAGCGGCACCTAAAAATCCATCCAGTGCCTGCTGGCGTTTGGGTATGGTCTGTTCGAGATGTAGTGGATCGACCTGCCACCACACCGCGCTGGTATGCATCTCCTGATCCGGAAGATTGATTTTGCCAAAGCCGATATTCTCGTGGGTGTAGTAACGGATCTTTTTATAACCTGCTATACGCCTGATGATATGTACCTCACCCTGTGCGACCAGATGATGACTTGATCGGGACTGATCAAAATTATCGAGAATTTTGAGACGGGTATAGTCAATCGCATCAGTGTAATAATCGGCACGGGTACGGGTCACAAAGGCCTTGCGCCCTTCCCAGTCGAGATGTTCAACCTGATAAGGCTGTGCCTGAATCATATAGATTGCCCCTTCATAGATCGTCATCGGAGCTGCACTGAAATCGACCTCGGCTATGATATTCTTCTGCCCGGCAGTGATATCGATCACCACAAAATTCCCTTCTGCAACCGAGCGCAGACTCACGCTATTAGCCGGATAGCTATCTGCCATCCAGTGCCAGCTATTACCTTCACGGTGAAGCACCTGATTCTCTTCAAGATAGGCTAACAGTTCGGTGAGATTCTCCTTGCCAAAACGCTCCCCCTGCTGGAAGGGCAATTCAAATGCGGCACAGCGGATATGATCCAGCAGGATCAGAAGCTGATCGGGATCGATACGTGCCTGTTCGGGTGAGGCACCCATAAAGAAATCAGGGTTGCGAATGATGTACTGATCCAACGGCATACTGGTTGCCACCAACACCCCTAATGCGGTACGTTGTCGCCGACCCGCTCTTCCCAGACGTTGCCAGGTTCCGGCAATTGAGCCGGGATAGCCATTTAACAGGCAGACATCCAGTGATCCAATATCGACTCCAAGCTCCAGTGCTGAGGTTGAAATAACGCAGTCGATCTCTCCTGTGCGCAGACGTTTTTCCATTGCCCGACGTTCAGTAGGTAGATACCCACCGCGATAGGCCGCAATGCGGGTAGGCTTACGCGGGTCTTTATCAAAGGCATCTTTAAGATATTTGGTAAGTACCTCAACCATTAAGCGTGACTGGGCAAACACAATATTCTTTAACCCAAGCCTGACTGCCTGTTTAGCAATACGGGTAGTTTGTGATCGCGCCGATGCCCTGATACCCAGGTCGGGATTAATAACCGGTGGATTCCATAAAAAGAGCTGTTTCGCCCCCTGCGGTGCACCACTACTATCTATCACACTGACACTCTCCCCTATCAGTTGTGACGCCAGCTCCTGAGGATTGGCAATGGTTGCAGAGCTGAAGATAAATTGCGGATTCGTGCCATAGAAACGGCAGATCCGTTGCAACCGACGAATGACATTAGCTACATGCGAGCCAAAGACGCCACGATAGCTATGCATCTCATCGATCACGACATACTTCAATCCTTCAAAAAACTGTGCCCATTTAGTGTGGTGCGGCAAAATTCCCTGATGGAGCATATCGGGATTGGAGACGACGATATCACCACGAGTACGCACTGCCTTTCGCGCATCGCCCGGGGTATCACCATCAAAGGTAAATGCCCTGATGCCCAGATCGCCTGCTTTATTTAGCTCCAGTAGCTCTGCTACCTGATCCTGCGCCAGTGCCTTGGTTGGAAACAGATACAATGCCTTACATTGCTCACTTAGAACCGACTGCAATACAGGCAGGTTGTAACAGAGGGTTTTTCCAGAGGCAGTTGGGGTTACAACCACCAGATGTTCTCCTGCTGTGATCAAATCATAGCTTTGTGCCTGATGACTATAGAGGCGGTGTACACCTCGCTTTATCATCGCGCTCACAATCCGCTTATCTAGATCAAGCGGAAGGTTACGATAGTCTCCACTCCTGGCTGGAATGGTTAGCTCCCCGGTGATCTGTTCACTATGATGCAGACGCAGATAGTCAGCCAGTGCCTTAACAGGCTCTTCAAACGTGCTTTCTATCTCGGTTGCAGCTATACCCATATAGTTCTCCTTTAGTTCTCTGCGAAGAATAGAGAACTATTTGAGAACATTCAAGTGGAATTTTATAAGGCACGTTTCAACATGCTTATTTATTCGAATAACGTCTTTAGTCTATTAACGTTACCTTTTACTCTTCCAAAGATCGACGGATATCATCCACCCAGTTAGTCCAGGAAATTTTAGAGTGGTTTTCAGCGGGCGACTCTGGCCAACTTATTGCTTTTACTTTGGTTAGAAGTTCATGCCACTTTAGTTCTGAAATCAGATGGTGGCCTGGACGTCCAAAGATGGAAAAAGATTGATTTCTTAATATTTCAAGGGGTTGCAAAGGTCGATGAAAACATAACCATGCCCACTTGTTGTTGTGATAATCCCCGGGCATAAACCAGATATCAAGTGATTCTGCTGCAACAGGTTCTTTGAATGTTTCACCTGATTCCGAAGTCCACACCACATCAATCAGGGTAGGTCCGGTGATAACGAGTTTTATACCTTTTTCTCCTTCATACTTATCACAGAAGTGGTGACCATAAGGAATACTATCTATTTGCTTTTTAACAACTTTCCAACCATCCGGCAGACTCTTTTCAAACCGTGAAAGTAGATTATTAATCGGATCGCTTTCAGCCTGAGCTGATACAACAAGTACAAAAAGGATTAAAAATAGCAGCTTTTTGAAAATAGTTTTCATAGTCATATTCTTATGTTGAACACATAACTATAGCTTAAAGCATGCAGAGAGGATGTAGCCTTTTTCTCCTTTCCGCGCTACCCTCCCCACCCTATGATGATTCAACACCATACACTGCCATATCAGAAAGATCCTTTAAGGATTTTTAGCCATTTCGCAAACGAGAAATGGGCGATGTTGCTTGATAGCGGCAGCTACACAAGTCACAGTTTCAGCCGCTATGACATTATCGTTGCACGTCCTGTTGCCTCACTATTAACCAGGGGAGATGAGACAAAAGTTATCACTGATTCTGATAAGTATGTTTCTAATGAAAACCCCTTTTCGCTGCTTGGCAAAGTACTAGGAATCAATACAGACATTACTCACAACGAATACCCTTTTTGTGGTGGAGCGCTGGGCTTTTTTGGCTACGAACTTCAGCACGCTGAGTTATTGCCAAAAATCGATCCTGAAGATCGTCCACTGGCTGATATGGCGATCGGGATCTATGACTGGGCGATCATTAGTGATCATCAACAACAGCAAACCACCCTGGTTTCCGGTTTCAGATACCCTCATACCAAATTGCACTGGCAGGATCTGATTAATGAAATTGAGCAGATCGAACTCAATCCACTGGAGCAGGATTTCAGGGTTAACAGTGATATTGAGTCAAGCTTCAGCAAAGCCGCCTATCAGGAGGCGTTTCAACGCATACAGAATTATCTACATGAGGGAGACTGCTATCAGGTAAATCTGACCCAACGCTTTAGTGTTGATGTCTCTGGCTCCAGTTGGGGAATATACCAGGCCATGCGTAACACCAATCCTGCCCCCTTCTCGGCCTATTTGAATATTCCAGGTGGAGAGGTGATCTCATTTTCTCCTGAGCGTTTTCTGCAAGTACAGACAGGACAGGTTGAAACCAGACCAATCAAAGGCACCCGCCCTCGCGGCAAAACCGTCGCTGAGGATGAGCAGCTACGATACTCACTCATTAACAGCGCCAAGGATCGTGCTGAGAATCTGATGATTGTGGATCTGTTGCGCAACGACATTAGTAAAAGCTGCAAGACCGGCAGTGTGCATGTTCCGAGTCTGTTTGCACTGGAGAGTTATGCAAACGTCCATCATCTTGTCAGTACTATCACCGCAGAGCTTAAGGCAGATCGTAACGCCATTGATTTGCTAAAAGATGCCTTCCCCGGTGGTTCTATTACCGGTGCACCCAAAATCCGCGCAATGGAGATCATTGAAGAACTGGAGCCAGTTGCACGCTCACTCTACTGTGGAAGCATTGGATACATCGATTATCATGGCAATATGGATACCAGTATCGCTATTCGCAGCAGCTATCGCCATCATCACAAGCTCTATTATCACGCCGGTGGTGGTATTATTACCGATTCGAACGCCGAAGATGAGTATAAAGAGCTTCACCATAAGGCCAGTTTTTTTCTCGACTTTTGCCGCAACTATCAAAAACAACAGAATTAATAAACCATGACCACCGATATAAAAATGACCGAATATAGCCACGGCGCAGGCTGTGGCTGCAAAATAGCACCAGGGAAGCTGGAGCAGATCCTGAAAAGTGAGCTGCAATTTGCACCAAACCCACGGCTTTTGGTAGGCAATGACACCAAGGACGATGCCGCGGCCTTTGATATTGGTGATGGACGTAGCGTGATCTCCACTACCGACTTTTTTATGCCGATTGTGGATGATCCGTTCGAGTTTGGCCGCATTGCGGCAACCAATGCAATTAGTGATATCTATGCGATGGGTGGAGAGCCATTAATGGCAATTGCGATCTTCGGCTGGCCATTAGAGAAACTAGGGCTGGATGTTGCAGCCAGAGTCGTGGATGGTGGACGCAAGGCATGTGGTGATGCCGGTATTCCTCTGGCTGGCGGCCACTCCATAGATGCACCGGAGCCTATCTTCGGGCTTGCCGTTACCGGTATTGCCGAAAACAAATTCCTAAAGCGCAATAATACCGCCACACCCGGATGCAAGCTCTACCTGACCAAACCGATTGGCATTGGTATCCTGACCACCGCACAAAAGAAAAAACTCCTGAAACCGGAACATGAACACCTCGCACCCGACACCATGTGTCAGCTTAATAGTATCGGTGCGGTGTTATGTCGCCTTGACGGGGTTAAGGCGATGACTGATGTCACCGGATTTGGCCTGATGGGACACCTGGCAGAGATTTGCGAAGGTAGTCAGGTAGGTGCGGTCGTTGACTATGAAGCTGTACCCAAACTGGAACATGTGGAGGCATATCGTGATCTCGGTTGTTCACCTGGTGGTGCACAGCGCAACTACGACAGCTATGGCCATAAACTCGGTGCCATGAGTACAGAAAAGATGCAGATCCTGTGTGATCCACAAACCTCTGGTGGACTATTAATTGCGGTTTCCCCTGAAGGCGAGGCAGAGTTTCTGCGAGTTATTCAAGAGAATGAGTTCGATTTAAAACCCATTGGTGAGCTGGTCAAATATGACAGTGGCCCTCTGATTGAGATCCGCTAACAAATCATGGAACTACCACAGATAGAGGACTTCCATAAACTGATTGTCGATGATACCGCCCTCATTGATGTACGTGCTCCCGTCGAGTTTGCAAAAGGAACACTGCCAGGCGCTGAAAATCACCCTCTGATCAATGATGAAGAGCGTCACCGCATCGGTATTGAATATGCCGGGTTAGGTCAGGACAAAGCTATCGATCTTGGTCATAAACTGGTTAAGGGTGACACCAAAGCGGCAAGAATCGCTGCATGGAACACATTTGCCAATGCTCATCCAGATGGTGTGCTCTACTGCTGGCGCGGTGGTATGCGCAGCAAAATCAGTCAACAATGGCTCTATGAAGAGACCGGCATTCTCTACCCACGCATCAAGGGTGGCTACAAGGCTGTACGTCGCTATCTGATTGATGAAATGGAACGGGTCACATCTACATTACCCATGGTGATTATTGGTGGTCGTACCGGCGTTGGCAAAACCCGATTCCTGCAACAATTTGAAGCCACTATCGATCTCGAAGGGATAGCTAACCACCGTGGTTCTGCGTTTGGACCTAAGGCTCAACCTCAACCGAATCAAACCAACTTTGAGAATCAACTTGCCATTGCCATCATCAGACATCTGCATAAGATGAAAAAGCCACTGTTACTTGAAGATGAAGGTCGCAGTATAGGCTCAAGAGCAGTTCCCGAAACATTTAACCGGCGTATGAAACAATCTCCTTTAATCTTGCTCGAAGTACCGGAAAATGAACGTATTGCGATCACCCATCAGGAATATATTCACGATGCTCTCGCCGAACACCAGGCACTTTTCGGGCAATCGGATGGCTTCGAAAAATGGGCGTTATACCTTGCAGGCTCACTGGACAAGATCCAAAAGCGTTTAGGTGGATTACGTCATCAGGAAATCAAGACAGAAATGACCGCAGCTATTGAACGACATCGAGAAAATGGAGATACACAGCAACACAAAAACTGGATCAAAACACTTTTAATCGACTACTACGATCCAATGTACGATTACCAGATAGAAAAGAATCGAGAACGTATTGTTTTTAAAGGAGATAAACCAAGTGTCACTTCCTATCTGAAAGAGAACATGGATATCCGCTAAAAAGTAAGATCCATAGCATTGACAAGAACAATAGCTATCGGTAAAGTGCGCCCCTCAAAGCCGAGATGGTGAAATTGGTAGACACGCTAGCTTCAGGTGCTAGTGGGGGCAACCCCGTGGAGGTTCAAGTCCTCTTCTCGGCACCAAAAATATCAAAACCGCATACAGTCTTACTGGTGCGGTTTTTTTATGTTCAGGATGAACGGTATGCCGTGGGCGCAGGGATGCGCAGGAACGGCGAATGTTCAGGTCGTTTTCATCCATCCATGGATTTTACTACACTTATGCATCTTGTATGTCTGATAAAGGGTCTGAAAAGTGCTCCAACTTTCTCTGCACTCCTACACTAACCTGTGATCAAGTTACCTTTTTCATGTAGATAGTGAAATCGTTTCTGATATATCCCTCAATCAATTCACATTGGTCTGCTACTCCCTGGCAAAATTCGAGCATCTGTTCCGGGTAATAACTTTGAAGATCTGAACGACTGGCAATCCATTCGTCATGTGCACTTAACATATTAAAAGCCACACCTTTGCGGCAACTCTCATACGCAAGCTTTAAGCTACGCAGGGCGTTATCGTAGCTGCCCTCAAATTTTTCAGATAGTGAGCCTGAATAGAAAAGATAATCAAACGATATTGGAGAAGGATCAAACTGAAACAGCTCTTTTGCTATCAACACCAGTTGAGGATGGATCTCCCTGCCCTTTGCAATAAGATCGGGGGAGATGTCGATACCTGTATAGTCACATTCGATCCCCTGCTGTTGCAGATAGATGGCCAGATCACCAAAACCACAGCCTACATCTAGGATAGAATCACCTGACTTAACCCCTATTTCAGATAAAACCTGAAAACGGGTATACTGAGCCTCCTGAGTACTCCAATAGAGTGTTTTTGGTGTATAACCATGTCGTTGTAGTGAATCTTTATGACGTTCGATAATTCGTTTTCTAAATATATCCTGCACAGCTACTCTCAATTGTTAAAGAAAAAAGTTTTTAGAGGATGAGATTATCAGAACCAAATACACTAATCCCGATATAGCATCAATGTGTTTAAATGATCAGATATCAATTCGAGTCTCATATAACCTCAGATCTGTATAAGGACATTTAAACCACCACGGTTGACTTTAATTTTAGGTTTCTTCGGTTGGAAGGTATAAGCAATGACGACCGCTAACAGATGAACCATAAAGCTCATTGGACTACAGTGACGTGTATGTTCAATCTGTGATTGATTCTTAAGTTGGTCAATGATTGTTTCAATGATGTAACGTTTGCGTAGCATCAATCGATCCCATAATCGCATCAGCTTGGGTTTCATGTTCTTACGAATGGTGGTGATAAAGGTAATATCTTTTTCCGCCAGCTCATCCGTTAATGATTGTGACAAATAGCCTTTATCCGCAAAAAGGCTTCCCCAAAGATTCTTAACCATATCAGGTAGTGGTTGCCGATCATCCATATTACTTGTGCTCACTTTCACTGAAAGTATTTCACCAACATCATTGACCTGTTGAATTGCATCCAATATAGCGCGAGCATAACTTTAACGAATTTTCTAAGCTGCCTGTGCGGCAGTGAACTACCCGAACTAAGTATCATATTGATGATTTCTTTTCTAAGCTGCCTGTGCGGCAGTGAACATGTTTCTAAATTTTCACAGCCTCTTTGGGACTTTCTAAGCTGCCTGTGCGGCAGTGAACAAAATTACCAAAAGGACACACAGCAATAGTTTTTTCTAAGCTGCCTGTGCGGCAGTGAACTCCGGTAGTGCTACAGCGATTGCTCACCGACATTTCTAAGCTGCCTGTGCGGCAGTGAACCTGTGCATGTGTTGTGATTACAAAGCGTGTTATTTCTAAGCTGCCTGTGCGGCAGTGAACTTTCTGTCCATGTCGCTGCTAAGTTTTCTGTTTTTCTAAGCTGCCTGTGCGGCAGTGAACCGTCATTTACTATGATTATACTGTTAGTCGATTTTCTAAGCTGCCTGTGCGGCAGTGAACTCAGACGAAACCGGCATTTCAGATTATCCAGACTTTCTAAGCTGCCTGTGCGGCAGTGAACCAAGTACGCCGTATGTTCGGCTAAAAAAAAAATTTCTAAGCTGCCTGTGCGGCAGTGAACAACAGGTTCAACGTGCACACTTCCATATTCATTTTCTAAGCTGCCTGTGCGGCAGTGAACCACCATCCGGTTGTGCTGATGTTGAAGACTGTTTTCTAAGCTGCCTGTGCGGCAGTGAACCTGATGTGTGCGGCAATAATAAATTGCTATCCTTTCTAAGCTGCCTGTGCGGCAGTGAACCCCGACTGGCCGGATTGGTGTTTTTTGCCGATTTTCTAAGCTGCCTGTGCGGCAGTGAACGAGTGCGGCGGCTTTTACCAGGTCACGGCGTTTCTAAGCTGCCTGTGCGGCAGTGAACCAGCAGCAGAATCGGACAGTCAAGCTGTTGGCTTTCTAAGCTGCCTGTGCGGCAGTGAACCACAGAAATAACAGCATTATTACAAAGTATGGTTTCTAAGCTGCCTGTGCGGCAGTGAACGTGATGCACAACAGATCGTCACGCGGGTCTTTTTTCTAAGCTGCCTGTGCGGCAGTGAACATGTGGTGAGGTTAATCAGTCTCGCATCATAATTTCTAAGCTGCCTGTGCGGCAGTGAACTTGTTCCTACAGGTTTAACTACTTTACGCCTAGTTTCTAAGCTGCCTGTGCGGCAGTGAACTTTAGAGATAACACCAACTACATCAACAGAGTTTTCTAAGCTGCCTGTGCGGCAGTGAACAACAGGTTCAACGTGCACACTTCCATATTCATTTTCTAAGCTGCCTGTGCGGCAGTGAACTGTAGATAATGACTGGAAAATATCTTTCGGTGTTTCTAAGCTGCCTGTGCGGCAGTGAACTAATCCGGCTATTGATCTTGTAGCGGTATTAATTTCTAAGCTGCCTGTGCGGCAGTGAACTTGCGAAGTTATAAGAGAGCTCCATCCGTATGTTTCTAAGCTGCCTGTGCGGCAGTGAACAATAGGATCGCCAGTATTATCCACAAAATAATTTTCTAAGCTGCCTGTGCGGCAGTGAACGAGGTAGCAGAGAAGGCACATAATGAGTTGCTTTTCTAAGCTGCCTGTGCGGCAGTGAACAGTTTCTACAAGCTGTAGATAACGGCGTGCCATTTCTAAGCTGCCTGTGCGGCAGTGAACTAGTTACGCTACTACTTCTTACTACGCAGCAATTTCTAAGCTGCCTGTGCGGCAGTGAACGAACGCGCTCACTTACGCTGGCCACACAGTCTTTTCTAAGCTGCCTGTGCGGCAGTGAACATTATTTTGATCAGATCATGTTCAAGAGTTTATTTCTAAGCTGCCTGTGCGGCAGTGAACTACGGTCGGCCACCAGCGCGTCGATTTGCTTATTTCTAAGCTGCCTGTGCGGCAGTGAACGTACTGACGTTGAAAATGATTATACTGCAACATTTCTAAGCTGCCTGTGCGGCAGTGAACTTGATTTTGATCCTGTCACGCTTCAGCCGAAATTTCTAAGCTGCCTGTGCGGCAGTGAACCAACGGGTCGTTCGGTAAATTTGGTAGCAAATTTTCTAAGCTGCCTGTGCGGCAGTGAACTTCCAACGTGGCTCGCTCTGTGGGACTCATCTTTTCTAAGCTGCCTGTGCGGCAGTGAACACCCAAATACTCGCATCGGTGTGGTAGGGGCATTTCTAAGCTGCCTGTGCGGCAGTGAACGCGTTTTGGAGTTTCAGAGAGAACTACCTACATTTCTAAGCTGCCTGTGCGGCAGTGAACAATGAGCTTATGCAGCTAGATGAACGAATACATTTCTAAGCTGCCTGTGCGGCAGTGAACGTTCGCCATTAACATCTTTTGGAACTGCTTCTTTTCTAAGCTGCCTGTGCGGCAGTGAACTAAATTCAACCGACGATTGCATAATTTATGATTTTCTAAGCTGCCTGTGCGGCAGTGAACGTAGTCTGTAAGCTATATTTGTTTTAGCTCGCTTTCTAAGCTGCCTGTGCGGCAGTGAACAACTGATGCCGCAGCACTTGCTGACGCAGTTTTTTCTAAGCTGCCTGTGCGGCAGTGAACAAACGTGACCAACGCAAGCCTGCAAATGGAAATTTCTAAGCTGCCTGTGCGGCAGTGAACATAAGCAACCTGATCCAATTTCACAGAATGTGTTTCTAAGCTGCCTGTGCGGCAGTGAACCCGTTGTTCCACCTGTGCTATTTCCATAAGTTTTTCTAAGCTGCCTGTGCGGCAGTGAACGTCGCAGCAATCGGCGCAGTTGCACTGATTCATTTCTAAGCTGCCTGTGCGGCAGTGAACGTTTCTGCGTCGTTTGCTACGAAAGTGCTGTTTTTCTAAGCTGCCTGTGCGGCAGTGAACTGTTATCAGGGATTGATGCAAATGTTTCTAGCTTTCTAAGCTGCCTGTGCGGCAGTGAACGGACTGTACCTTCTACATCACAGATTTCATCATTTCTAAGCTGCCTGTGCGGCAGTGAACTTTCAGTCCATGTAGCTGCTAAATTTTCACTATTTCTAAGCTGCCTGTGCGGCAGTGAACCTAAATTTTCACTAGGAATTTCTAGGAATATTTTTCTAAGCTGCCTGTGCGGCAGTGAACACTGCATAATATACGATGGTATGAATCGCTGTTTTCTAAGCTGCCTGTGCGGCAGTGAACTTAAGGGTGTCAGGTGAGGTCTAAGGGGATCATTTCTAAGCTGCCTGTGCGGCAGTGAACTATGAGGAAACCCGCATAACATGGCACTTGTCTTTCTAAGCTGCCTGTGCGGCAGTGAACTGTTGAGCCAGACCAGACGGAAATACATGAATTTTCTAAGCTGCCTGTGCGGCAGTGAACGTACAGCTTCTGGACTTGTTGCATTCCCGCTTTTTCTAAGCTGCCTGTGCGGCAGTGAACTAAAAGAGGAAATGTTATGGACTTTACATCATTTTCTAAGCTGCCTGTGCGGCAGTGAACTCATCGCGGGGCAACAAAGATAATCATGAACTTTTCTAAGCTGCCTGTGCGGCAGTGAACGGGACACAGGACAACCAATTGGAGGCGACAATTTTCTAAGCTGCCTGTGCGGCAGTGAACTTGATCCTGATATGTAATAATTTTCCAGAAGTTTTCTAAGCTGCCTGTGCGGCAGTGAACCCATCAGAGTTGCAATAACCTTAATGGCTTTATTTCTAAGCTGCCTGTGCGGCAGTGAACGAATGTCTGAGGCAGTCATTAAAAACAAGACAGTTTCTAAGCTGCCTGTGCGGCAGTGAACTTGAATCTTCAAGGTAGCCTTCTGTTGGTAATTTTCTAAGCTGCCTGTGCGGCAGTGAACACAACAGGACGTGTCGACGTAATCGGATACACTTTCTAAGCTGCCTGTGCGGCAGTGAACTAAATTCAGCTGATGATTGCATTATTTATGATTTTCTAAGCTGCCTGTGCGGCAGTGAACTTGAATCTTCAAGGTAGCCTTCTGTTGGTAATTTTCTAAGCTGCCTGTGCGGCAGTGAACAAATTCAGCTGATGATTGCATTATTTATGATGTTTCTAAGCTGCCTGTGCGGCAGTGAACACATTTAAAACAATTCAGTGGTGGTAGACGTGTTTCTAAGCTGCCTGTGCGGCAGTGAACCTGAGACGCCAAACGCTGCATTAACTGGTTCTTTTCTAAGCTGCCTGTGCGGCAGTGAACAATGATGTGCTCTCTAATGCAGACGGCGCAGATTTCTAAGCTGCCTGTGCGGCAGTGAACTTATTACGATCTGGATTGCAGGTCTAACTATCTTTCTAAGCTGCCTGTGCGGCAGTGAACATCCTGCGTGATGATGCAAAACAAAGGAGGGTTTTCTAAGCTGCCTGTGCGGCAGTGAACCGATCTCAAGATCTCTGGCAGCCATGCATTGCTTTCTAAGCTGCCTGTGCGGCAGTGAACTGATACCGGGGTCGGTGTACTTCTGAGTCAAATTTCTAAGCTGCCTGTGCGGCAGTGAACGCGGTGTGGTCGCCAAACTGTTACCGCTGTCATTTCTAAGCTGCCTGTGCGGCAGTGAACAGTTACAGAAATATTGCTTAGTAGTTTGCTATTTTCTAAGCTGCCTGTGCGGCAGTGAACCATCATAAGCTGCTTTTGCTTGTCCTTCTGTCTTTCTAAGCTGCCTGTGCGGCAGTGAACTATTCTGCTTTTCCTAATCTTTTATTTCTTCTTTTCTAAGCTGCCTGTGCGGCAGTGAACATACGCCTCGACACGTTTCAATCACATCTACTTTTCTAAGCTGCCTGTGCGGCAGTGAACAAACTTCCGTTCCTGTTTGTGTTTCCCATTGCTTTCTAAGCTGCCTGTGCGGCAGTGAACCTACCATCAACAGAAAGATAGACCCGTTTTTTTTTCTAAGCTGCCTGTGCGGCAGTGAACCGGTTTTTTTATGCCTGGAGTTTATAATGATATTTCTAAGCTGCCTGTGCGGCAGTGAACACACATCACAATGACTACTGATAAAGGTTACTTTTCTAAGCTGCCTGTGCGGCAGTGAACGTTAATGGCTCTAC